>Ga0316205_10001979_pt1 | contig 23083 bp, 23 predicted proteins | sample 3monthpyrite_MG_FD_204941 | JGI IMG/M metagenome (GOLD analysis project Ga0316205, IMG submission 204941) | Microbial mat bacterial communities from mineral coupon in-situ incubated in ocean water Damariscotta River, Maine, United States -... | ecosystem: Environmental > Aquatic > Marine >... | reverse complement strand
CAATGGCTTCGGCCGAAAATGCCGCGCAATTTACCGGCACAAATGGCGACCCCGCGCGGTCCGACATCGAATGCAGGGTGCGCGCCACCACCTCTTTGCCGGTGCCGCTATCGCCGGTAAACAACACTGAGGTAGGTAGTGGTGCCACCCGCTCCAGCGTATCACGAATAGAGCAAACCTCCTCCGAGCGGCCCAATAGCCGCCCGTGCACACAGAGCTTTTCGGCGGCCAGCTCGTATTTCAGCAAATAGTTTTCGCGGCGCAATTCCTGACGGTCAAAGCAGCGGGCCACCGCATTTAATATCTGGTTGGAGCGAAAAGGCTTGAGCACAAAATCAGCCGCCCCGGCCCGCAGTGCTTCGATGGCGGTTTCAAGGTCGGCAAAAGCGGTGATAAGAATGGCGTCGGCAAAAAAGCCGACCTTGCGCTGCTCCTTCAGCCAGTCCAGCCCGTTTTGGCCGGGCATGATATTATCGAGTATCACAATGTCGAAGTGGTTTTCATCCAGCAATTTGGCGGCTTCCTGCACACTGGCAGCCTGCTCGACCCGCTTACAGCGCGGGCCCAGGATTTTGACCAGAAAATTGCGCATGCCCGGTTCGTCATCAATCACCAAAACCGAGGATTGCGGCAGGCCTGCGCCGAATTCCGTCTCGGGGGCAATTTGGCTATTTTTGTTCATGGCTGTGCAATCCGGTTGTGGGGTGGTGTGCCGGAATTACCGGCGGGCCGCTAAATCGGGGCTATAATGCGCATTAACCCCGTTGAACTCAACCTTGTTTATGGCCGTCTGCGGCCAGGGTTTCGGCCACGAGTTCGGCGAGGCCCAGCACCTCGATCCCGTCTTTGTCATAGGCTTCGAGCCCGTCCTCAAACACCGTGCGGCAATTGCCGCAGGGCACCACCACGGCCTCGAGGCTATCAATTCCGTCGAGCTGCGCCAGCTTTTGGGAAAAGGCTTTGGTTTTCAGCACGTTTGCGCGCGGGTTGGCAGAAACGCCGCCACCACCGCCGCAGCAGAAGTTGGTTATGCCCGCGCCCTTCATCTCGATGAAATCATCACAGCTTTCGTCAAGCAGTTTGCGCGGCTCTTTCAGCAGTCCGCCGCGGCGCACTATCTGGCAGGGGTCGTGCAGGGTGATCCGGCGGCCATCTTTTTTGCCTGCAGGAATCTTTCCCTCGCGGCGAAGCTGGTCGAGCAGCTCGATAATATGCACCACCTCGAATTTAAACCGGCGGCCCATCATATTGGGCCCGGCCCAGCGGATAGCGCCGTAGGCGTGGCCGCATTCCGGGCTGATCACATATTTTACCCCGAGATCTTCAGCGGCTTTCACCACCCGCTCCAATATCCCTCTGGCCATCGGGGACGAGCCGATCTGCACCCCGACATTGGTGGCTTCATAGGCAACCGACGAGATTGTCCAGCTTAGCCCGGCGCGCTTGAAAAGCCTGGCATAGGCGCCCAGCACCTCGGGGTAGCCCATGATCTCCATCGAGGAAAAGGTCGCCATATAATCAGCGCCTTTTTTATCAATCTCGATCTTGATACCGGTGGCCTTTTCCTGATGCGCGATCTGCGCCTCAAGCGCCTTGATGGTCACCCCCATCGGCGAGGTGGTTTTTTCGACTTTCGCAGCCGCGGCTTTCAGCCCGTCGGGCACAAGCCCCGCTGCGGCGTAGCCTTCGCGCATTTTGCGAATGGTGCCGGCTATGTCTATCCCCATCGGGCAGACCAGCGTGCAGCGGCCGCACATGTTGCAGCTATCATAAACCAGCTCTTCCCATTCTTTCAGCTCGGCCTCGGTAACCGGCTTCGGGGCCAGGCCCAGCATCTTTTTCAGGGTTGAAAGCGGCGCTTTATCGCGCCTGTAGGCGCGCTCCATCGGGCGCAGCTTATAGGTGGGCGTGTAGCGTGGATCATCGGTGGCGAGGTAAAAATGGCAGGCCTCGGCGCATTCGCCACAATGCACGCAGGCCTCGAAAAACGAGGCGGCTTCGCTGTCGGTGTGCTCCAAAAATTTTTGCACGGCAATATCGGCGGTTTTGCTCATGGGTTCATCCCCTTTCGGCCATAGGTGGCACCGGAATTTCCGCGCGACAGCACAACCGTGAAGGCGTGCATCAGGCGGCTGAACGGGAAGTAGATCAGCCAAATGTTTACCAGCAGCATATGGGTGGCGCGCAGGCTGTCATGGGCTTGCTCCATCGCAAATGCGCCCGAAAGCATAACCAAAAAGGTAAGCCAGCTGCCGATATGGTCGTCTTTATCCGAAATCAGCCGCATAACCGGGTCCGAAATGCGGCGCACCCACAGCACGATCAAGCCGATAAAGGCGATTTCGGCAGCAAGCAGGAAGCCCCAGCGTGGCAGCGCCGGCCAGGAAAAGCCAAGGAGGCGCTGATCGAGAAATTCGATATGGTAGGCACCAAAAAACACCAGCACAAACAAGCCGATATGGAAGCCGTAGCCACCCAGAATATGCACCATGGTGCGCCGGGCAAATATGCCGCGCGGGAAAAAATGCCGCAAATTGCCCTTGATAAACCCGCCGGTGGCGGAGCCCTTGGCGGGCGAAATATCCGGTTTGCGGCCAATGCGGATGATGCCGATCAACCGCCAGAGGCCCGCCGCCACAAAAATGGTGGCGGCGATGTAAAACATCGGGCCTTCAACAAGGTCAAGAAAGCTCACAGGGTTTCCTCCTTCGCCGATTTTCCGGTTACTTCTTCATACCACAGGTCGTGGTGTTCTTTGGCCCAGTTTTCATCAACTTCGCCCTTGAGCATCGAGTCGATCGAGCCTTCCATGCCAATGGAGCCCACATAAATATGCCCAAATGCCACGGCGATGAGCACCACAGCACCCAGCGCATGCAGGATGGTGGAAAGCTGGAGCCAGCGGATATCATCAACCAGCCCCGGGAAAAGCATGATAACGCCGGTAACACTGACAAGGATACCGCCCAGTATCACCATCCAAAACCAGCTTTTTTCACCAAAATTGAACTGGCGGGAGCTGACATGGCCACCAAAAAAACCGCCAAGTTTGAAGATCCACTTCAAATCAACCATTTGGAAGAAATTGCCGCGCACAAATTTGATAAACAACCAGATAAGCGCAAAAATAAAAACCGGTCCAAACAGGTTATGCCCCTGCAAGGAGGCACTGGAGAGGACCGAATTGACCTCGAGTCCGAGATAGGGCCCGATGAGCGGGCGGCCAAGCAGGATGATCATGCCGGTGACGCCCAGAATAATAAAAACCGCCGCCATGAACCAGTGCGCCACCCGTGCCGAAAGCGTAAAGCGTGGCAGGGTTTTGCCGGAGCGGCCGGCCGATATTTTCATCGGGCCGCGAATAAGGTAAAACACCGCCAGCAGCCCGATGACAACGAGCGGCAGCCAGCCAAGATATTTGCGTATATATTGCTCACGGATCAACCGCCATTGCTGGCCCGTTGTGGTCATCAGTTGCCCTTCGGGGGCGGCTGCCAAAAAATCGGCAGGGTCGCCGCCACGAAAATTATCCCAGAGTTGGGTGTCGGAAACATCGCCCAATGTGTTGGAAGGGCCTTCTTCGCGGCCATCATCAAGGTTAACCGCATTGCCGGGCGGGCGCACGCTTTGGGCAGCCAAGGGGGCGGCAAAAGCCGCGAGCAGCAGCATAAGCACCCCGAGCCGCAGATAATTGCGTATCATGTGGAAGTGAGTTTGCACAGAATGGACCTCTCGAACATGCCTGCACGCTGCCGATAGCAGCGCAAGTGGAGGCGCGCCTCAAAAGCGCGCCCCTGTTTCAGTTCAGCCGGTCAGCCGCCTTTTTGGCCATAGGCTGTGCCCCAGCCCCAGGCGCCCGAGCCAAAACCGCGCGAAACCACACGCTCGCGGTAAATGGCGGAAACAACGTCTCCGTCACCGGCGAGCAGCGCTTTGGTGGCGCACATTTCAGCACAGATCGGCAGCTTGCCTTCCGCAATACGGTTGCGACCGTATTTCTGGAATTCCGCGGGGGAGCTATCCTCCTCGGGGCCACCGGCGCAGAAGGTGCATTTGTCCATCTTGCCACGCGAGCCATAATTGCCCGATTGCGGGAACTGCGGCGCGCCAAACGGGCAGGCATAAAAGCAGTAGCCGCAGCCGATGCACAGGTCTTTGGAGTGCAGCACGATACCGTCGGCCGTCTGGTAAAACACATCTACCGGACAAACCGCCATACAGGGCGCATCGGAACAGTGCATACAGGCTACCGAGATCGAGCGCTCGCCGGGTTTGCCGTCATTTATTGTGACAACTTTGCGGCGGTTAATACCCCACGGCACCTCGTTTTCGTTTTTACAGGCCGAAACGCAGGCATTGCACTCAATGCAGCGTTCGGCGTCGACCAGAAACTTAACTCTTGCCATTTCTCTTTCTCCTTATGCTGCAGTGATTTTGCAGAGAGTCACTTTTGTCTCCTGCATTTGGGTGACACTGTCATAACCATAGGTCATGGCGGTGTTGGCGGATTCTCCAAGCACGATCGGGTCAGCGCCCTCGGGGTATTTATCCCGCAGGTCTTTGCCCTGAAACTGGCCGCCAAAGTGGAAGGGCATAAAGACAACGCCCTCACCCACCCGCTCGGTGACCATGGCCGCGACCTTGACCGCAGACCCTTCAGCGCCTTCAACCCACACCTGCTGACCATCGCGGATGCCGATATTATTGGCGTCGCGGGTGCTGATCTCGACAAACATTTCCTGTTGCAGCTCGGCCAGCCAAGGGTTTGAGCGGCTTTCATCGCCGCCGCCCTCATATTCGACCAAACGACCGGAGGTCAGGATCATGGGATATTCCTGGCTGAAGTCGTTTTTCTGGATCGATTCATACATGGTCGGCAAGCGATAGAACTTCTTGTCGGCATAGGTAGGATAATCTGCCACCAGATCGCGGCGGTTGGTGTAAAGCGGCTCGCGGTGCAGCGGCACAGGGTCCGGGAAGGTCCAGACAACGGCGCGGGCCTTGGCATTGCCAAACGGTGCGCATTCATGGTTTATAGCCACCCGCTGGATGCCGCCCGAAAGGTCGGTTTTCCAGTTGGTTGCATCACCGGCACCGGCGTTGATGGTCGCCATCTCTGCCGCTGTCAGCTCACCATCCCAGCCCAGTTCCTTGAGCATGGCCAGCGTGAATTCGGGGTAGCCATCCTGAATTTCGGACCCTTGGGAATAAACGCCCTCTGCCAGCAGGTTTACCCCGTCACGTTCCACGCCAAAACGGGCGCGGAAGGTCAGGCCACCTTTGGAGACAGGTTTGGACATGTCATAAAGGTTGGGGGTGCCGGGGTGTTTCATATCGGCGGTGCCCCAGCACGGCCATGGCAGGCCGTAATATTCGCCATCCACCGGGCCGCCAATGGCTTGCAGGGTGGTTTTGTCGAAGGTGTGCTGGTTGGCCATATGTGCCTTGATCCGCTCGGGGCTTTGCCCGGTATAGCCGATCGTCCACAGCCCGCCGTTGAATTCGCGGGTGATGTCCTCGATGTTGGGCTCGTCCTCGCCATCCATGCCGATATTGCGGAACAGCCGGTCTGCCCAGCCAAATTTCCTGGCAAATTTCGCCATGATTATATGGTCGGGAAGGCTTTCGAACAAAGGATCGACCACTTTGTCGCGCCACTGGAGCGAGCGGTTGGACGCGGTTACCGAGCCCCGGGTCTCATACTGGGTGGTGGCCGGCAACAGATAAACCCCGTCTGTGCGGTCATGCAGCACGGCGGAAACCGTTGGATAGGGGTCGACCACGACCAGCAGGTCCAGCATTTCCATCGCGGTTTTCATCTCTGCACCGCGGGTTTGGCTGTTGGGCGCGTGGCCCCAAAGCACCATGGCGCGCACATTGTCGGGCTGGTCGATATTATCTTTGTCTTCCAATACCCCGTCTATCCAGCGTGATACCGGAATACCGGTAAGGTTCATCAGGGATTTATCGGAGCCGTCAGCCGCTTTTAAACTGTCAAAGCGCCCTTTCAACCAGTCGAGATCTTCCTCCCACACCCGGGCCCAATGCGCCCAGGCACCGGCAGACAAGCCATAATAGCCGGGCAGGGAATGGCTGAGGACACACATATCGGTTGCCCCCTGCACGTTGTCATGGCCGCGGAAAATATTGGTGCCGCCACCGGTGGTGCCCATGTTGCCAAGCGCCAATTGCAAAATACAGTAAGCGCGGGTGTTGTTGTTGCCGGTGTGGTGCTGGGTGCCGCCCATGCACCAGATCAGGGTGCCGGGGCGGTTATTGACCAAGGTGCGGGCCACCCGTTCCATCTGGCTGCCGGGTGTGCCGGTTACGCGCTCCACTTCTGCGGGGTCCCATTTCTTTACTTCGGTGCGGATCTCGTCCATGCCGTAAACACGGGTGCGGATAAACTCCTTGTCTTCCCAGGCGTTTTCGAAAATATGCCAGAGCAGGCCCCAAATAAAGGCCACATCGGTGCCGGGGCGAATGCGGACATATTCATCAGCATGGGCGGCGGTGCGGGTGAAGCGCGGGTCAACCACGATCAAGGGCGCGTTGCTTTGCTCTTTGGCTTTCATCAGGTGCAACAGCGAAACCGGGTGCGCCTCGGCGGGGTTGCCGCCGATTACCAGCATGGATTTTGAATTGTGAATGTCGTTATAGCTGTTGGTCATGGCGCCGTAGCCCCATGTATTGGCCACACCGGCCACCGTGGTGGAGTGGCATATCCGCGCTTGGTGGTCTACGTTGTTGCTGCCCCAATAGGCGGCAAATTTGCGGAACAGGTAGCTTTGCTCGTTGTTGAACTTGGCCGAACCGAGCCAGTAAACCGAATCGGGGCCGCTTTCTTCGCGAATTTCGCCCATCTGGTCGCCGATTTCGTTAATCGCCGTTTCCCATGAAATGCGCTTCCACTCGCCGTTTTCTTTTTTCATCGGGTATTTCAGCCGCCGCTCACCATGGGCGGCATCCCGGGCTGAGGCCCCTTTGGCGCAATGGCCGCCGAGGTTGAACGGGCTGTCAAAGCCGGGCTCCTGCCCGACCCACACACCGTTATCCACCTCGGCCATCACCGTGCAGCCAACCGAGCAGTTGCAGCAAATCGATTTAACCGTATCAATGGCACCGTCAACCGCATCTGCCGTTTGCGCCTGCGTAACCGTGCCACCCATGGCACCAATTGAAGCCAGACCACCAACGGCCAGGCCGGAGCCGCGCAGAAAACTGCGGCGATCAACCGATGTTTCGGCAATGTCTGACAAGAGGCTTGTCCGCTGGGGGCGTCGCGCAACCCCGTTGGTTTTTTTCCTCAACATTTTACTCTCCCTGAATTTATGGAAATCCGTGTCCGGCCGGCGGGCGTCTCGCAACCATTGGCCTTCGCACAAAAAATCCGCTTAAAATTTAACGCTGTCGAAATAGGCGCGCGTATGCGCTGTGTCGCGCAATCCGCTGCCGGCCTCCGCTGGCTCGGCCGCTTTGGCGGCGGTGCCGCTTAGCGCGGTGGCAGCAACGGCCGCGGGCGCTGTGGCCGCAGCGAGCTTTAAAAAGCTCCGGCGATCCTGCTTTACGCTATCGTCGTTATCGCTCATATCTTCCTCCTGTAATGGCCCTAGAGCCAAGTTCGCGGTTATTGGCCCGCATCCATTCGAAACGCTTCGCGCTCGATCTCCATGAAAGCCTTGCCGGCAGAGCCCACGGGGGCATAAAACACCGATGCGTTCGCGGCTTCCAAATCTGAAAAAAAGTGCTCGGCCCAAGAGCCGATATGCTTGTTGAAAAACCCGGCCTGAACCGCCAGCGGGGCGGCTTCGCCAAATCGGCCGGTGATCATCCCGCCCATCATTTCCAGCAAGCTGGCGATATTGTCTTCGGGTTCAAAAACATTGGGAGCCCGGTTTATGCGCAGGCCCACCATATCCTTGCGCAGCATGGCCAGCGGCTTTTCGTTTAAAAAACCGGTCAGGTAAAAACTGGTATAGGGCAGCAACTCGCCGCGCCCAAGGCCGATAAACAAGGCGGTAAACTCGCTTTCAACCGCGCTCACGCGGCTGGCTTTGGCGATGCGGGCCATAGCGTTGATCGCCTCGCCCATCGGGCCGTCATCCCCCGAAAGGGCAGCGGTTTTGCCCAAAAGCTCTTTGCCGGGGGCGCGGGCCAGCAAGAGGCCAAGGAAGTTATACATATCGGCCCGAAGCCGGTCTTCCTCCGAGATGATGATATCAGGTGCTGTAGCGTTCATTGTTTTCCCATTCCTGTAGGTGCGGGCCGTTCGCCCTCCCCAAATTCAAAGCGCATCCGGCGGCGCGGGCTGTGGGCAGGCTGTTCTTCTTGCGCGGGCGCGGCTGGTTCGGCTTCGTCTGCCTGCACAGAGATTTCGACCCTGTCGTCGGCGCTTTCTTCTGCGGCTTCGGGCGCAATTGCGGCTTCAGGCGTATCTTCCTTGTCAGCCAGCATGCCCTTGCCAACCCGATAAACGGTTTTTATCAGCGCCACCGGGTCGTTTTTACCGGTGAAATCGTCGCCGTAATCCACCAGCTTATCAACATTGGCCAGCGCCGGATTGCTGGCCCAGAGCTGCTTTAGCGCCCGGTTACGCAGGGCGGCGGGCACGGATGATTTCATAAAAGCGCTAAAATCGTCACCGGCTTGCATGTCATCAGGGTTTGGCAAATCAAGCTCGGCCAGCACTTCTGCCTCGGGCTTTTTAGCCAGAGCGGCATGTTCCGAGGCCAAAAGCGCTTCTTGCCGGGCAGCATCCAGACGGTCTGCCTCTGCCTGAACGGCGGCCCTGCGGTTGGCCCAGGCGCTCAATGGATCGTCTCCCGTTTCGGGCGCGGCGCACGGTAAACATCGGTGAGCTGGCTGACGCGGGCATCCCCGACACCGTCTTCGATCAAATCGGTGCGGCGCTTGTCGCGCTGGCGCTTTACAAATTTTTCCGCTTCGTAATGCAGGTTTACCCAATCCCGCACCAAGGCGATCAGCCCTTCGGGCATCGGCACCCGTTCCACAAAATCTTCGCTGTTATCGGCGTAATCCTGCCCGTCAAAGGGCGAGGCCGTGGCCAGCACGATCTCTAAAGGGGTGCTGGCCGCAGGGTCGGGGCTTGTGCGCATGACAATATAAATCGACGGCACTTTGGTTGACAGCCCGGTCAGGTAGGCCTCGGTGTCGGTCCGGTAAAGCTCGAGTGGCACAGTGGCCGCGTGGTATTCAACCACATCGCCATCACGGCGCAGCTCGTGCCAGTTGGCCGGCCCGGCGCCGGGCAGCACCGCCACCGCCTTCCACACCCATTTTGCCCAGCGCGTCACACCCGGAGACCGGCGGAGCACGATACCAAGCGGCAGCGACAAACATTTCTGCGATTTTTCCAACCCTATCCCCTGATCGCGCATTGTTAAGTCATGCATTCGTCTCAAATCATGGTTGGGCAAGGGCCAAACACCTAACGGAAAATTGAGAATCCGGTGCATTTTTTGGTTTTTTGGACAATTAGACCGGTGGATTTCCGGCAGAAAACCGCTATGGGACAAATAGTCCATCTAAGGGGATTCCGAGTATTTTGATTGGGTTTTGCGCCCGGCCAAAAACGAATCACCGCCGGGATACTTTATGCGGAAAAAACCGCGTAAAAATGCTTTACTCTGCGCCAAATTGCGGCCTAAGTGGACGCGGGAATCCGGAAATATTATCCGGAAACGGGGAGATTATTTTGCCTAACGCACTGATATTATGCAATTGTCTGGAAAGCCAAAGCGTGGATGCCAAAGCGATTGAAGCGGCAACAGGGCTGAAATGCGCGCGGGTGCACAGCGCCCTTTGCGGTGCCGAAATTGGCGATGCCGCCCGGTATTTACAAAAAGGCGATACGCTGATCGCCTGCCTGCAGGAGCGGGCGGTATTTGAGGAACTGGCCGATGAACTGGGCGTGGAAATGCCCGGATTTGTCGATATCAGGGATCGCGCCGGCTGGTCGGACGAGGGTGCGAAATCGACCCCCAAAATGGCGGCGCTGCTGGCTGAGTCGGTGCTGCCGCGCCCGGCCGTAAAAATGCTGGATATCGAGTCTGCCGGGCGATGCCTGATTGTCGGCAGCAACGGGCTGGCGCTGGAGGCTGCCGCCGGGCTTGCCGACACGCTGAGCGTAACGGTTTTGCTGGAAAGCGGTGAAGACCTGCCGGTGTCACGCGCATTTGATATCGTGCTCGGCAAGCTGCGCGCCGCCCGCGGGGCCTTTGGCGGTTTCGAGGTTGACATCGATGCCCTGCAACTGCTGGAGCCGGGCGGGCGCGGGGCCATGCGGTTTTCTCCCCCCCGCGATGGCGGACATTCGCAATGCGATATTTTGCTGGATCTGCGCGGCACGACGCCGCTGTTTCACGCCGCGCGCGACGGCTATTTGCGGCCAGACCCGCGCGACCCGCGCGCCGTGGCAAAAGCGGTGCTGGCCGCAAGCCAGCTGGTCGGCAGTTTTGACAAGCCGTTTTATGTTGCGCATGCGCCGCATCTTTGTGCCCATTCCCGCTCTGGCATCAAGGGTTGCTCCAACTGCATAGATACTTGCCAAACCGGCGCTATCCGCCCCGAGGGTGAGCATGTGGTGATTGACGCAAACATCTGCGCGGGCTGTGGTGGCTGTGCCGCGCTGTGCCCGAGCGGGGCGATCACCTATGAGGCGCTGCCACTGGGATACTTGCTGCAACGCATTGAGACCATGGCAAAAACCTATCGGGAGGCGGGCGGGAAGGCCCCGAGATTGCTGGTGCATGATGGCGGGTTTGGTAGCGAAATGATCTCGCTTTTGGCGCGGTTTGGCCGCGGCCTGCCCGCCGATGTGATTCCGCTTCAGGTGGAAAGCCTGACCAATTTCGGCCATGCCGAAATGCTGGCGGCGCTCGGCTGCGGTTTTGCCGCGGTCGACCTGTTGCTGACCCCGAAATCAGAGCGCCCGCCGATCGAGGCCGCGCTTGAACTGGCGCTGGCCCTTAGTGGTAAAAGGCCCATTCGCCTGCTCGACCTGAGCGACCCGGATGCCCTTGGCGAGGCGCTTTACGGCCAGCCCATAGCCAAACCAATTTCGCCGATATTGCCGATTGGTGACCGCCGCCAGATTACCCGCCTTGCCGCCAAGGCCCTGAATAAGGACGGTGCCCTTATACCCCTGCCGGTTGGCGCGCCCTTCGGGGCGGTGCTGGTCAATAATGATGCCTGCACGCTGTGCCTTTCTTGCGTGTCGCTTTGCCCCACCGGGGCCCTGATGGATAACGAAGACGCCCCGCAACTGCGCTTTCAGGAAGATGCCTGCCTGCAATGCGGCATATGCAGCAATGCCTGCCCCGAAAACGCCATTAGCCTTCAGCCGCAGCTTGATCTTTCAGACGAGGCGCTTTCACAAAAAGTATTGCATGAAGAAGAGCCCTTTGCCTGTATTTCATGCGGGTCACTTTTTGGCGTAAAATCCAGCGTCGAACGGATTATTGACCTGCTCGCGGGCAAGCACCCGATGTTTGCCAGCTCCGAGCAGGGCAAGCTGATCCAGATGTGTGAAAACTGCCGGATAGAAGCGCAGTTTCACAGCGAGTCCAGCCCGTTTCAATCGGCACCGCGCCCGCGGCCCCGCACCACCGATGACTACCTCAAAAAGCGGGATTCCTAATGCTCGACCAAGGGTGCCCCGAGGTCGGCAGGTTCAAGCGTGCTGACATAGGTAAGGATATCTTGCAGCTGCTTTACGGTCAGCCACAGCGGCTGGCTGGCGGGGGGAGAAGCCGGGTTGAACGGCGGCGATACCCCCTCGAGCTGGGTCAGCGCCGGGTGCGGAATGCGGGCGTAGAAGGTCAAAAACCGGTCTTCCCAGTCGGGCAGGGCGCGCAGCAGCGGAAACGACGGGGTCGAGCCGATGCCCTTCATGCGGTTGCGGTCTCCGACCACATGGCAGCGGCCGCAATTGGCATAGGAAAATGCCTCGCCGCGCTGGATGTTTCCGGTATAAACGGGCGCGGTTTCGGCGGTTTGCAGAGTTTCGGTGGCCGTAAACACCGCCACATCATCGACCCTGAACTGGGCAATGGCGCTGCGGCCGATATCAGAGCCGAGCCACGCCGCAAAACGCCGTGCTTTCTCGCCGTCGGGCGTATTGGCAACTGTGATCTGCACATAAAAAACCTGCCCCAACCCTTCCATCATCGGCTCGCCAGCTTCGGTCGAAATAATCACCTCGGGGTTTTCGGCCTGCACAGCCACTCGAATGCCGGTTTTGAGCGAAAACCGCGGCAGCAGAAAACGCAGAAAGCCGGTCTCTTCCAGCACCGGCGGGCTGGCGAGGCCAAAGCCGGTTTCTTGCGGACGAAGGGTGGTGGGCAGCAGCAGACATGTGGCGAGTATCAGGGTAAGTTTACGGAAGTTATGCATCATTCTCAAAGGGTGAGCAAAGTTGGCCTTGCTGTCAATCCACAGAATTCGGGAGATTAAGATGACACAAAGAGATATGGTTTTGGCGGCCCTAAAGGCGGTAGCAACCCCCTCGGGCACGGATATTGTAAGCGCCGGCATGGTAAAGGCGCTCACGGTTGATGAGGGCAAGGTGCGCTTTGTGCTGGAAGTGCCGGGGCATCAGGCGCAGGCGCTGGAGCCGGTGCGCGCTGCGGCGCAGGCAGCCGCCGAAGCGGTAGCTGGCGTGGCAAGCGTTTCAGCCGTGATGACAGCCCATAGCGCGCCCGCCGCGCCGCCCGACCTGAAAGGCGGGCGCAAGGCCGCGCCAACCGGGCCGCAAAAAATCCCGGGTGTGGAAAAAATTATCGCTATAGCCTCGGGCAAGGGCGGGGTTGGGAAATCGACTCTATCGGTGAATTTGGCGGTGGCTCTGGCGGCCGAGGGCAAGCGGGTGGGCTTGCTGGACGCCGATGTTTTTGGCCCCTCGCAACCGCGTATGCTCGGGGTTTCGGGGCGGCCTGCCTCGCCTGACGGCAAAACCATTTTGCCGCTGCGCAATCACGGGGTCACCATGATGTCTATCGGGTTGATGACCAATGATGACGAAGCGGTGGTGTGGCGCGGGCCGATGCTGATTGGCGCCTTGCAGCAAATGCTCACGCAGGTGCAATGGGGCGCGCTGGATGTGCTGATTGTGGACCTGCCACCCGGCACCGGCGATGTGCAAATGACACTGGCACAAAAAGCCGAGGTCAGCGGCGCTATCATTGTGAGCACCCCTCAGGATGTGGCGCTGATAGATGCCCGCAAAGGCATTGATATGTTTAACAAACTCGGCACGCCGATATTGGGTATGGTCGAAAACATGTCTTACCAGATTTGTGAGGAATGCGGCCATAAAGGGCACCCGTTTGGCCATGGTGGCGTGGCGGCCGAAGCCGCCAAAATGGGGGTGCCGCTGCTGGCAGAGCTGCCGCTGCACCTTGATATCCGGATTGCATCTGACGGCGGCGCGCCTATTGTGGTCAGCAAACCCGACACCCCGCAGGCCGGGGCGTTTCGTGCTCTTGCCAAGCGGTTGATCGAGGATGGCACCATATGAATGACGACTTTTTCGAAGCCCCGATGCCCGCAACATTTCCGCCGCTGTTTACCGGCGAAGCGGTAAGCGGCAGCACCGACCCTTTTGCCAAGGCCTGCGCCCGGGCCATGATCGGCTGCGATGCCGGGCTTTTGGTGCATAGTATCACGCCAGACCGTATTTGCGCTGCCATTGTGTTTGCCCCCGAAAAACCACTGGAGGCGGCCATGATTGCCCTTATTGCCTGCGGGGTCGGGTTTCAAAATGCCATGGGGGCGCTGGCCCCGCCCGAAGTAGCGGTGCATCTGGGCTGGCAGGGCGAGGTATATGTAAATGGTGGCCGCGCCGGGCGGTTGCGGGCTGCGGCCTCGGGCACCGACCCCGAAAAAGAGCCTGACTGGCTGGTGATCGGGCTGGAAATTGACCTGCTGCCACAAGGGGAAGGCGAAACCGGCGACACCCCCAACGAGACCTGCCTGATGATGGAAGGCTGCGGCGATATTTCCCCGATTCGCCTGCTGGAATCATGGTCGCGCCACACGCTGGTATGGCTGAACGATGTTGAAACCGACGGCCCGCGCGCCCTGCATGAAATGTGGCGCGGGCTGGCCAAAGGCGTGGGCGAAGCGCTGTCGCTTGGTGTGGACGATGCCCCGACCGGCATATTTGTGGGAGTCGACGCGCAGTTTGGCCTACTTTTGAAGGTCGGCACCCAAACCCGGCTTGTGCCACTATCCAAATGCCTAGAAACAGGAGAAACCGCATGAACCTCGCGCGCGCCATCCATTTTGACGAAAGCGACACTTTGGTGTTTCATGCCCCGGCCCGCACCGGTGAATGGGCCATTTCGGGTGGATTTGAATTTTCCAACTGGGGCGAGGGCGATATGGCCGGCAAGGCGCGTCAGGCCTTTGCCAATGGCTGGCTGGGGCTGGAAACCTATGGTCGCGTGACCTTTGTGGCCGTAACCAAAGTGGAAGCGGCCGAATACGAAGCCCTGCAAACACAGCTTGCCCGGCATTTTGTGGATATTTACGGCGCGCCATCACTGGAGGCGGCGCTGCCGGTGGCGCGCGATGAGCTGGCCCATATGGCCGATCTATGTGACGGGCATGAGCCAAACACCCTGCTCACGGTTATGCGCACGCTCACGGATTCTGGCGTTTCGGAGGCTTATCGGGTCATTCCGGCCCCCGAGGCGGCGCTTGATATTCTGGCGGTGCACGGCGAGCTGGAATAGGCTTAACGCCGCGGGTTGTGTGCTGTTATGGTGCCGTGGCGTTGAAGGTAAACAATTGCACGCCGTCAATGGTATAGGCGTTAATGAGGGCTGCCGCCTTTTCGCTGGTAAGCCAGCCTTCCAACTGCATGGCCAGATCATTGCGCACATGCGGCCAGCGCGCCGGGTTGACCGGAATATAGGCATATTGGTTGAATAATGCCGGATCACCGGCAAAAAGCAGCGCCAAATCACCCTTGTTGCCAAAGTTCAGCCAGCTGGCGCGGTCAGAAAACGTGTAGGCGTTCATGCCGCTGGCCACATTCAGCGTCGCCCCCATGCCGGAACCGGCCGCGCGATACCAGCGGCCTGCGGGGGTGATGCCCGCGCCAGCCCAGAGCGAAAGCTCTTTTTTATGGGTGCCGCTATCGTCTCCCCGGCTCACAAAAGGCGCTTGGGCGGCGGCGATACCTTGCAGCGCGGCCACGGCACTATTGGCAGTTGCTATATTTGCCGGATCATCCGAGGGGCCGACAAAAACAAAATCATTATACATGATTTCGCGGCGATGGGTGCCAAAACCGGCGGCGATGAAGGCCTCCTCGGCGGCGCGGGCATGCACCAAAATCGCATCCACGTCACCTGCTTCTCCAAGGCGCAGTGCTTGGCCGGTGCCAACCACGATCAGCTCAACATCGAGGCCAATATCCGCCTTGATTTCGGGCAATAATATTTCAGAAAGGCCAGAATTATAAAACGATGTGGTTACCGCCATTTTCAGGCTTTCGGCTTGGCTGGCCGAGGCCAGTAGCGTTGCAGCAAAAAGTGTTATCCAGTTTATGCTCATTCAACAATGTCTCCGCTTATGAAGGCTTTTGCCTCCGGTGTTGACGGGGCCGAGAAAAACCGCGCCGCATCGCTCTGTTCATGCACAATGCCTTTATGCATGAAAATAACATCCTGCGCGAGGCGCCGGGCTTGCCCCATATCATGGGTCGACATCACCAGCCTTGTGCCGCGCGCCTGCACATCTTGCAAAATGGTTTCAATCTCGCGGGTGGCGCGGCCATCCAGGTTGGCGCAGGGCTCATCCAGAAACAGGATTTCCGGCTCGATAATCAGGGCCCGGGCCAGCGAGAGCTTTTGTTTTTCGCCGCCCGAAAGCAAAGGAGCCCAGCTTTCCAGCAGCGCGCCAAGCCCGAAACGATGGGCGCAAGCTGTGGCGCTGGCCCGCGCCTCGGGTTTTGGCACCCCGCGCAGCCGGAGCGGATAAGCGAGGCACTCCACAACCTTGCGGCGCATCATAATCGGGGATTGAAACACAAACGCCTGTTTTTCACGCGCCTCAGACGCGGGCACCGCCCACGTAACCGCCCCGCCCGAGCAGCGCTGCAAGCCATGCATCAGCCGCAGCAAGGTGGTTTTGCCGGCGCCATTGGGGCCGATCACCATGGTAAACCCCTTCTGTGCCAGCGTGAGGCTCACCGGGCCAGCCAGCTTTTTGCCGCGCATATGGGCGGTGGCCGCCGTCAGGGTAAGCGGTAAAATCACCATGTGCTGGCCCGTTCGGTTTTGCCGATAATATGGATCAGCAGGTTGACGATCACCGCCAGTGTGATCAGGATCAGCCCGAGCCCCATGGCAAAAGCAAAGTTGCCTTTGCCGGTTTCGAGCGCAATAGCCGTGGTCAGCACGCGGGTTATGTGCTCGATATTGCCGCCAACGATCATTATGGCGCCGACTTCGCCAATGGCGCGGCCAAAGCCGGCCAGCGTGGCGGTAAGGAGGGCGCGTTTGCCATCCCATAACAGCGCCTTCATCCTTTGGGCACGGGTGGCGTTCATCGAGATCAAGAGATCGTGGTATTCGGCCCAGAGGTCGCGGATGGTTTGGTGGCTGATCGAGGCGATGAGCGGGGTGATGATAATCACCTGCGCGATGATCATCGCGCTCGGGGAAAACAGCAGCCCGAAGCCGCCCAATGGCCCGGCGCGCGAAAGCATCATATATACGAATAAGCCCACCACCACCGGCGGCAAGCCCATCAGGGCATTGAGCACCGCGATCACATAGCGGCGAAACCTGAAGCGGTTGACCGCCAGCCATGCCCCCATTGGCAGGCCGATGACCGAGGCGATGATCACCGCCGAAACCGTAACCTGCAAGGAAAGAAAGACAATTTCATAGAGGTCGGGGTCAAGGCTGAGGATCAGCCGCCATGCTTCCCAAAATCCGTTGCCGGTATCGCTCATATGGCCAGCCCTGTCTGGCGCAGCACAAAATCTGCAATGGCCGGGATGTCATCGATATCCAGCATCGGCACAGCAAGCGGCGGCAGCGCATAGCCTGCGGCCACCGCCGCGATATTGGGGTCGTCCAGCGCCAATAGCGGGCGGGTGCCGGGGCTGAGGGCGGCTTCTATTTTCGGGTGGTTTTCGCGCTTGTAGCCTTCGATCAATACCAGATCTGCGGGTGCCAAATGCGCCAACAGCGCTTCCAGTGCCGGTTCCGCCGCGCCGCGCATTTCATGCATCAGCGCCCAGCGGTATTTTGAAGCCAAAATCACCTCGCTCGCGCCCGCCTGCCGGTGCCGATAGCTGTCTTTTCCGGGCTGGTCGACATCCACATTATGGTGGGCGTGCTTGATGGTTGAAACCGTAAAGCCGCGGCGGCAAATCTCAGCGACCAGCCGCTCCATCAGGGTGGTTTTGCCGCTGTTTTTCCAGCCGGTAACGCCAAATACTTTCATGCTGCCCTCTGCTACCGGCTTTGCCGCGCGCTGCGCTTTGGTTCTGTTTTTACGCTGGCGGGGTCAATGTCCCTAATCAGGCGCGCTTCGCCGCTCAGGCAAATAAAGCGCTGGCCGCGCATGCGGCCCACCAGCGTTAGCCCCACCTGCCGCGCTATTTCAACACCCCAGGCGGTGAAGCCCGAGCGCGACGCCAGCACCGGAATGCCCATAAGCGCGGTTTTTATCACCATTTCCGAGGTCAGGCGGCCGGTGGTGTAGAGGATTTTATCGCTGGCCGCCGCGCCTTCCATCACCATCCAGCCGGCAATTTTATCCACCGCGTTATGGCGGCCCACATCTTCCATATAAACCAGCGGCTGCGCCTGCCGGCACAAAACCGAGCCATGAATGGCCCCGGCATCGAGGTAAAGGCTCGGGGTGGTATTAATGCTATGCGCCAGTGCATAAAGCCAGCTGGTGCGAAGCTCGGCCTCCGGCAGGGTCATGCCCTCCAGCCCTTCCATCATATCGCCAAAAACCGTGCCGACGGCGCAGCCGGATGTGCGGGTTTTTTTCGTGAGCTTGTCCTCGTAATTGGTTTTGCGCACCGTGCGCACAATCACGCATTCGACCTCCTGGTCAAAATCGATAGCGGTGATCTTGTCTTCCGGCAGCAACATGCCCTGATTGCGCAAATACCCTACCGCCAGATATTCGGGGTAATCCCCGATGGTCATCGCGGTCACGATCTCCTGCTTGTTCAGATAGATGGTCAGCGGGCGCTCTTCCACCACGTTTATTTGCTGGGGGTTGCCGTTTTGGTCGGCCCCCTGCACGGCCCGGGTCAGGCGGGGATTGTTGATTGACGGCGCAATGAGATATGGTGCGGGGGCCTCGCTGGCGGCCATGGGGTTCTCCTTGAATAAGGTGGTCTCAAAGAGCTAGCCCACCACATTGGATATGTAAAATCCTTTTGTCATCCTTGCCCGTTAAGCCGATTTTTCGGACGTTTTGTCCAGGCATATATCACGCCTGCGGCGGCGGCGGACTATTTGTCTTTGATGCCCGCGCGGCAGGCCTGCCCTAAAACATGCCATTGCCGTGGGCGCTGCGGCCGGGAATCTCCTGCAAAACATCCCAGTGCTCCACAATTTTTCCTTCGGCATCGAGCCGAAAAATATCGATCCCAGCATATTCAAGCCCGCCCGGCCAAATTTGGTGGCAGTGCAGGATCACATGGTCTTTTTCGGCAAAGGCGCGTTTTACCACCACCTTTTTGCCGGGGTATTCGGTGGCCATTCGGGTGAAATAGTCAATAAACCCCTGTTTACCCGTGGCCACGTGCGGGTTGTGCTGGATGTATTCTTCGCCAGCATAGCGGGCGATGGCGCCGGCCGGGTCATTGGCATTAAACATCATCTGGTAAAAGGCGATCACGTTTTGCTTGTTGGTTTCGAGCCTATTCATAGTGCATCCTTCCGGTTTGGGCTTAGCGGCAGCCTTGCGGTTTCAGGCGTTTGGCACCGCGCGGTGCGGCAAGGCTCATTACCCCGGCGCAGGCCTAATGGGCATTGAGGCCATGTAGCGAACGGGTGCCGCTCAGCACCGGGCGCCTGAGTGCCAGCAGGCGTTTTGCCTCGTCATCCTTGCCAAGTTTGAGCAGCGCGCCAAGCAGTGAAAACTCCAGCAGGTCGCGCTGGGCACGGCTGCCGCCCAGCCGTGCATGGTCTGCCATTGCCGCCACCAGCAAACCGGTGGCATCTGCCCAGTTGCCCGATGCGATGGCACGGTAGGCCTGCGCGACGGGGGTGACCAGATCGCCGGTCAGCGGGTTGGGGGCTTCTATAATATGGCTGAGCGCGGCCCCGTTGCCCGCCATGGCATGGGCCAAAGCGGCATGGATATCGGCAAAGCCAAGGCTGGTGTTGGGGAAAAACTGTTCAGCATATTGGCTGATCGCGTGCCAGCGGGCTTTGGGCACTTTCACACCGGCAAGCTCGGCCCTGTAAAGCAATGATGCCGTATCTGTCAGCACATTTAACGGCAGGCCTGCCGAGACCCCGGGCTCGATATCGGTTTGCAGCCGGTGCCACATGGTTTCGGTGTCGCCTTGCTCCAAAGACCACAGGGCCGCGTGCCACGAAAGATGCCCGTGCAGATAGCCGCGCCTGTCATAGGGTTTTAGCCACGTATTCAGGTAGGAAATGCCAAGCTCTGTTTCGCCGGTTTCATAATAGATGTGGCTGCGCACATGTGCCGCATTTGCGTTGAGCGGGTTCAGCTCCAGAGCGCGGTCAATAAATGTCGAGGCTTTATCTTGCGCGCCGTTTTCGCACAGCGCAAAGGCATATTGGCTTTGCATCCACCAGTCATCGCCGTAATGCGGCACCAGCGCAGCGGTATAGGCAAGAATTTCCGCCTCGCGGCCCGGCTGGCCCGAAAAGCCGATCAGGCCAAAAACAGACGAGCAGGTTTGCGCCAGCAAGGCATCGCGCGGGTAGCTGTCAACATGGCTACGGATGGCGGCATAGGCTTGCGGGGCCTTGCCCGCGATCAAAAGCCCGAAGGCATTTATATGGCTTTTTTCGCGTGCATCTTTGGGCCCGGCACAAGCGGCGGCCTTTTCCATTGCAGCGGTTGCGGCAGCCATATTGCCCTCAAACTGGCAGCCCCGCGCCAGCCCGACAAGGCCGAGGGCAAAATCGGGGTCGACATCCACTGCGCGTTGAAATGCGGCGGCAATGCCGCTCTGGCCAGCCAACAGCCTGTCAACCGCGTCGATGTAATGATCTCGCGCCTTGTGTGAGTTTGTGGAAAGCGCGTTGTCATAGCGATCACGTAGCATAGAATTCCCCCGGCCCGTTTTTACCATAGTGTAGGCATGAACGACGGGAAGCAACATGATTCATCCGGCAGGGGTGTAGCGCCGGCCGGCACCCGGTATTTGCCGCCGCCTAATCCAGATAGTTTTTCGGGGCGCGGCCCTGATATTTTGCCTTCAGGTCATCGGGCACCTCGCTGCCGTCCAGCATAAAGGGCAAAATGCCTTTGCGCGCCGATTTTCCGCGCATCTCCTTGATGCCCTCATCCGATTTTGTAACCCGCTGCGCCGGTCGCCGCCCCCATTGCGCCAGATAATCATAAAGCCGCGCCATTTCGGCACTGTGGGCGGCACCCTTGGCGAGATCAAAAAATTCCTCGGGGTCTGTTTGAAGGTCAAAGAGCATCGGGCGGAAGCCGCCTTCGGCATGGGTGAGCTTATAACGCCCGTCAAACACCATAAACATCCGGGCGTCGCTTGGTTCCAGCCCCAGTTTTTCGCAAACCTGTGTGGCCGAATAATCATATTCACTGATCACAAAGCGCCGCCAATCGGGGGTTTCGCCGCGCAGCCACGGCAGGAGCGAGCGCCCCTCGATGATGTGGCTTGGCGGCTCTGCGCCTGCGGCCTCTACGAAGGTGGCGGCAAGGTCGATGGATTCCACCAGCGCTTCACAGGTGGTGCCGCGGGTGGCATCGGCTGCCGGGCGCGGGTCATGGATGATCAGCGGCACCTTGACGCTTTGCTCGTGAAACAGGTCCTTTTCGCCCAGCCAGTGATCACCCAGATAGTCGCCATGGTCAGAGGTCAGCACAATCATGGTGCTGTTCATTTTACCGCTGGCTTCAAGGTGGTCAAGCAACAGGCCGAGCTGGTCATCGCATTGTTTTATCAGCCCCATATAGGCTGGAATCACTTTTTGCCGCACCGCCTCCTGCTGAAAGGCCTTGGCGATTTTGCCATCCATATAGGCCCCGAAAACCGGATGCGGCGATTGGCGCTCGCTCGGGTGGCGGAGCGGCGGCGGCACATGGCCGGGGCCATATATGGCGTGATAGGGCGCGGGCACGATATAAGGCCAGTGCGGCTTTATATAGCTCACATGCGCGCACCACGGGCCTTCGGCCTGATCAATGAAGTCAATCGCTTGTCGGGTGAGCCACGGGGTCTCGCTATCGGGTTCCAGAATATTGGCGGGCTTGTCGGCATTGGCAAACATCCAGCCCGACGCGATGTCACCGTTTTCATCTATGCCGGCATTGGCAAAATCGGCCCACGGGTTGTGCGATGGGTAGCCCTTTGCTTTCAGGTATTCATTATAGGGCGAGCGTTTGGGGTCATAAAAACCGTCGGGCCCTTCGCCCCACAAGCCGTCATCCCTGATCCAGGCGTCAAAGCCGCACTCGGCCTGCCGCGCGCCGATTATGCTATCGGGGCCAAGCCCAAGGCGGGCCATGCCCTCGGTATCGGCCTTCATATGGGTTTTGCCAATCAGCCAGCAGGCCATGCCTTGTTTGCGCAGGTGGTCGCCCAGCGTCATCTCCCCGACCCTGAGCGGAAAGCCGTTCCACTGTGCCCCGTGCGAGGAGGTATAGCGCCCGGTGTAAAAGCTCATCCGCGAAGCACCGCAAATAGGCGATTGCACATAGGTATTGCCAAAGCGCACCCCCATGGCGGCGACACGGTCAAAATTCGGGGTGTGCAAATGCGGGTGGCCCGCGCAGGACAGGTAATCAAACCGGAGTTGGTCATACATGATAAACAATATGTTCATTTTTGTGCCATGGTGTTTTGGCCAACGGGGCTTTCAGCCCGCGCCGGGCGCGCCGCCCCGATCGGGCTGGTTTGCTATTGGTGGGCCCGGTGCTTTCTTTCCGGATCCGGCTGCGACAAGATGAGGGTATTCAAGCATATCGTCCAATTCCCTTTTGCCATCTTTTTTGCCCGTGGCGCAAGCATGGCGAAGCTGTTGGCCGGCGGGCAACGATACATCACTTTATTGCATGGCTTTTGCGGCCTGGGCCAACGCCTTGGCCGGGCCGGTTAATTCAGCTCAAGCGCTGCCAGCAACGGCGCGAAGGAAGCGCCGTGCATATCTCGGTCGGCCACCGCGCCCTGAATCTGCGGGCGGGGGAGGCTGAATTTCACCACGTTGAGCGCGGGAATATCAAAGCGCAACACTTTTTCGGGGTCTGCTTTGAGCAATGCCGCCACTCGGTCGGTGGAGAGGCCGGTGCTGAGGCGGGTAAAGGCGGCGGGGCTGCCACAAAAAATGTCGATCGTGAGCCAGAAGGGACCGGCGTTTTTGCTACGCACCTTTTCCACAATATCGCCGACGGTGCTCATGGATGCACCTTCAGCTTAAAAGCGTCCATCGGGTTTTCAAGCACCATCACATGGTTGAGCGCGAAGGCATAATTGGCCCCCCGGTCAATTTCGGCGGGGGAAAACGGGAAGGCAAAGGTCGGTTGCTCTTCGGCTTGGGTCAGCGGGTGGTGCAGCAAATACGGGTTGAGCAGTTTGGCGATTGTGTTGGCGGTTTGCTGGTCGCTTGCGGTGACAATCCCGAGAATACCCGCCTCTGTCATGCTGCGTTCAGCGGTTTCCATTTCGCCAAGCGTGGCATTCTTGCCGATAATCCGCAACTCGGTGGTAAAATCATCTGCCGACAGCCCCAGCCGCGCGCAGGCCTTGGCGCGGTGTTTGGCCAGAATATCATCGCACCAGTCGCTGATGTTTTCGATATAGCGCGGGTCGCGCACCAGCGCGAAAATGATGGTTTGATAACCCGCAATG
>Ga0316205_10001978_pt1 | contig 23125 bp, 18 predicted proteins | sample 3monthpyrite_MG_FD_204941 | JGI IMG/M metagenome (GOLD analysis project Ga0316205, IMG submission 204941) | Microbial mat bacterial communities from mineral coupon in-situ incubated in ocean water Damariscotta River, Maine, United States -... | ecosystem: Environmental > Aquatic > Marine >... | reverse complement strand
TGTGGTCAATATGAGTTTAGGCGGTGTACTAGACACTAACGCCGAGCGAAAAGGCTTTGAGCAAATTCGAGACCGTGGCGTTTTAATGGTTGCTGCGGCAGGAAATGGTGGTAGTGCAACTCACCACTATCCAGCGTCTTACGATTCTGTAGTATCAGCCGCCGCAGTCGCTCGCTCACTCAATCCAGCAAGTTTCAGCGAGTATTCTTCGCAAGTTGAATTAAGTGGTCCGGGTGTTGACGTGATTTCAACAGTACCAGGCGGATACTCTGTATTCAACGGAACGTCAATGGCAACGCCTCATATTGCTGGTGTAGCAACACTGGTTTGGTCTCATTTTCCAAACTGTTCTAGCTATGATATTCGTAACGCATTACGAGCGAGTGCTAAAGATTTAGCTAGTGCTGGTAGAGACTACAATACCGGTTACGGCTTGGTTCAAGCGAAAGATGCATTGGGCTATTTAGCTGCCAATGGTTGTACTGGCGCGCCTTGCCATGGTAACGAATGTCGAGTTGACTAGTCTGTCACTTTGATATTTGTATTTAAAAAGGGTTTAGCGCAAGCTAAATCCTTTTTTTATATCATCAGTCAAACTCTGTTCATATAATTCTGTATGATCTTGCGCGATATCACATGATCCTACAGATTAATTTAGGATCGTTGTATTTAGCGCTAAACATAGGCACAATACAGCAACTTTTAAGTTTTTACGTCATAAATAAACCATGCAAATAAAAATTACTACATTACTTTTTTTAGCTTCCATCGCCTTAATTGCGTACCTAGTTTTGCAACCTAAAGAGCAGAAAAATCATACACCTCAAGAGATCGTCAATATTTCTAAAGCTTTTTCAGAAAAATTTGAGCAGGTAGAAAAAAAACGCGCTTCAAAAACAACTAAGCCAACTATGCCTAGTAATCACCCAGTGACAAAAAAGCCTGCTACGAAAGTGAATGAACAACAGATTATTGGTGTGATCTACAAACAGCCGCAAGCTACCTGGTTTTTTAAAGCCAAAGATACAAAAACGAAAATCGAAACCATAAGTGCCAGTTTTAAAAACTATTTTATCGATCAATTAAAGTTTAATGACAAACATCAACCGGACTTTTCTCATATACCAGAATCAATGAAAACCGAAAATAAATCCAGTATGCGCGTCGCCACATTTTTAATTGGTGATGTCGAGATCTCAGTTAGCCAATTAGCCGGTCAACAAGATGTTTTTGCTAATGTAAAAAGATGGATGGGACAAATTGGCTTAGATGATAACTCACCAATTCAGTTAGATTTTAAAGATGACAATAAAACCATTATTGTTCGTCTGCCGAAATGATTCGACTTGTTTTTTGCTACTGAAAGAAATACCGATATCCTAAATACGCATAATAAATATCGGTATTAATATCTGACAAACCGACCACCTGATTAGTATAAAGTATCGCACCCAAATCAGCATAAATATACTGCTCTCTATTTTGATATTGAAAACGAAAACTCGGTGAAATATTTTGCTGACCACTACCGTTATCACTTTGTCTGTCATCATAACGAAGCTTTGCACCAACACTCCAGGCTTTATCCCAACGATATTGAGTGCTAATATAAATCGACCAAACATCTGAATTGCTTAGCTGAGAAACTCTTACACCAAGTTGATTTGAATCCGCCGCGCTATATAAACGAGCACCTCGAAGATAAATATTAAAATAAAGCTGACCGCCCGGCTCCACTATTTCCGCTACACCGCCAGATGCTGGTGCACCGGATAATGTCGTCCATGTAACATTTCCACTAAGATCATAAGTTTCATTAAGTGGCTTACTCACTTGCAAGGTTGCCGTTTGACTTTCTAAAGTTCGATCAATTGCAAGATCTAAAATTTCTTCATCAGTAATAAATAAATTTTGCAGTTCTTCTAGGCTGTCTGCGGCTTGTCCAATCAGCGCATTTCGAGTACTAATGTAGGGGCTTTTGCGCAAATTGTAAGAGAAATGATAACGGGTTTTTTCTTCCGTTGTGAGCGAGCTAGACAATAAAACCGCATTTAATTCTGAATAAAAAACATCATAGTCAATCAACCCAAAAAGAGAGGTTCCTTGATTTCGGTATTTCACTTCACCGCCAACAGCTTGCCTGTCGGTCAAGTCACCTATGCTTTGATGAAGTCCAAAAACGCTGATATCAAGATCATCAAAAATATCTTTCCAGTCATAACTGAGTCCCACAAAGGAACGCTCTGGATCTAAACTCGTGACTTTTGAAGACGAAACAGGCGAGCCAAAAACCACATTCAGTTTTTGCGTTTCATTGACGCCGTAGCCGAATAACACGCCATCGTAACGACCGAAGATCCCTTTGCCTCGGCTACGTTGCCGACCGACATCAACTCGGTATTCTTCATCGTCTGTAAACCAAGTGACATTTGCATAACGTAATCGATTATTAGTGTCGTCACCTTCATCTAGTAGATCTTCATAATGCCCGCCGGACAGGCGAAACTTGATTGAACTACTGTCTAATTGGTAATCACCGCGAACATCCACATCGACACTCAGCAACGATAAGGTCTGACGACTATCACCCAAATCGTCGACTAGTTCGCTCTGACGATAATCAGTTGCGATACTTCCGCGAGTGCTACTTCGTTTTTGATTCACTCTTTTTCCGTCTTTAAGACGCTGTTTCTTTTTTATATCTTGAATACCGATCAATGCTGAAAGTCTTTGTTGAACCCTTGGCGCGTTTTCTGAGTCAGGATATTCTTTTAAAAAGCGTTGATAATATTGTTTGGCAAAAGCTAATTGATATTTTCTTTCTCTAGCCACCCCAATAAATTCTAACGCAAAAGATTTTTGCTCTGCATCGCCTTGCTTAAGCACTTTATTAAGCAATGAAATTGCGAGCGAATACTGTTTGTCGGTTAGCGCGCTTCTCGCCTCTCTAATCAATGAATTAGCGTCTGTTGGAGTGTGCTGTTGATTGATAGTCGGCAGTTTTTGTACGCTTTTGTTAATTTGTCCAATAGGTGGTTTCGACGAGAGTGATTCACTGAACGTATGTGTGCGCCAATCTATGATCAATCGATCTAGTTTGCCTGCTCCAGCATTTAGATGAAATGATTTAATAAAACTTTGCTGGGTAACCGGAAGTTTTATTTGTAAAACAGAAGTTGATTGTTCCCAGTCAATGCTCAATATTGCAGACAGCGCATTAGCGGAAATAATTTTATTCGAAGGACGATGAGCGACGTTTGAAATTTGTAGTGTTAGCCTTCCTGATTGCCATCTTTTTTCAACTTCTAACGGGGCGTCAGACTCAATAACCAGTCGCGAACGTTGCTCTGTTTTACCGTAACGAATCTTTGTAATCTCTACGGCATGTACATCAGCAACAATGAGTAAGCACACCAATAAAAGGCATTGATTTATAAATTTCATAATGCCTTTTAAAAGGATTCGTCGCGAACTCTATGTTCGCTATTGCGTGTTTCTTTTATGGTGGTAAAAGTATCATCGGTATAAATATGACAAGCGCCAGCACAATCTCTTAATTCCGATACGGTATAAAATATGGTACTCGGATTTTCAGTTTTCTTGTGCGGTCCGGTTCTGAAATCATTGGCATGACACCCTGCACAATCTGGCTGGTAAGGAAACTCCCAAGGAATAGTTTCTTGATTGCTAGTATGACAATCGAGACAACCTAAATTCGCTCGATGGTCGCCTGGGTACGCGCCACTGTGAACATAATCAAGTACCGGCAGCCAATCTTGCACTGTGTGGCAAACATCACACTCTTGCGTTGTTTCGAAATGATCCATACCTTTCCCTTCCGCATCAGTTCCATTATGACAACTCGAACACGAACCAAGCACTTCATTGTGATCAACCCTAAGAGCAGGCGACCATGCGATTGTGGTATGGCAAGCTTCACAAATTTCTGATGATAATATGTGATCACCGTCTTTACCTTCCGCATCAGTACCATTATGACAATTGCTGCAACCATCAACTATATCGGTATGATCAAAAACTGCTGGTGTCCACGCCGTGGTCAGATGGCAAAAGTCACACTCTAAGGTGGTCATAACATGATCGCCGTCTTTACCCGTTGCAATGGTTCCGTCATGACAACTAGAGCATGAACCTAAAACTTCAGCGTGATCGACCATGGTTTCTGGACTCCACACGCTGGTCGAATGACAAGTCTCGCAATTGTCAGTGGTCAAGATATGATCCCCATCTTTACCTTCAGCAATTGTTCCATCATGGCAACTACCGCACGAGCCTAGGACTTCATTATGATCGACCATGGTTTCCGGACTCCACGCGCCGGTCGAATGACAAATCTCGCAATTGTCGGTTGTCAGAATATGGTCATTATCTTTCCCTTCGGCAATATTGCCGTTATGACAACTACCGCACGAGCCTAAAACGTCATTATGATCGACTCGGATTGCCGGAGTCCACATCGTATTAATATGACAATTTTCACAAGTATTGGTGGTTAAAATATGCTCTTGGTTTTTTCCATCAGCGGTATTTCCATCATGACAACTAAAACAATTATCGACGGTTCCATTATGGTCAAAAGTCGCGGGAGACCAAGCAAAATTGCTGTGGCAAGCATCGCACTCTACAGTGGTGAGTAGATGATCTCCGTCTTTACCGGTAGCGATCATTCCGTCATGGCAGCTACTACAAGAACCTAATACATCATTATGATCCACTTTAAAGGCAGGATCCCACTCAAGCGGCGTATGACAGTTTTCACAAGCATTCGTCGTTAGGATATGTTGCATATTTTTACCGGTGGCAATATTACCGTCATGGCAATTAGAGCAAGAACCAATGACTTCATTATGATCTACCTTAGTTACCGGATCCCAAAGCTCTGTGTTATGGCAGGTCTCACAATTATTACTGGTCAATACATGCTGCTGATCTTTGCCCACCGCCACTTGTCCGTCATGACAACTGAAACAAGCGCCAGTTACTTCATTATGATCCACTTTAATCGCAGGGTCCCAAAGGTCAACGCTATGGCAAGTATCACAAGCATTACTGGTTGTTATATGTTGTGGATTTTTACCGGTTGCAATTTCAGAGTTGTGGCAGCTAAAACAGTCCCCCATCACTTGAGTATGATCCATGCGCGGGATGGTTCCCCAGTTGTTGTCAATATGACAAGACTCGCAGCTTTGAGTGGTATTAAAATGATCCGCTCCCGCGCCGTAGGCGAGTTGGTCATTATGGCAACTTGAACAATCCGTGCTTAAATTTTGATGATCAACTCTAAACACCGATGACCAACTTTGGGTAGTGTGACAATCAGCACATTGATTGCCAGTATTCATGTGATTAAGCGATTTAGCCGTCGCATCTATCGCATTAGAATCGGAATGACATAACTCACATTGATTAGGCGTACCACGAAACAACCCATTTTGATGACAATCCTGGCATTCAAGTGCCAGATGTTGTCCGTCTAATGGAAAGTTGGTGATTTGATGGTCAAATTGAGCAGCTTGGGTGATTTTGGAAGAACAAAACACCAGTATTAACCCTATCAAACAAAGCCCTGCTGATAGCAACTGGAACCTTTTAAATCTGGTCAATATTATATACTGCATAAGTACCTCTCAACGAATAAACGAGCCGCTAATATAATCCTGGATTAAAAAACCAGCTCATCAAATCGATCTTCAGAATGGCATTGCTCGCAATCCACACCAAATCCGCCATTATGAATATCGTCGTCCCTATGACAACTATAACAATCCTTGTCTGGTTTTAATGCATCAGACATCTCATTATTATGACAAAGACCACATTTTAAGTTTTGATGCGCGCCGTTTAGCGGAAAACGCGTTTGTTCTTGATGATTGAATGCCCAATGACTCCAGACTGAAGTGTCATGGCACGACTCACATTTATCGCCAAGCGATCCTTTATGAATATCGTCATCCTTATGACAACTCACACAATTTTGGGTCAATTGTGAAAAATCAGCTGATAAATGGCAGGACTCACAAACCAATAATTGGTGTGATGCCGTTAATGGAAACTCGCTAAAATCGTGATTAAATTTAACCGAACTATTCCAATCATCGGTTTGATGACAGCTACCACAATCTTTACCCAATTTTGCAAAGTGTGGATCGATGGCTTGATGACAATCAATACATTCTCGAACCAAACCTAAATCACCGTGTGATGCTGACGTGTTGCGTTTTTCACCGGGAATATGACAAGAGTCGCAGCTTGTTTTTTTATGAGCCCCGAGTAGAGCAAATCCAGTGGTTAATTTGTCGTGAACAAAATCTGATTTTTCCCAAGTTTTTTGATTGTGGCAATCTTGGCACTGATTACCATTACTTCCTTGATGAACGTCATCCGCTTGATGACAAGCGACACAATCAGTCTGCGGATTTAATAACTCGGAATGACAATCAATGCATTTAACTTTTTTTCCACGAACTTGCAAATGACTGTCTTTGAGGTGATAACCGGTTTCCTTAAAATGATTATAAGTTTTATTTGACCATTCTTTTGGCGTATGACAGTCAATACATTTTTTACCAAAAATTCCCAAATGTGGATCTTTTGCTAGATGACAGGACGCGCATTGAGTTTCAGTATTTTTAAATTGATTATTTATATGACAAGTATCGCACTCAAGATCCTGGTGTTTACCCTCTAATGGAAAATCAGTTTTTTCGTGCTCAAATCCGCTATCAGTCCAAGCTTTTGTACTATGGCAATTTTCACATTGATCGCCTAATTCTTCCTTATGAAAATCTTCATGGCAACTACTACATTTAAACTTTTTAAAACGAAAACCTTCATCAACTGGTAATTTAAGAATACCTTTGGGCGGCTTGTTAATTTTTTCAGCTAAATTGGTATGACAGTCCGAACAAGCGATATTTTTGTGGCTACCATCTAACACAAAATTGGTCATAGAATGATCAAAATTATCTTTATCAAGTCCGGTTATATTAAAATCTCGTCCTTGATGATCCGTATGACAACTCTTACAGTCAGAGGTTTGCAGCTTAGGTAACTTACCATGAAATCCTTTTTTATTGGTTAAGTCTTCATCTATTTTTTCATGGCACTCCAAACATAAAGGGCTTTGATTCGATTTCTCAAAATGTACATGACAGGACTGACACTTGGTTTCTATATCGGCATGCGCCTCAGTCAAATCACCGGGCGTTAATAACATTTGTTTTAAACTAAGTTCATTTTCTTCTGCATTAACCACCGTTGAATAACACAAAAAAATAGCCAGAAAAAATAGACTCAGCCGTGATAATTTTTTCCATTCTAATTCGGAGGAATTTAGAGAGCAGCTCATTTGATTAAAAAAAATCAGCAACATTCGTCAACCTTAATGAATGGTTGTTAATAGATATGTACTGCAAAAACATGCACGACCCCAGCGATTATCATCATAAAGAAAATCGGTAAATGAAAAATATGCCACAACGAAAAAACTCTCGCATAAAGTGCATAATTTGCCATTCCTTTTAATCTAGTCAACCCCGTTAAAAGGTACTTGGCTTCCTGCACAAACACATCCCGCTTTTTATTTCGCCCGACCAGTTGTTTTGCTTTTAGTCGACATTTCCTTTGGATCAATTTTTGTATTTTTTTAATTTGTCTGTGACTACTTAGAGCAGTAAAAAAAGGTATTTTTCGTCGCACCACATTGCTTTCAATTCGAGCCAATTTTTCCTTGAGCTTTTCATCCAACAACGCGCTCTGTTCAAAATGAGTTTTACTTTTGTCGAATGCCTGTTTTAGTTCTGAAAACTCAATTTGTGCGCCATATAGACCACGATGAATCTTTTGATAAGCGTACCGTCCAATTACGCCACTTCCAGAAACTAGTAACATCGAAAATAACGCAATATTGCTATTCAACGAGCCTAATTGAAAATTGCTATGAAACAAAATTAACAAGGGGCCAATAACGCCTAATAGCATATGCATCTTAAACCAGTGACGAATGCTGAACCAGTTACGAGCTAGTTTCCAGTGTTTGCGTAAAGGATAAAGCAGTAAAACCAGCATTAGGCTGCCACCAATAATCCCTAAAGCATAACCCCAGCCTTTTTCGGCGGTGAGCCAATATTCATCTCGTTGTTGCCAACCGATTAGCATCGATGCGATAACGACTATAGAAAATATTAATGCCGAATGATTACGAACAAAATTCACAACTGTACTTCTCTATATATCATTTAATTTATATGACTAGTTCTAAAAAAACTTGGTTTAGAACACAACAGCTCTTAAGCAAATATTAAGGTTAGCCAATATGAACTTACTAAAACGTTACAAAAGCTATTAATACTAGCAATTATAATCTAGCCTAACCTTGACTAACCTCTCATTTTTAGCCGATAGGCTTTGCTATTGTTACATGGTATCGACTATATTTTGTTATCAAGCGCAAGTTGATTTTCGCTTGCTCAATCTAATGGTTTCTCGACATTTTTTATTATTTCGGAGCAGTACGTGCCCAATTGGTTATTTATAAGCTTAGTTTACACCAGTCCTCTTGCCATCATTCTTTTAATATATTTTCTTAAAAGAAACCGACACCATCACGAGAGCAAAAATTATCTGGAAACAGCCATTGCTGACGGATTAACTGAAGCCGCGAGTTTGCACCCGATCATCGATCCTCTTGCATGCATAGGCTGCGGCTCATGCGTAACAGCTTGTCCGGAACACAATGTACTTGGACTAATTCATAGACGTGCAGAACTGATCAATCCGAGCAATTGCATTGGTCATGGAGCTTGTAAAATCGCATGTCCAGAAAATGCGATTAAACTAGTTTTCGGCAGCGCGACTCGTGGCGTAGAAATCCCGGACGTCTCTGCAAATTATGAAACCTGCGTCCCAGGCGTTTTTATCGCAGGTGAACTAGGCGGCATGGGTTTGATCCGAAATGCAATAGAACAAGGACGGCAAGCATTCGATTCTGTAACCAAATTTGTACAAAAAAATTCAAGCAAACAGTCAGGCGTTTTAGATTGTGTGATCGTTGGTGCCGGACCTGCTGGATTGACTGCAACCTTAGGCGCAAAAAGTAATAAACTTAACACTATAACCATTGATCAAGATACACTCGGCGGAACGATTAGTCATTTTCCCAAAGGAAAATTAGTCATGACTCAAGCGGCAACCATTCCTTTAGTCGGCAAAGTAAAATTTGGTGAAATCCGTAAAGAGCCGCTAATGAAATTTTGGGTCGAAACTATCCAAAAATACGATCTAAAAATTCAACAAAACGAAACCTTAATATCGGTTACCAAAGCAGACAAAAATCTCCACAAAGTAACTACCTCTAAAGCAGAGTATTTAACCAAGTCTGTTCTACTAGCCATTGGGCGCAGAGGTACCCCCAGAAAACTAGGAGTTGAAGGTGAAGAGCAGAGCAAAGTCGTCTATCGACTGACCGATCCAGAGCAATATAAAGAGCAAGCCGTTTTAGTCGTTGGTGGCGGTGATAGTGCAATAGAAGCCGCTTGCAGTATTGCCGAATTAAACGCAATACCAACTAAACAAGACGGAGTTAGTTCAGCAAAAGTGAACATCTCTTATCGTAAAGATAGCTTTGGCAGGGCGAAAGCAAAAAATCGAGAGCGAATAAATTCTTTAGAACAAAGCGGGCAATTACGCGTCTTATATTCATCCCAAGTCAAATCAATTGATAAAGAGAGTGTTACACTGCAATTAAACGAGCGATCGATTAAAATACGAAATCAAGCATTAATTGTTTGTGCTGGTGGAATACTTCCCACTGGATTGTTGAAAGACATCGGTATAAAAGTTGAAACAAAATACGGAACAGAATAATGCTTAAGTCGCAGAAATCATATTTAAGTAAAATAAAGCATTGTTTTAGTATTAGTCTTCTATTTTTTGTTTGCGTATCTGCAAATGCTAATGACGAAATACCAATAGAACTCAAACAACAATTACTTCAAGGGCAATTCAACCAAGCCTCGAAAAAGCTAGAGTTATTGGTTGCAAAAAACAATGCCGAAGCGAAATATCAACTGGCGATTTTATTATTAAATGGGCAGGGCGTAACTCAATCAGTTGAAAGAGCAAAAATTTTACTAAAAGACTCATCGACCAAGTTACCAGAATCAGCTTTCTTGTTGGGTTCTCTTTATTTTAAAGGCAAGCAAATTCCTAAAAACGATAAGTTGGCAAAACATTATCTGACTATCGCTGCTGATTCAGGATATCAGCGAGCCGAAACTGTACTACGTAAACTAGAGAGAGCCTCCGAAAACTCTAATAGGATCAAGCCGCAAACTCAAAGGCGATTTGAACTTGCGATTACCAGCGGAAGTCTCTCTTTAGTCATAGAGCAATATTTAAATGGTGCAAACCTTAATCATCCCAACGAGAAAGGCGAACTTCCGTTGATGACCGCAATGAGCCTTAATAGAAATGATATTGCTCAGTGGTTAATCAAACAACCGATTAATCTCAACAAAAAAGATAACAAAGGTAATACCGTTTTACATATCGCTGCTAAGCTTGGTCAAACCCAAAACACGGTAGCTCTAGCCAAACGAATTAAAAATATTGATGTGACCAATGACAATCTACGGACTCCTTTGATCCTTGCGGTAAAATTTAAACAACTAGCAACCGCACAATGGTTAATTAATCAAGGTGCCGACAATAACTTTAAAGATGCTTTCGGTAAGTCGGCAAATGATTACAATCAAAAGTCAAAGTTAGCACTGGTAAGTCGAGGCAAAAAACAAACAATTAGTAGCAAAGATAAATCAATTGCAAAAAAACGAATAGCCCATCAAATAAAGTCACTACAAGCACAATCAGAAAAAGCCACCGGACCCTATTTCAAATGGCCACTAATTGCAGTTGCTGTCGCTCAAGGACAATTAGATATCGCAAAACAATTACTGCAAAATGGGAAATCACCATGGGAAGAAACCAGCGACCATGCTACAGCGATAAGTCTTAGTCTTGAAAATGAGCATTACAAATTATTAGATCGGATGCTAAAAAAACATCCAATAGAAAAACAGCAAAATTCAGATAACTTAGAGCATTTATTCTTTATTGCAATAAAAAAAGGACAAGTATCACTAGTCAAAAAGCTACTTAAAAGAGCGAATCAACTTGGTCTAAAAGATCTCATTCACCAAGGACTCGTTAGAGCAATCCAAGAGCAAAATACTCAATCGGTTGATTTATTTTTAAGTTTAATGAAAACTAAACCGTCAAATGAATTACTCGGTTTATCAATTACTGAAAAAGATTTTGCGGTCACAAAACAACTATTAAATAAAGGTGCATCTCTTAACTGGCAAGATGAGAGAGGTAACTCACCATTGATCATCGCTGCAAAAAAATCCAATTCAAAAGCTATTACGCTGCTGATCGAAAGCGGTGCGCGTATTAGCTCAACGGACAAACAAGGCTTAACCGCATTAATGTGGGCGACCAAGCAAAATTGTTTGAGCTGTGCTCAAATATTGATCCGTAAAGGAGCTGATCCTGAACGTGCATCAAAAATAGGTAATAATGCAGTAATGTTCGCGGCGCAAAAATCGAAAGAAATACTAAAATCCTTTTTATTACAAGAACCGGATCTCACCATAAGAAATCAACAGAGTCTAACTGCATTGATGTTGGCAGTAGAAAATAATAAAATTGATTGCGTAAAACTTCTATTGGAAAGTGGTGCTAATCCAAAAAGAAAAAACACCAAGGGACAAGACTCCTTTGATTTGGCAATTAATAATCCAAAAATATTGACACTTCTTAATGAGAATTAGAATGGGAAAGATAATTTAGTAAGCAACCAAAGATAATTCCGGATAGCATCGTTATCCCATAGTAATGCAACATTTGATCGGTACTTAAACTATCTTTAAAGAAAAATGTACCCACTAAAGAAAATAAAATCAATCCCGCGTACATACAAGCGGCACAGCTAAAAAATAGTGAACAAGTGAAAATCTTCATACCCAAATACTCTCAACATAGAATAGTTTTATCTAACTTGGTAGTTAGTATAATATTCATTGATTAAGAGAAGCTTAAGACTAAATTATTTTGAGCTTATGCGGTTTTTATGACCTTGCTTCTTTGGATTGTTTCCTTGCTGCTTCTTCTGAACGTATCTTAAAGGCACCTCTACAAGACTTGCTAAAATTCAAGTTCAATCAACGCTCTTAAGACACTTTCGTTAGATGAATGATTAACATCTGTGACAATACCTACTTCCCAATTTAATTTACTTGTATCAAGCCGAACTTGCCCTAAAATTACCGGTCCAATAAAAAGATTATTGCTATCTGCATACAGTTCGATGCCCGGCTCAAAACCAGAGGAATATCGATAACGCCATTGCATCGATTGATTAAGATCCCATTCATGTTCTATGTCATCTTGGTAAAGATATTTGTTGTGTACGTTTAGCGTGGCACTCCATCTACCAAACTCCTTTTCAAATAAAAACCCAATATTTCCTTCCCATTCTTGCGAGTCTCTCTCTCTTTCAATTTCAAATAGCAAACCAAAGTCGAGCCAGTATTCGCCTTGCTCGGTAAATTGATAAAGCGCTTCAATTTCGTAAGCTTCTACTTCAAGATTTTGGGTAGTGTCTCTTGCGCCAATTAAATATAATTCTACAAATAAATTATCGGTAACATCCTTACCAAAACCAAAACGATAGACCGAAAAATTAGCGGCAACCTCACTATCTAACAGACTAATAATTCGAGTCTCAAATTCATAAGTATCCGCCTCAACATAAGGATGATAGATCTTGTCAACATCTGCTTTTACAAACGCCGTAAAACCCATAAACAAGACAACGCTTGCTACTATATTTTTGGTTTTTCCTAACAACATACCTCAATGTATCCTATGATCTTTTCTTTTAACATACCAAAATAGCACTATTGGAAAAATGATATAACCACTATAAACTAACACTTGCGTCAAAGTAGGGGTCGCCTCGTAACCAATCAGTGCGTAAAGCAACTGCCCGAAGACAGAACGTTCATCAACTAGCCAGCCAGAATTCCAGATAGGGTAACCACTTTCAATTAAATCGACTTGCATCAGATAGGATACTGCTTGAGATCCCATTCCAGCAGTAATCACAACCAACAGACAGAAGCAGATAATCAAACCCGCTTGGGCAAGTTGACTAAGTAAATAATAACTCACTGCACCGACACTCACTCCAATACCGAGTCCCAAAAAACTACCAAGCAAATGTGCATAGAATCGTTCGCCTGTAGATTGACTACTTTGCAAAAAAGTAATAATTTCGGCACCTTCTAAACTCATTGCTAAAACAATAATACTGAAAAATAATATTTTTAATATAGATTGAGATGACTTTAAAAATTTAGGTAATAATACAATCGCATTGACCGACTGGATCAATAAAGATAAACTGATCAACACACAAAAAAAGAGTATTTCTTGTCCGCGACCATCAGACAAATCAGAAATATCAGGTAACTGAACCGACATAAAAATCGCGGACAACGACCCGATGCTCAGAGCTCCAAACATCCATTTTTTATTGACCGCAAAATGATTTGAATAAACGAATAGAAAGGCAACCAGTAGCGAGGCCTCTAAAGTTTCTCGTAAAATAATTATCACTGCATCTAGCATAGCTTACATACTCTGAAATCAATCATCTAGAAATCTTTTTGATCTAAAATGATCATTTCACAATTACCATTCCTTGCGCTGTTTTTTGATTAAACTCGCCAAAAAACGGATATTCTCCTACAGCAAGTGGACCAATAAAGATATTAGCCTTTCTGCCTGCTGCAATCAGTTTTTCACGATTCAGCTCATAACTTTCAAATTCTTCTGATGTTGAATCACGATTATAGATAACCAGTTTAACTTTAGTGTCTGCGGGTACTTCGATTTTGTCAGGTACGAAGAAATGGTTTTTTATCTCAATTTCGATGGTTAATCGTTCAGCGCTAATTTTTGTAGCAAAAAATACCAGAGTGACTATCAAAATACTAAAGACAGAAATTTTCTTCTTTTTTTGTAAAAAGTTAATATCCAAACAAATCACCCTGCTTTATCTAGCCTAAAAATCACTTCCATGCTCAGTCCCTTTGTGATTTTCTTACTATCAAATAAAAAATCACTTTGACCAACAACAATTTTAGCATGATGCAAGTCAGCAACTTGCTTTACGATTGCCAATCCCAAACCACAACCAATAACTTTGGAACTATTCCTGTCACCATCTAATCGATAAAAGCGTTCAAAGATCCTTTCTCGTTCGGCTTGTTTAATTCCTGGACCAGAGTCCATCACAGTAACCTTAATAGTATTTTCATTTTGCTCTAGGTTTATTAATATTTTACCATGAGATGGCGTATATTTGATTGCATTAACCACTAAATTCTTAAACAGTGTATGCAGTGCAAACTCTTCACCCATGACGTAGCAGCTTTCTACTTTTTCGCCGACTGCGTTTTCTTCTTTTGTATTTAAATACTTCAGTTCGATTTCATGTCCCTTTTCATCTATTAGTGAATATAATTCAGCAACAAGTTCTTTAAGCAATTTTGTGAGATCAACTTTTTTAAATTGGTCCATATAGAGCTCTGGCGAGCTTCTATTTAGTGTCAAAATTTGCTCCACCAAATGACTCATGCGTTTAACGCCCAGATTTAGATCTCCAACATTACCGATCTCTCCTTCAGTCTCATCAATTAGATTTTTCATTTGAATGTTAAGTGCAGCAATCGGTGTACGTAATTCATGAGCGGCATCAGACGCAAACCGTTTTTCTCTGGATAACGTATTTTCTAGACGAGACAACAACTCATTGATCCGCTGAGTTAATTGACTAAGCTCAACAGGAACCGCATCCAATTTTATTGCAGATAAATTACTTGCTTGCTTTTTATCGACGTTACGCGCCAACTGTTCTATTGGTTTGAGTCCTCTCCGAACAATAAAGAATATAATCAGCGCAATACTGGGTACCGCTATAATGATAGGATAAACCGACTTCAAAATAACGCTTTCTGCCAACTGGTAACGGACATCTTGTTTTTCCATAACCGATATCCATATTTGTTTATCTTGATAGTATCGTGTAATAAGTCTCCAGCGAAAATTGGCGAAATTAATATGGGTATTTTCTAATTTCTGGTTAGTTTTTAATTCCGTTTTTTCTGAATTGGATTCAATAAAATTCGACTGCGCTATTAACTGATAGTTTATATCTCTGATCTGATAAATAACAGAATCTGCCAGGTCATCGGAATGCTCTAATTTCTCTGGATAGTCCAATGATGCTTTTGTTTGGCTATTTTTTGAGGTGTTATAAGCTAAAAAATTAGAAAAATCTTCAAGCTTATGATCGAACAATATTTCCGATTCTTGCATACTTTCTTGATAGCCATGCAATGCCGCCAGAAAATTGACTAAGATGATCGTTGATACAATACTAATTGTTAAAAATAATCGAATGGAATTCACGGTTCAAGAAGTCTCTTTCTTTATGGTATAACCAATGCCTCTTACCGTTTTAATTAACCCTTTCGGGATTTTTTTTCGCAAGTGATGTATGTGGACTTCAATCGAGTTGCTCATAACTTCTTCGCCATAGTCATACAGTTTTGATTCCAAATTCTCCTTAGTTTGAATTCTACCAACCGATTCCATTAAGGCTTTAAGTAACATATATTCTTTTTTTGATAATGCAAGATCTTCACCACTCAGAAAAGCGACATGCCCAGAAGGATCAAGGGTCAATTCGCCCACTTTTAAATGTGGTTGATCTCTATAACTTAAATGCCGTTCTAAAACCCGAATTCGCGCTGACAATTCATCGTACTCAAATGGTTTAACAAGATAGTCATCAGCTCCTGCATCCAAACCTTTGACTTTATCTGTTAGTTGATCTCTCGCAGTCAAAACCAATACTTTACAAGACGTTTTCAAGTTTTTAATTTGCTTGAGTACCTCAAGCCCGTCCATATCAGGTAAACCGAGATCCAGAATAACGATGTCGATGCTATCAAACTCGACGCTGACCACCGCTTCTCGACCAGTCGCAACGGTTTGCAATGAAAATCCTTCACGTTTTAGCGCTTTGGATAAGCTCTGTGAAAGCTGCTGATCATCTTCTACTAGTAAAAGTCTCATGAGGGCGATTCTAAATGATTATTTATTAAAGTCTAACGACTCAGATCAAGTTTGCAACCAAAAAGTCACTGGTCCATCATTACATAAACTGACTTGCATATCAGCACCAAACTCACCTGTTTGAATTTTATCGTAATGCTGATTAGCCTGTTGGACAAAATAGTTAAACATTTGTTCACCAAGATTTGGTGGGGCAGCGCTAGAAAAGCTGGGTCTCATACCTTTTTGGGTATCAGCAGCGAGAGTAAATTGAGGTACTAACAACAGAGCGCCTTTGACATCGGCGAGACTTAGATTCATTTTGTCATTTTGATCAGAAAATATTCGGTAACCTAACAGACGATTTAAGAGTTTATCCGCATTCGTTGAAGTATCATTTTTCTCAACTCCGATCAGAGCTAATATGCCTTGATCGATCTTGCCTATCACTTGTTGATTGACTACAACCTGAGCGCTGGTTACTCGTTGGATTAGAGCTATCATTAATATCGACTTAGCCTTTTATTCAACCAGCTATTTTTTATCAAATTGTTAATTATCTGCATAGTCTAACTCTTGGGACATACTTTTAGTTGCCCTCACTAACCCGTCAACTATACTCGCTTCACACGCCGCATGCCCTGCGTCTCGGATAATCCTAATTTCAGCATCTTGCCATACTGATTGCAACGACCATGCATTTTCTAACGGGCAAATCATATCGTATCGCCCATGGACTATGATCCCGCGAATTCCTGCCAATTGGTGAGCATTTTTGAGTAATTGATTTTCTTCTAAGAAACAACGATTAACAAAATAATGAGCACTGATACAAGCCATTCCCAGAGCCAAATGAGGTTTCGATAGATGGTCAACTAGCGAGTTATTTGGCTCAAGTGTCGCGATTTTTCCTTCCCACGTTGCCCAAGCTTTGGCTGCACCCATTTTAGCTAGCTCATTTTGACCGGTGAGCCGCTTATGATAAGCGGCAACGATGTCATCTTGCTCTTCTTCTGGAATAGGATGGATAAATTCCTGCCAATAATCAGGAAAAACTCGACGAGTCCCATCACTATAAAGCCAATTAATATCTTCCTTGCGCCCAAGAAACGTGCCACGTAGTATCAGACCCAAAACTTGCTGAGGATAGCTTTCTGCGTAAGCTAACGCGAGGGTGACTCCCCATGAACCGCCCATGACCACCCACTTTTCTATATTCAACGCCTCTCGGATGGCTTCGAGATCGTCAATAAGGTGATGAGTGGTGTTGTTTTCGAGGCTGGCGTGCGGAGTCGAGCGACCGCAACCCCGTTGATCGACTAGAATAATTCGATATTTCTCAGGATCACAATAGCGTCGGTGAGTAGGATCACAGCCAGCGCCTGGACCGCCGTGTAAAAGTAAAATAGGTATGCCATCTAAAGTACCGGACTCTTCATAGTAGATTTGATGACCATCGTCTGTATCGAGTTGATAGCTTTGGTTAGGCTTGATTTCGGGATAAAGTGGCTGCACGTCATTCACATTTCTTATTGCCTAAGATAGTTAAAGACTAGCACATTTTAACTAATTTTTCTTTTTCTGTTGTTGCTGGAGTTGGTTCGAATTCTGAGTCTCATCATCAGAGCCCATATCCACATCGCCTTCAAGAATAATGACTACTCCTTTCGGCACAGTGCGAGGCTCAAGTCCTTTAACTTTTCTGACCATATCAAAAGCAATTTGAGCACAGTTTCTATCAGGATCAACTCGCTCGCATCGTTCAAACTCTGAACGGAGTTCTTCAGCAATTGAGGTTTCTTCTGGGGGAGGAATGTAGCCTAACACCCCCTGTAAGACCTGTAATGGGCTTTCTGCCGCACAAGCCGATAACAATAGCGCAAATAAAAGGATAAAGGTTTTTTTCATCATAAACATTTTTTATTTTGTATTGACTAGCTTAGATGCTAGCCAATATAAATAGTTCAAATGAAAAAAAGGGCTGATGACAGTTACCACTGATTATCTATCTTCTTTAGGTAGTCGATTTGCTCGCTTACGCTCATTTTCAGTCAAAAATCTCTTGCGAATACGAATGCTTTTTGGCGTCACTTCAACTAATTCATCATCATCAATAAACTCTAGACTTTGCTCCAATGTCATAATAATTGGCGGCGATAAAACAATATTTTCATCGGTTCCAGAAGCTCGAATATTATTTAACTGCTTGCCTTTAATCGGATTAACGGTTAAATCATTATCGCGGGAATGAATACCAATTACCATGCCTTCATAAACTTCAGTTGCGTGACCAATAAATAATCGACCACGATCTTGAAAGTTAAACAAGGCATAACCGAGCGCTTTCCCCATTGAATTAGAAATCATCACACCGTTGTGACGCTGAGCTAATTGACCTTTATGAGCTGGACCATAGGCATCAAAAGTGTGATAAATCAGTCCAGAACCTGACGTTGCGGTCATAAACTCGGTTTGAAAGCCGATCAAACCACGAGATGGAATATAAAAATCAAGACGAACCCGCCCGTTACCATCAAGCTGCATATCGCGCATTTCTGCTTTACGCTCACCAAGTCGTTCCATAATCGTTCCTTGATGATCTTCTTCGATATCAACCGTGACATTTTCATAGGGTTCCATTAATACCCCATCGACTTCTTTCATAATCACTTCGGGGCGGGAAACCGCCATTTCAAACCCTTCGCGGCGCATGGTTTCAATCAATACCGATAAATGTAACTCACCTCGACCAGAGACCTTAAATTTATCCGCATCGTCCATTTGCTCCACTCGAAGCGCGACGTTATGGATCAATTCTTTTTCAAGGCGTTCTAGAATTTGACGAGAGGTGACAAACTTGCCTTCTTTTCCCGCAAAAGGTGAAGTATTAACTTGGAAAGTCATGGTAACCGTTGGCTCATCAACTGTTAACGGCGTCATGGCTTCAACATGGTCAGGATCACAAAGTGTATCAGAAATATTTGGCTCGCCAATACCCGTGATAGCTATAATATCGCCAGCAGACGCTTCTTCAACTTCGTCTCTTTCTAAGCCCATATAACCTAAAACTTGACCAATTTTTACTTTGCGAGTTTTGCCTTCAGTATCAATGCTAGTCAGGATCTGATTTTTGCGAATTTTACCGCGAGTTACTCGTCCAACCGCAATGGCCCCTACATAACTCGAATAATCCAACGAAGTCACTTGCATTAATGTTGGACCTTCAATTTCCACTTTTGGAGATTCTACATGCTCAACTATGGCTTCAAATAATGGCGTCATATCACCATCTCGCACCGAATCTTCCTGTGAAGCATAACCATTGAGCGCTGAAGCGTAAATGACAGGGAAATCAAGTTGCTCGTCAGTCGCACCTAAACGATCAAAGAGATCAAAGATTTGATCGATTACCCAATCAGGACGCGCTCCAGGACGATCAATTTTATTCACAACTAATACTGGCTTAAGTCCTTGAGCAAAAGCTTTTTGGGTCACAAAACGAGTTTGCGGCATCGGTCCATCGACGGCATCGACTAATAATAAAACAGAATCAACCATCGACATGATCCGCTCTACTTCGCCACCAAAATCCGCATGTCCGGGAGTATCGACGATATTAATGCGATAATCATTCCATCTGATTGCAGTATTTTTGGAAAGGATTGTAATGCCGCGCTCTTTTTCTAAGTCATTTGAGTCCATGACTCTTTCAGTTGCATCACCGCGTTGCACAAGTGTTCCAGACTGCTTTAAAAGTTCATCAACCAAAGTTGTTTTACCATGGTCAACGTGAGCGATAATCGCGATATTTCTTAACTTACTAATCACTGGCTAATTGCCTCTAAAATAACTAAATATCGCGCCATTAAGAGTCGGCCGACATAAATAAAGGCGCGTATTCTACTCGCTATTAGGTTCAAACGCATTGTTTTTCGTGATTTTTCACGAGATCACAATTAAAATTGCTTGATTCGAACTTCTCCAATAACTATCAAACAATAACCAGTGATAAACGTGTCAGTTTTATATGACCTCAGGAGCAAGCTAATTTGACCGCCAGCAATAACAAAATAATGCCTGACATTTTGCTGATCCTATTGACCAAACCCACATTACGTTTCAATTTATCTGCTATTTTCCCGCCAGCGAAAGCGATAAATAGATCTGAAGGTAAAGCTGTGAGTGGGATCAATAATCCGAGTAAAAGTAATTGTGTAGAAGAATAGTTTTCTGTTGAAGGTACCACTGACGGTATGAAAGCAATAAAAAATAAAATAGTCTTTGGATTTGCAACCTCTACAAGAACTCCCTGCTTAAGGATCTTAAAATAATTCAAACTATTTACTTTTGAGGTTCGCATGTTATCGTCTTCTATATTTCCTCGCAACATGCTAACCCCGAGATAAGCCAAATAGATTACCCCAAAGATCTGAATAGCAATAAATAATGAAGGTGATAAAGCGATAATTGAAGATAATCCTAACGCTGCGGCTGCGGCATGTATCATTCCACCAATGGCTAGTCCTGCCGAGGAAGCGAGTCCAGCTTTTTCATTTTGCCCTATGCTTCTCGACATAACGTAAAGCATCGAAGGACCAGGGACGGCAGACAATATCAATCCAGAAACAATAACTAATAATATAGACTCTATTGAAGGCAGCATTTTTGTTCATCCAAGTTGGAATTAACTGTGTATTGATAGGGATTCTCATCCAAAGATATACCGTTTAAAAAGGGGTTACTTTTTTCCGCAATTTGCGTTCTTAAATAGGAAAAATCTCTGCATACTTGTTGTAAAAGATGGTGACCGGCTACAACACTTTTGTAGTTCGGTTTTTCTAGCTCTTTCGCTTTTTTTATCCACGGCTCAACCGTCGTTTCAAAATCTAATGATGAAAAATATGGAAAAGAAAATCGCTCTATTCCTTTATCGACAACTCGATGCAAGTTGGACTTAAATTTTCCGTTACTCCAAACCTCTAGCATGTCACCAAGGTTAATTGTTAGTATCCCATCCATCACCGGTACGTCAACCCATTTACCTTGAAGGTTTTGTGTTTGCAAACCAGCAGCGGTGGTGTACAAAATCGTGAACAGCTCGTAATCGGTATGCGCTCCCATATTAGTTTTTGTTGTTGACGGCATTACATTACGCTTAGCATAATGTATTAAGCGCAGTTGGCTGGTTGGTTTATTCATTTTGGAAAGCATGTAACCCTGCGGCATATCAAGAATTTCTTCAAATGCTTTTACCATAACGGTACTTAGGTGTCTCATTTTGTGAAAATAGTCATCGACAACTAATTTAAATTCGCTGATTTCTGGCCAATTATTTGGACCAAAAAAAATATTACCTTTCAAATGATCAGGATCAAACATTGGCAATTCATGAGAAATATCAAAAGCTTCATAAAATCTTTGCTCAGTTTCATCGCTATATAATCCTCGTTCTGAAAAAGGCACATAACCACTATGTCGTCCGTTCAATCCAATTTGATAACGACATTTTGAGATCGTTGGTTGCTTGAAGAAATCTTGAGCTACTTTTAGTAAATTATTAAGTGTATTCTCAGCTATGCCATGATGACTGATCCCAAAAAAGCCTGTTTCAACACAGACCTTTTCGATTTCTTTAAGGCAGTTTTTATTACAAGAACTCATTGAAATAAGTGAAGAAATGTCAATGATTGGGATTTTTTTGTCTTTTATAATAAAAGACTGTCGATGAGTTTCATCATTTTTATGCTCAACATCCACTATCAATGTTACCTCCTATTTACCAGATAAAAGTTAACCTGCATGCTATGCATAAAAACAGAAGTTTGAGAGTGTGGACTATTTAATTTTTTAAGTGCGAGCTATGCTAAATAATTTCCGGCAAAATATATACATTTGAGATAACCATTGGCTCGCGTTATTTTACCGCGATGAGGGTAAAGTATCAGAAGGTGATGCACTAGCCCCAAAGTAAAAGTTTATTTCTTACCGATATTACTAGTTTTCATAGAGCTTAGTTGAATTATCTCGAAACAATTACCGTTTTTAGAATGATAAATAATGTCCAGTGCATTATTGGCTGCTTGGATAGTTTTTTCTAGGCTGAAATTTCTAGAATTGCTAGTCGAGCCAACACCGATAGAAACACTTACAACGCCAAGAATTCTAGAACGTTTGTGCTCAATATTTAATTCTTCAATTCTTTGGCAAACACGCTCGGCAACTTTCGCTGCACCACTCATTCCTGTATCTGGTAACATTAGAATAAATTCACTTTCCGTCATTCGCCCGACAAAATCTCCAGGTCGATGAACCGAGTTAGAGATCGCTTTAGCGACTTTAGTCAAACATTCACAAGCCTGATCGCTTCCATAAAATTCAAAGTAATCTTTGAAGTGATCGATGTCTATTATTAATAGACTAACCGATAATTTTTGGCGGGATAAAATCGACCAATGCAACAATGCCACATCAAGAAAATGATCCGACGAATAAACATGAGTTAGTTTGTCAAACTTGCAAGCTTCTTCAGGCGCGTTGCGCGCTTCATTTAATTGTTGCTGCATAAGAATAAAACGCTCCATCACTCGCATTTTTGCATGGAGAATTTTTTCATTAACTGGCTTGATTAAATAATCATCGGCTCCAACATCAAAACCAATCAAAAAGTCTTCGACGTGATCCCGTTTAGTAATAAAAATAATGGGAATCCATTGCTCGCCTAAAAACTCCCGGATAATCGAAACCGTTTCAAAACCATCAAGCCCAGGCATTTCCACATCACAAATAATTAAGTCAGCTCCCGCCAACTCCATCATTTGAACAGCTGTTTCGCCGGAATCACAAACTACAACCGAATGACCAGCATTCATCACATAGTTTGAAATTTCCGTTTGCAGAGTAATACTATCCTCCACAAGTA
>Ga0316205_10001976_pt1 | contig 23126 bp, 20 predicted proteins | sample 3monthpyrite_MG_FD_204941 | JGI IMG/M metagenome (GOLD analysis project Ga0316205, IMG submission 204941) | Microbial mat bacterial communities from mineral coupon in-situ incubated in ocean water Damariscotta River, Maine, United States -... | ecosystem: Environmental > Aquatic > Marine >... | reverse complement strand
CGGGTGTCAGCTGGAATTTGAATGCAGATTCAGGAAATTCAGTTCGTAGCAAAAATAAAAATACAGATATTGAAATTGAAATTTGCGCCCGATGTCATTCTCGTCGTAATACCATTAGCCAGCATTACGCTCATGATAAACCGTTATTAGATAGTTATCAGCCGGCTTTACTAACCGAATTTTTATATTATCCTGATGGACAAATAAAGAATGAGGATTATGTCTATGGTTCATTTGTACAGAGCAAAATGTATCATAAGGGAGTTACCTGTAGTGACTGCCATGATCCCCATAGTTTGAATCTGCGGGCAAACGGTAATGGTGTTTGCTTGCAATGTCATGCAGCAGATAAATTCGATAAATCATCACATCACTTTCACAGTAAAGGTAGTGAAGGTGCCAGTTGTGTTGAGTGCCACATGCCGCAAACGATATATATGGGCGTTGATGGGCGTCATGATCATAGTATTCGTATTCCACGACCTGATCTGTCTTTGTCGATAAAAACACCCAATGCCTGTAATCAATGCCATAAAACTAAAACAGTACAATGGGCAAATAAAAAAATCCAAGGCTGGTACGGAAAGCGCTGGCCCCCCGGTTGGCATTTTGGCGAAACATTATTTGAAGCTCAGAACTTTAAGCCCGGTGTCGGGCAGGACCTGGCAGCGGTTGCAGCGTCACCTAAAATTCCCTCTATTGCTCGGGCAACAGCAGCCTACATGTTACAAGATTTTCCTGGCAGGGTCACAACATTGGTTACGCAAAAACTGTTATCAGATAAAAATGATCTGGTGCGCTTATCTGCACTGCATACCCTGGATAAATTTGATTTAACAACGCGTTTACGGTTGGGTTTTCATTTGTTAAGTGACCCGATTTTGGCAGTTCGTATTGAAGCGGCTAGAATCATATCGATTGCACCGAAAACGATGTTATCTGATCAGCAGCAGAAAATTTTAAACAGTGCAATTACTGAGTATATGGAGGCTCAACTTGCTAATGCAGATCGACCTGAAGCACATATAAATATGGGCTTAATTAACTTACGCATGGGCAGGTATTCAGCGGCAATTAAAAACTATCAACAGGCTTTGAAAATCGATTCTGGTTATGTGAGTGCTTATATTAATCTGGCGGATTTATATCGAGTGCAGCAACTTGAAAATAAGGTTCAGGAAATGTTGAATCTTGCATTGCAATATTCGGCAGAAGATTCCACTCAGGCAGCTGATGTCTATCATGCGCTAGGTTTATTTTTTATTCGCCAGAAAAAAATGAAAAAGGCGATAAATGCATTGTCTAAATCGGTTCGGCTACAGCCAGACAATACGCGTTATGCCTATGTATATGCCGTGGCATTAAATAATGTAGGTCAAACCAATAAAGCCATAAAATTGTTGAAAAAAACAATTAAAGTAAATCCCAGTGATGCTGATAGTTTGATCGCGCTGATTTCTTTTTATAAGCAACTGGGGGATAATAAATCGGCTCATATTATGGCACAAAAATTATTAACTGTTCGTCCAGAATATGGTACTGTACAGAGCGTAATGGAGTCTCTTTGAATTAACATTTCTTTATGTAATGAAAAAACTTAAAGCTAACAGCATAGCTAATCGACAGGAAAAAACGATGAAAATGAAAATTGTCAGTCTTATTTCAGTATGCCTTCTGAGTGTGAGTGTTGCTGCTGATGCTAAATCTAAAAAACCCAATATTTTAGTAATCTGGGGTGATGATATTGGCCAGTCTAATATTAGCCACTATACCCATGGCATGATGGGTTACAAAACTCCCAATATTGACAGGATCGCTCAGGAAGGGATGGCATTTACCGATTATTACGGAGAGCAAAGTTGTACGGCCGGTCGCTCTTCATTTATTACGGGTCAAAGCGTATTTCGTACAGGTTTATCTAAAGTAGGTTTGCCCGGTGCTAATGAAGGAATGAATATAAAAGATCCGACGATCGCCGGCCTGCTTAAAAAACAGGGCTATGCAACGGGTCAGTTTGGTAAAAATCACCTTGGAGACCGGGATGAAATGTTACCGACAAATCATGGCTTCGATGAATTTTTTGGTAATTTATATCATTTAAATGCAGAAGAAGAGCCAGAAAATGAGGATTATCCCGACGCAAAAGAATATCCGGATTTTAAGAAGAAATTTGGGCCGCGCGGTGTAATTCACAGTTTTGCCGGTGGAAAAATTACTGACACGGGACCGCTTACCAAAAAACGTATGGAAACGATCGATGATGAAACCACTAAAGCCGCGCTGGGTTTTATCGAAAAACAAAGTAAGGCAGGTAAACCCTGGTTTGTCTGGTGGAATGGTACACGAATGCATTTTCGCACCCATGTAAAAAAAGAATTACGTGGTATCTCTGGTCAGGATGAATACTCTGATGGCATGGTCGAGCATGACATGCATATTGGCCAGTTTCTTAAAAAACTGGATGATCTGAAAATTGCAGATAACACGATAGTGTTTTACTCAACAGATAACGGCCCTCATATGAATACCTGGCCGGATGCTGCAATGACGCCTTTTCGTGGTGAAAAAAATACCAACTGGGAAGGTGGCTGGCGCGTACCTGCAATGGTTCGCTGGCCTGGACACATAAAAGCCGGCAGTTGGTCAACCGGCATTATGCACCACATGGACTGGCTGCCTACCTTTTTGGCCGCCGCAGGTGAAAACAATGTTAAGGGTAAGTTACTAAAAGGCTATAAAGCCAATGGGCATAAATATAAAGTACATCTTGATGGTTATAATTTTCTGCCTTACTTAACAGGTAAAGATAAAATATCGCCGCGTAAGGAAGTGTTCTATTTTACCGATGATGGAGATCTGTCTGCACTTCGTTTTCAGGACTGGAAACTGATTTTTCTTGAGCAACGTGTTGAATCTACTTTGCAAGCCTGGTCTGAACCTTTTGTTCCTTTGCGTATTCCACTAATATTTAATTTACGTCGCGACCCATATGAGCGAGCACAAATCACATCAAATACTTATTATGACTGGTTGCTTGATCGTGCGTATTTATTGGTGCCTGCACAGGCCTATGTTGGTGAGTTTTTGAGTACGTTTAAAAAATATCCACCGCGACAGAAAGCCGCAAGTTTTAGTCTGGATAAGGTCCTGGAAACACTTCAATCGAATGGTGGAAGTGATTAATACAGGTTTCTGAATTAATAAATTTAAACCAGTTACCGTTATTTCGTTAACTGGTTTTTTTTTGCGCAGTTTAAAGGGTAAGAAATAGGGCTGAGGGTATGCATAGTGTGATATTAAAACTTACTGTTATCTCAGTATTTGTGACAACTCTACTACCAATAAATTTTGCATTTGCGGCTAAAAACCCAAACTGGTTTTACAGATAACGTTTGATGTACTTCGAGGTGATTTGTCCAGTCGGTTGAATAAAGTGTTAGGTGAGCGGGGTTTTCGTTATTTGGGGAAGAAGGCGTGTCTTACACGAATGCTCATTACCAACATGCAAACACCGAAACCATTGTTGGGCACAGATCACTGGTAACAGGGATAACGCGATCAATCCATGGCATGGTTGGAAATGGAAGACAATATTGTGCATCTTGATAAGGTATTAGGTCGGTTGCTGTCCACCGTGGATAATAAAGTCGGATTTAAAAACACACTCATTGTTTTACCCGCTGATCACGGGCAGCCCGAAGTACCAGGTTATTTAAGTGAGCATAATATCGATGGGCCACATTATTTTGATAAAAAATTAATTAATAAAAAGTCCCTGTTTCGAACCTTGAAAAAACGCTTTGGTGTAGGTGAACAATTAATTAAAGCGTATTTTCATCCCTATTTATATCTTGATCATAATTTAATGGCTAAAAAATCTATAAATAGAGAGGAAGTTGAGAAGCTGTTCGTGACTGAGCTGGAAAAGCTTGATGGTGTATATATGGCAGTATCAGATGCCCAGTTGGAAAAAATAAGTTAGCAGATAATATGCTTACGCGTGCGGTAATTAATAACCATAATGTAAAACGCTCCGGTGATATATACCTGGTTTTTGAACCTAATGTTTTAATAAATGATTTTGATGGTTTGGCAGTGGCATCAACCCATGGCTCACCGTAGAAATATCATACCTATGTGCCAATTATTTTTGCAGGGGCTGGAATAGAGGCGGGTAACGTAAACCGGCAATTTACACCCTATGATATTCACCTACGATCGCCGCATTTTTAAATATGAAACCACCTTCAGGTGCCATCGGAAAAGTATTACCTGAAGTTCTGGCTATCGATTAATACCATGATTTTTACGTTTACTTGTGCAGTATGAGTTTTATGCTAACCATCAGCACAATAAAACTTGCAGGACTTATTCGCATCCAGTAAACATTTTTCAAGTTTACCAATGCAGCCTGCCCGACAGGAATTCAGATCTATTTCCTTTGAGTATAAATTGGCCCTGCAGGTTGCATTGCAGGTTTTGTTGATGCGGCTACAGTCGTAACCCCTGACGCAGGATTTACAACCTTCTGACATTTCATTCATGGAGGTACTGGCAAACGCAGGGGATGATAATCCGATTAGAAACCCACACAGGCTACTTAGCCAGAACTGTTTTTTGTTTAATTTCATGTACACGCCTTTAATATTATTTTTTCTTTAAGTTTATCAACCTAATAATAGATTATAATTCGGCGTATTACAGGACAAAGGCAAGCGGTTTTAAATGCAATTTTCACCCCCCTTAATCAAAGGTAAATTAATCAAACGCTATAAACGTTTTTTAGCGGATATTATTTTAGACGATGGAACTGAAATAACCGCCCACTGCGCTAACACCGGGGCCATGACCGGTTGCATGCCAGCGGGCGCAAATGTGTGGTTAAGTGTGTCGAATAATCCGAAACGCAAATACCCCCATAGCTGGCAACTAGTGGAAGTGGAACCTGCCGTGCTAGCCTGCATTAATACTGGCTTAACCAATAAATTAGCCCATGAAGCCTTAATGAATAATCAGATAAGTGAACTTGCGGGTTTTGATGAGTGTCGTAGTGAGGTGCCCTATGGTGACGAAGGAAGCCGGATAGATTTTGTATTGAAATTTGCAGATATGCAGGCTTATGTCGAAGTGAAGCATGTTACCCTGAGTACCGAACAGGGCGTGGGCAGTTTTCCCGATGCTGTGACAAAACGCGGCCAAAAGCATTTGCGTGAGTTAATTCAACAACTTAAATGTGGGGATAGGGCAGTTCTGCTATTTATAATCATGCGTACTGATGTTAACCTTGTCACCCCGGCTGATTCAGTTGATGACGAGTATGGACGACTCTTGAGAGAAGCCGTTAAGGAAGGGGTGGAAGTATTAGCGTATCGGGCAGATATTAACCCGGCGGGATTGAGCATAGACAGGGCAATTCCCGTTAAGCTTTAAGTGTGTAACCAATAGGTTATTTTTTTTGATTGTAAAATAATCAATATAAACGAATTAAAAATTAAGAACCCCTAATCAATATGTTTAGACCGAAAGAGCTTTATATCGGCCTTAGATACACAGGCGCCAAGCGCCGTAACGGTTTTGTGTCATTTATCGCTTTAATTTCCATGTTGGGTATTGCCCTGGGTGTTGCGGCGCTTATTGTTGTGCTCTCCGTCATGAATGGCTTTGGTAAAGAGTTGCGTGAGCGCACTCTGGGCATGACCGCCCACGCCACGGTGACTGGTCAGGACGGTAAGCTCACTGACTGGCAGTCCATCCAGATAAAAGTCGCAAAACACTCCAGAGTGGTTGACTCGGCTCCCTTCACCCAAAATGAAGCCATGTTAAGCAATCGTAACCGGGTCAGCGGTGCCATTATTCGTGGTGTTTTGCCAGAGCAGGAAATCGGTGTGTCTGAAATTGGTGACAAGGTCGTATCCGGCCGACTCACGGATTTAAAGCCCGGCCGCTTCGGCATTATTTTAGGTAAAGAGCTGGCCAACGCCATGGGAGTATTCGAAGGCGAAAAGATCACCGTCATTACTCCCCAGGCCAATGTAACACCAGTAGGGGTCATGCCCCGACTGCGTCGCTTTACCGTGGTAGGCGTCTTTGAAGCAGGCATGCATCAGTTTGACCGCTCGATGGCGATTGTGCACATGCAGGATGCGCAGAAATTATTCAGCATGGGGGACAGGGTTGAAGGTGTGCGCCTCAAGTTAGACGATATGTTCAATGCCTATCAGGTCACCCATGAATTAGATAAAAGCGTCGGTGAAGACTACTGGGTGCGTGACTGGACCAAAATGCACAGTAATTTATTTAAGGCACTAAAAACCGAAAAGGTTGTGATGTTTATTATTTTACTGCTGATTGTCGCGGTGGCTGCATTTAATATTATTTCCACACTAGTAATGACGGTGAATGACAAGCAGGCGGATATTGCTATTTTACGTACCATCGGCATGACACCCAACAGTTTAATGTGGGTATTTATTGTGCAGGGCGTAGTCATTGGTCTGGTAGGTACAATACTGGGCGTGTCTATTGGTGTGCCGGTGGCTTTAAATGTTAATGAAATTGTCGGTTTTGTTGAAGGCTTAATGCAGACCAAGTTTTTACCCGCGGATGTGTATTACATTACCGAGTTAAAATCAGATTTACATTTGTCAGATGTACTAACCTATACTTTATCAGCATTTGGTTTGTCAGTACTGGCAACCATCTATCCCGCTTACCGAGCTGCGCGTATTCAACCCGCCGATGCCCTGAGGTACGAATAATGTCCGCACTTGATCAATTTTCAGCATCACAGATTTTCCCCCTGGGCACCGGGTCTCCAATTGTGATGGAAGCTGTGGATTTATGCATGACCTTTAATGAAGGTGGTGGCTCCCAGCTGGAAATATTAAAAAACATCAACCTCACCGTAAAAGCCGGTGAAAAAGTTGCCATTGTCGGTGCCTCTGGTTCCGGCAAAAGCACCCTGTTACATTTGCTCGGTGGGCTGGATAAACCTACCTCGGGGCAGGTGTTTATTGATGAAAAAGACCTGGTGCGGATCTCTGAAAAAGAACGTTGCCGGGTGCGTAATAATTACATGGGTTTTGTTTACCAGTTTCATCACTTGCTGGCGGAATTTAGCGCTGAAGAAAATGTCGCTATGCCCGCACTGATTCGTGGCACAAGCCCATCACAGGCAATCAATAAAGCCGGTATGTTACTGGATAAGGTTGGCATGACCCGCCGGCGTTATCACAAACCCGCGGAGCTTTCCGGCGGTGAGCGACAACGTGCGGCCATTGCCCGAGCGGTTATTAATGAACCCCGTTGTATCTGTGCAGATGAGCCTACAGGTAATCTGGATAAAGCCACAGCGGAGCAGGTGATTCAGGTGCTGCTGCGGTTAAACAAGGAGTTTGGAACCAGCCTGATTGTGGTCACCCATGATATGGAATTAGCCAGAAAAATGGATACCATTTATACGATTGATAATGGTCACTTAAAAGCATTATAACTATTGAAGCAAAGGGTGCACGCCCTGCAATATACTCATGTCGAACCGCTCAGAAAAATCGCCGTCAATCACTAAGCCACTAAATGAGCGGTCGCAATATTTATTAAAAACCCTAATCAATTGTTATGTCGATGAAGGCGCTCCGGTCGGTTCCAAAACCCTCGCAGAAAGTGCTGGCCTGAAAATTTCCACCGCCACTATTCGCAATGTAATGGCCAACCTCGATTCCATGGGGCTGGTTTCTGCCCCCCATACTTCCGCCGGCCGTGTGCCTACGAATATGGGGTTTCGCATGTACGTGGATTCGATGCTGGAATACAGCCCGATAGAAAATGCGATCAGAGAAAAATTAAAACTCCAGCTGAACGCGGATCAGGACAAAGACACGCTGATTAATATGGCGAACAGTTTATTGTCTGACATTACCCAGATGGCGGGGGTGATTACCCTGCCAAAAAGTGGCCAACTCAGTTTGCGCCGCATTGAATTTTTACCCCTGCCAGATAAAAAAATATTAGCGATTTTAGTGGTCAATGAAAAAGATGTGCAAAATCGCATCGTACATGTGGATAAAGATTATACCCAGGATGAACTAATCAAAGTTTCCAATTATCTCAACCAGCACTTTATGGGCAAGAATATTTTTCAGATCCGAGCACTGTTGGTAAAAGAGATGCAGCACGCTAGAACCCGGGTGGATGAGCTGATGGCGGCAGCGGTGAATCTGGCGGATCAGGCCTTGAAACCCGATGATGATAACGAAAGCTATCGCTTACAGGGGCAGGCGAATTTAATTCGCTTTAATGAAAGTGATAATGCCAATCAACTTCAACAGTTGTTTCAGGTATTTCAAAACAGGCGGGATATGCTGGGCCTGTTAGATCGCTGCATTCAGGCGGATGATATGCAGGTGTTTATCGGTTCGGAAGCGGGTATTGAAGGGCTGGATGATTTCAGTGTGATTTCAGTCCCTTACGGCACCAATGAGCAAACGCTTGGGGTGCTCGGGGTAATTGGGCCAACGCGCATGGAATACAGCAAGGTGATATCGGCGGTGGATATTACGGCGCGGTTTTTGAGCCTGGCGCTAGGCGCAGATAAATCTTAAGCGCAATTTTGGTTCACGAATTAACCCAAGATAAAGCGGGTATAAATATAAAAATATCTGGCTAGAGCAACTTTTGATTAACCAGAGTTTAAATGCAACACACCGTTAGTATTCACACTCCTGCACGAATAAAACCCAAAGCCTCCCACTTTATATAAAATCTTCCTGAGCGGCACTCTGTGTTAGGGGAGGTAAAATCCTGTTTATACGTATAAATTGATGTCTATCAACTTGTTTAGTATACAAATTAATTAAATTTATCACATGGTATAAATGAAAAAAATGTGGGTGGTGAAAAAGTCATCAGCAATGGCCAGGCTCCCAGGGAATTTTTATGTGTGGTATAGCCGGAGTGATTCAGTCGTCGTGCAGAATGAAAACTCAGAACAGGGAGTCTGTGCTTAGCGCTATGGCGGATAAGTTAATGCACCGAGGGCCCGATGATAGTGGGGTTTATTGTAAAGAGGGTGTGGGCTTATCTCATCGACGACTTAGCATAATTGATCTTTCAAATGGGCATCAGCCTATGCATAGTCCGGCGGGCGATATTTCACTGGTCTTTAATGGTGAGATTTTTAATTACATTGAGTTGCGTGAAGATTTAATTAATAAGGGTCATAAATTTATAACGCAGTCTGATACTGAAGTCATTATTCATATGTATCAGGAGTATGGCCTGGATTTTGTTCAGCAACTTAATGGTCAGTTTGCAATTGGCCTGTGGGATGATAACAACAGGCGATTTGTACTGGTTAGAGACAGGGTTGGTATTTGCCCACTGTATTACACGCAGGAAAATGATAGTTTAATTTTTGCCAGTGAAATAAAAGCATTAAAACCGGCATTAAAAAATGGACTTGAAGTTAACAGGGAAGCGCTTGACCAGATATTTACTTTCTGGGCTCCGGTAAGCCCTGATACATTTTTTAAAAATATTTTTGAAGTCTCACCGGGACAGTTGATCGTTTTAGAAAATAGTAAATTAGAAAAATATCAGTACTGGGACTGGCAATTTAGTAACAGAAATTTCTGGACTACCAGTGAAGAGCAACAGGCTGGCGAGTTGCATGAATTACTTGTTGACGCTACAAAAATTAGATTAAGAGCAGATGTGCCTGTTGGTGCGTATTTGTCAGGTGGTCTGGATTCTTCCGTGCTTGTTGCGATGATTCATCATTACACTAATGTACCGTTGAGAACGTTTTCATTAAATTTCAGTGATAGTGATTTCGATGAAAAAAAATACCAGTCATTGTTAATCAGGCATCTACAAACTAAACACAGTCACTTAATGGTGGCGACAGAAGATATAGCCAGAAATTTTAAACAGACACTGTATCAAACAGAATCTCCCATCTTAAGAACTGCACCTGTTCCAATGGGGCTTTTATCAGCCCTGGTGCATAACAGTCAATATAAAGTTGTATTAACCGGTGAAGGGGCGGATGAAGTCCTGGGTGGCTATGATATTTTTAAGGAAGCCAAGGTCAGGCATTTCTGGGCCGTTAATACCCGCTCGAATTTTAGGCCGCTGTTGTTAAAAAAACTATATCCGTATTTAAACTTGCCAGATAAAGGTCAGGCGACATATTTGAAAACATTTTTTGGTGAGGCGCTGGATCAACCGGATAATATCTGTTTTTCGCATCTTCCCCGTTGGACAACGACTGCAAAAGCCAAGCAATTTTATTCGGCCGATCTTAATGATGAATTGAGTGGTAAATCGCTTGATGTTATGTTGAATTCGCTACCAAAAAAATTAAAAAACATGCATCGGTTTAATCGTGCGCAGTATATTGAGTCAAAGTCATTAATGGCTGGGTATCTACTATCTTCACAGGGGGATAGGATGCTCTCCATGAATTCAGTTGAAGGCCGTTTCCCATTTCTTGATCACAATGTTATCGAGTATGCCAACCGTATTCCCCCAAAGTATAAAATGAAAGGCCTGAATGAAAAAAATATATTGAAAAAATCAATGGCAAGATATTTACCTGAAGAGATAATTTACAGGCATAAGCAGCCTTACCGTGCGCCGGACATGACAGCCATGACCGGTAGTTTCCTGGGTGAGGAATTGCGAGATTACTTAAGTCCTGATGAGTTAGATAAAAATGGTTTATTTGATAGTAGAAAAGTCGGGTTTTTATTAAAAAAAACAGATTCGGGAAGAGGTTTATCGGTTTCGGAATCGCAGGCGCTGGTCGGTATCTTATCAACGCAGGTTGTTATAGATCAGTTTATAAATTAACAGATTAATCAGGAAAATAAAATGAACGAAGTTGCAGTGAATACAGAAGTGTTGTTAAGGAATTATATTCTTGAAAATTATCTATTTACAGATGATCAGAGTAAGTTGAATAATGCTGATTCATTTCTGGATAGCGGGATACTTGATTCAATGGGGATACTGGAATTGATTTATTTTATGGGTGAAGAGCTGTCTATTAAGGTGCTGCCGGAAGAAATGATACCGAGTAATCTTGATTCAATTAATAATTTACTGGCATTTATTGAAAGTAAAAGCTCATAGGGTATGTTTTTATTTGTGGTGAAGTTAATGACGGTATAAGAATGTAATGAGATATGTTTAAAAAAACACTTATAGATCAGTTTCACTATATATGCGATACACATGCGGATGCAATTGCATTGCAAAGCTATTCTGAGAAAATGAGTTACTCTGATCTTAGGGGAAGAGTGTTAGGCGCGTCTGGAATCTTGAGGCGGTATGGAGTCAGGCCAGGTGATCGTGTTGTGATTGTGATGGACAACTCGATCGATTATGTTGTCTTTTTTTACGCAATATGGGAGATTGGTGCCGTTGTAGTACCAGTCAATTCGCAGGCAAAAATTTATGAAATTAAAAAAATAATAAATCAAAGTCAGGCAAAAGTTCTGCTGATTGATAAGCTTGATGAAGAAAGTAAAAGGTCTATAAAAGAATCAGGTGTTGGGGTTCTCGCATTAGATGAAGTTAGTGTTACTACAATGGATAACAACCAAAATGAAATCCCTGTCGATGACGATAGATTTCATGTGGATGAGTCAACGTTAGCACAAATAATATATACATCAGGTACAACAGGGAGTCCAAAAGGTGTTTTATTAAGTCACGGGAATTTAATGGTAAACACAGGTGATATTGTTAAGTATTTAAAGCTGACAAATAAAGACAGCATACTGAATATTTTGCCTTTGCATTATAGCTATGGCAACTCCATATTACACACGCATTTATGTGTCGGTGCTAAAGTTATTTTTGCGGGATCAATGGCGTTTCCCCAGCAGGTTACAAACGACATTAGAAAGTACGGGGCTTCTGGTTTTTCTGGAGTGCCTTCTACGTTTAGTTTGCTGCTCACCCATTCAGACTGGGTAAGCAATCCTCCTTCCCTAAGGTATATTACCCAGGCGGGAGGCCCAATGAGCAGAACGCTGACTAATCAGTTGCTCAAGGCAATAAATCCGCGTACCTGTTTATACATTATGTATGGGCAGACAGAAGCATCTGCTCGGATTAGCTGGTTACCGCCTGAGTTATTAATAAGTAAAACTGGTTCGGTTGGAATAGCGTTAGAGCATGTAACTGTGGAAATCAGAGATGAAAAAGGGAATAGTTTGCCTGAAAATACTGCAGGGGAGCTTTATGTTTCTGGTAAAAGTATTATGCAGGGATACTGGAATAATCCACAGGCAACTCAAAAGGTATTGAATAATGGCTGGCTTAAAACGGGAGATTTGGGCTATCTGGATTCGGACGGTTATATTTATCTTAAAGGAAGAAATAGCGACATGATAAAAGTGGGTGCTCATAGAATTCATCCGCTGGAGTTAGAAGAAGTTATTAATATGCTCGATTTTATTAGTGAATGTGCCGTCACGGGTATTGATGATGAGATGCTTGGGCAAAAATTACAGGCTTATGTTGTTGGTGATGAATCGAAAGCCAATTTATTCGCATTAAAAAAACACTGTAACGAGTATTTACCGGCTTATAAAATTCCAGCAAAAATAAAGTGGGTTGAACAGTTGCCAAAAACCGCAAGCGGTAAAATTAAACGCTACCAGTTAAATAGCCAGTTGGAGATTATGAAATGACAGACAAGGTCTATGGAGTTGATCCCGTGCTGATAATCGATTTTGAACGGGAAGCTGAAAAAATTGCAGATAAAATGCGTAAGATTCTGAGTCAGGATTTACACCGCCGTGGATTTGTCATTGCCATGTCGGGAGGAATCGACAGTTCTGTCTGTGCCGCATTAGCGGTAAAAGCGCTGGGGAATAAAAAAGTTTTCGGATTACTCATGCCTGAAAAAGACTCATCTTCAAATAGCGGCGATTTAGCAACGTTATTAGCGGAGCACCTGGGAATTGAGTACGCCGTTAATAATATTGCGTCGACATTAGATGCTATTGGTTGTTATCAATGGCGTGACGATGCAATACGGCAAGTGTTCCCGAAATATACCAGCGAGTGGAAAAATAAAATTGTCATTGTTGGTGGTATTGAGGGTCAGATAAATCATTACAATATTGTTGTTGAAAATCCACAGGGTGAACGCTTTGAAGAAATGTTGCCTCTTAAATCTTATTTGACGATTGTTGCGGCAACTAATCACAAACAGCGCGTGCGCAAAGCGTTGGAGTATTTTCATGCGGACAGACTTAACTACGCGGTGATAGGAACCCCTAACCGGCTTGAATATGATCAGGGTTTTTTTGTTAAAAATGGAGATGGTGCTGCTGATATAAAACCTATTTCACATTTATATAAGAGTCAGGTGTATGCCATGGCCAGGCACCTGGGTTTGCCTGAAGTAATTTGTGACACAACACCAACGACTGATACTTATAGTCTGGAGCAGGGACAGGATGAATTTTATTTTGCCCTGCCGTATAAAGAAATGGATATTGCCTTGTGGTATTTAAATAATGGAAACACAGAAGCTGAACTGGCGGACAAACTCGGTATTAACCAGCAACAGGCAAAAAATATTTATAAAGATATTCTGGCCAAGCGCAGGACAACAAAATATCTGCATCTGGAACCACAGTTGATTGAGAAAAATATTATATAAATTCGGGATAAACTAATGAACAGGCAAAGAGAAATTATTGACCGAATGTATCAGAATTTTAAGAATTGCATTTTTGATGATGTACCAGCAATTCATCAAAAGGAGCTTATTGAATTTCATAAATCATCCCACGGTGAGCATTCATTACAACAGGATGTGAACTTTAATCATTGGTTATATCAGGAGAATACTACTAATAAACGCTTTTACTGCTATCGTGATAAGCAGGTTGTAGGTCAGCAAAGTGCAATGGAAGTAGAATTAAAAATGGGCGATAAAATAATTACTGCTGCCTATGCAATAGAGTTGTGGGTTCGACCTGAATGGAAAATGAAAGGTCTTGGAGTTGCCATGATAGGAGCGTTAATTGATCGTTATGATGTGCTTATTGGTCTTGGGGTATCAGATGATGCGCATAAAATGTTTAAGCGTCAGGGCTGGCTGGATTTAGGTATGATCGATTTGTTGGTTAAACCTTTAAGCCTGGAAGGGCTTAGCAAAAGAACTGCTAAAACTGGTGCTGTAAGAAAATTACAGTACATGGCTGCTTTAGTGGCATCAACGTTAAGTAATATTTTCAGACGGCTCGTTGCAAAAAAAAGTAATTTTAAAAAGATAACCCGGTTTACGGATCAGCATGCAAAAATAGTGGATGAAACTTACCCACAGGATGTGATTACTGCAAAGAAAAAGGCTGAATACTTTAACTGGCGATTTCTTAAATTCCCGGATAAAAATGCATATGAAGCATATGAATTAGTTGTCGCAAATAAACCGACGGCTTTTTTTGTTGTAAAAAAGGCTATCTGGAAAGGAGCAGAGGCCTTAATTATTTCTGAAATACATGCCAGGCAACCTGATTTGGGTGCTGTCATTGATGAAATTGTTGCTTTAGCTATCTCTAAAAATGTAAGTATGATAATTTATCAGGGACTCGATGAAAATATCAGACAGGTTTTAAAAAGTCGCTTATTTTTTAGCCATCCGGGGGGTGAGAGGCTGCTTGCATATACTAAACAGCCCGGGTATGAGTCGATATTACTAGATAAAAAAAACTGGCGTATATGCGATGCAGACTCTGATGTTGATTTGTTTTTAGAAAATAATGTCGCTTGAAATTTAACCCATAAGCACTAGCCATCTTAAATCAGTGCATCCCAGCGTCCCGATTCTTTGATTTTCTCTTTGTTTTCATGTTTAACCCCTTGAATCCCCAATGAGTATCCCCATATGGCTATCAGACCTACAATTTTGATGGAGAACTGGCCATGTCAAACGAGGAAATCCTCGATAAGAATCAACAGGATGCGCCTGTAGAAGACGATCTGTATAACGCTGAAGAAGAAGCTCTTGAAGCAGTTAATGAAACCGAAGGCGAGGCACTGTCCCCCGAGGAAATGATTGAGCGCCTTGATGCGGCTGAAAAGAAAGCCAATGAAAACTGGGATCAGCTACTGCGTACCAAAGCGGAGATGGACAATATCCGTCGTCGCACCCAGAAAGATCTGGAAAACGCCCATAAGTTTGCACTGGAGAAATTCATTGCTGAAATGCTGGCGGTAAAAGATAGTCTGGAGCTGGGTGTAAATGCCGCGAGTCAGGAAACTGCCAGCGTGCAAAGCCTGCGAGAAGGCAGTGAAATGACGCTGACCATGCTCAGTGGAGTATTTGAAAAATTTAATGTGGTTGAGCTGGACCCAATGGGTGAAAAGTTTAATGCGGATCATCACCAGGCCATGTCAATGCAGCCCAGTGCGGAGCACGAGCCAAATACGGTGATGGCGGTGATGCAAAAGGGATACCTGCTAAATGATCGTCTAGTTCGACCGGCGATGGTAATGGTGTCGAAGCCGGCTGAGTAATTTTTTAGCCTCCCCTCTTAGAAAAAGGGGGATTGAGGGGGATTTAATGTTTAAATATTTTAAATCTCTCCCAACCCCTCTTTTCTAAGAGGTGAGTTTTATAAGAAAAACACCTAAACCATTGAAAAATAAAAACCCGCCCCTATTTAAGGGTTAAGTTAAAAATTAAGCATTTTTTTGGAGCAAAACATGGCAAAAATTATCGGCATAGATCTGGGTACAACCAACTCCTGCGTCTCAATTATGGATGGTGATGCACCCCGTATTATTGAAAATTCAGAGGGTGATCGTACCACGCCTTCTATCGTTGCATTTGGTGACGATAATGAAGTAATGGTTGGACAGTCTGCAAAACGTCAGGCGGTAACTAACCCTGAAAATACACTGTTCGCGGTTAAACGTCTTATTGGTCGTCGCTTCGACGAAGAAGTTGTACAGCGCGATATTAAACTGGTTCCCTATAAAATTATCAAAGCTGATAATGGTGATGCGTGGATTGAATCACGTGGTAATAAAATGGCACCGCCTGAAGTATCTGCACGTATTTTGCAGAAAATGAAGCAAACAGCTGAAGATTATCTGGGTGAAGAAGTCACAGAGGCAGTGGTAACCGTTCCTGCTTACTTCAATGACTCGCAGCGCCAGGCGACAAAAGATGCGGGTAAAATTGCCGGTCTGGAAGTAAAGCGTATTATCAATGAGCCTACCGCTGCGGCACTGGCTTATGGTATGGATAAAAAGCTTAAGGGCGATTCTACCATTGCGGTATACGACCTGGGCGGTGGTACCTTCGATGTATCCCTGATTGAAATTGCTGAAATCGACGGTGAGCACCAGTTTGAAGTACTGGCAACCAACGGTGATACATTCCTGGGTGGTGAAGATTTCGATATGCGCCTGATCGATTATCTGGCGGATGAATTCAAAAAAGACAACGGTATGGATCTGCACAACGATCCACTGGCACTACAGCGTTTGAAAGAAGCTGCTGAGAAAGCCAAGATTGAGCTCTCTAATAGCCAGCAAACCGATATTAATCTGCCGTACATTACTGCGGATGCATCAGGACCTAAACACCTTAACCTTAAGCTGACCCGCGCCAAGCTAGAGTCACTGGTTGAAGATCTGGTTGAAAGCACCATTGCACCTTGCAAAATGGCCCTGTCGGATGCAGGTCTAAGTGTAGGTGATGTTGATGATGTTATCCTGGTGGGTGGTCAGAGCCGTATGCCTTTGGTACAGGACGCGGTTAAAAACTTTTTCGGCAAAGAAGCCCGTAAAGATGTGAACCCGGATGAAGCGGTTGCCATGGGCGCCTCGATTCAGGGCGGTGTCCTGGGCGGCGATGTAAATGACATCCTGCTACTCGACGTAACGCCTCTGTCACTGGGTATTGAAACTATGGGTGGCGTAATGACTAAACTGGTTGAGAAAAACACGACGATTCCGACCAAGGCATCGCAGGTGTTCTCAACCGCAGACGATAACCAGAGTGCGGTAACGGTTCATGTACTGCAGGGTGAACGTGAAATGGCAAGTGGCAATAAGTCGCTGGGTCGTTTCGATCTACAGGACATTCCACCTGCCGCTCGCGGTGTGCCACAGATTGAAGTGTCATTCGATATAGATGCAAATGGTATTCTGAATGTATCAGCGAAAGACAAGGCGACGGGTAAAGAGCAGTCTATCGTGATTAAGGCTTCTTCCGGTCTGTCGGATGAAGAAGTTGAAAACATGGTGAAAGATGCGGAAGCTCATGCGGAAGAAGATCGTAAGATGAAAGAACTGGTTGAAGTGCGTAATAGCGCTGATAACCTGATTCATGCATCTGAGAAGTCACTGAAAGATCTGGGCGACCAGGTGGAAGACAGTGAAAAAACAGCGATTGAAACCGCTATCACTGAACTGAAAGAAGCTGTTGCCGGTGACGATAAGGCGCTCATCGAGACCAAAACTACTGCACTAACAGAAGTAGCGGGTAAGGTAGCTGAAAAAGCTTACACCCAGTCGCAACAGCAGGAAGGTGGCGCTGCGGACGCAGGTGCTGAACAAGCTGCAGGTGCTGATGCCACTGAAGACGAAGTGGTTGACGCTGAGTTTGAAGAAGTAAAAGACGATAAAAAATAAGTCATTTACTTAGGCATTTGCCTGTTACAGAATGCCTGGTTTTTTGAGCCGGGCATTTTGTGTGTTTAAAGAGTTAAAAGCTGTTTACCGCAAATGAACACAAATGTACGCAAATTATTTAGGTGTATGCGCCTGCGGCGCACAACGTCAAAAAATGCTTTTGCTTTTATTTGCGGTAAAAAAACAATATACAGTTGTAAAAGTTAAGAGACAAAAAAGCATGTCAAAACGAGATTATTACGAAGTTCTGGGAATATCCAAAGACGCGAATGAAGCGGCGATCAAAAAGGCATTCAAGCGTTTGGCGATGAAGCACCACCCCGATAGAAATGCGGATAACCCGGAGTCGGAAGAGCAATTCAAAGAATGTAAAGAAGCCTATGAGATCTTGTCCGATGCACAAAAACGTGCGGCCTATGACCAGTACGGTCATGCAGGAGTAGATGCTTCTGCAGGTGGTGGTGGCGGCTATGGAGCAGGTGCAGGTAACTTCAGTGATATTTTCGGTGATGTGTTCGGTGATATCTTTGGCGGCGGTGGTGGCGGCGGACGTAACCGATCCTATCGTGGCTCTGATTTACGTTACAATATGGAGCTGAGTCTGGAAGATGCGGTTGCCGGTACCACCGTCAAAATTAAAATTCCTACTTTAGTCGGCTGTAAAACCTGTAGTGGAAGTGGTGCGAAAAAAGGCTCCTCTCCCACCACCTGTACCACCTGTGGTGGTACAGGGCAGGTGCGTATTCAGCAGGGTTTCTTCTCAGTTCAACAAACCTGCCCGCATTGTCATGGTCAGGGCAAAACTATTTCTGACCCCTGTGGTGATTGCCACGGTCAGGGACGCATAGAAGAGCGTAAAACACTGTCAGTAAAAGTACCCGCAGGTGTTGATAATGGCGACCGGATACGTTTATCCGGTGAGGGTGAGGCCGGAGAAAATGGCGGGCCTTCTGGTGACTTATATGTGCAGGTACATGTTAAATCCCACGCAATATTTGAGCGTGACGGCAGTAATCTGTTATGCCAGGTGCCTATCGGTGTAGCCACAGCAGCATTAGGGGGTGAGCTTGAGGTGCCAACGCTCAACGGTCGTGTTAAGCTAAAAATACCTGCTGAAACTCAAACGGGTCGAATGTTTCGCTTAAAGGGCAAGGGTGTTAAGCCGATACGTGGTGGAGTCGTGGGTGATTTAATGTGCAAGGTCGTTATTGAAACACCGGTGAAGCTCACTGCTAAGCAAAAAGAGTTATTACGCGAGTTTGACGATAGCATCCACGGTGATAATAAAAACCATAATCCGCAGGGCAGTAACTGGGTGGATGGGGTTAAAAAATTCTTTGATGATATGAAATTATAATGAATACACGCAGAAAATTACTCACAGGTATTGCAACCATGGTCGCAGGCGTTTTTGCCAGTCGTCATGCTGCTACAGCTTCAACTAATTCGGATGATGGAGAATTACGTTTCCCCGGTGACCCCACTGAACATAACGTGGTTTATCAACTCAACAAGTCCGATGACAAATACCATAATGCAATATTGTTTTCTGCCGCAGAATTGTTGCGCAACTATAACGATAATGTCACCATCGTGATAACGGTATTTGGCCCGGGCATTCATGTGCTGGCTAAAAAACCGCAACGTGAAGTATCAGATGAAGTTAAGCAGAAAATAAAAAGTATGGCGGATTATGGGGTTAAGTTTCATGCCTGTGGTAATACCATGAAAGCACTGGGCTGGAAAAAAGAAGACATGCTTGATTTTGCTGAAGTCGTGCAAATTGGCGCAGCTGATTTAATGGAGCTGCAGGAAAAAGGCTACGGATATATTAGCTGGTAACTGTCTGTTTATAAAAAACTAATAATTAGTTCGAGATAAAAATGTTAAGAATTGCAATTGCCGGCGCTGCAGGCCGCATGGGGAAAACGTTAATTGAAGCCTGTCAACAGACAGAAGGTGTGAGTGTAAGTGCCGCCATCGAACGTCCGGGTATCAGTTTAATTGGTGCGGATGTGGGGGAAATAGCAGGTGTTGGCACACTTGATGTGCAACTCGTTGATGATGTTGCTAGTGTGGTTGAAGACTTTGATACTCTAATCGATTTTACCTCAATTGAAACTACCCTGAAAAATCTTGAAATCTGTAAGGCCAATGCCAGACATATCATTATCGGCACAACCGGCTTTAACGACGAACAAAAACAGATCATAAAAAATGCAGCAGAAAAAACCGCGATAGTCTTTGCGCCTAATATGAGTGTGGGTGTTAATCTGTGTTTGAAGTTACTGGAAATGGCGGCTTCAGTTTTAAATGAAGATTATGATATTGAAGTGATTGAAGCACACCACCGACATAAAGTGGATGCACCTTCGGGCACCGCATTACGTATGGGCGAAGTGGTTGCTGAAACGCTCGGTAGAGATTTAAATGAATGTGCGGTGTATGGCAGGGAAGGTCACACGGGTGCACGAGAACCGGGTACGATCGGTTTTGAAACCATTCGTGCGGGAGATATCGTCGGTGAGCATACCGTTATGTTTGCAACCGAAGGTGAGCGAGTAGAAATTACGCATAAAGCATCTAGCCGAATGACCTTTGCAAAAGGCGCTGTGCGTGCAGCTAAGTGGCTGCAGGGGAAAAATAGCGGGTTGTATGATATGCGGGATGTTTTGGGGTTGTAATTTTTTAAAGAATAAAGAATAAAGAAAACGCAAATGAACGCTAATGCACGCAAATAAAAGCAAAAATATTTTTTAGGTGTATTGCGCCGCAGGCGGATAAACCTAAAAACATTTGCGTTCATTTGCGTTTTCTTTTTCTTTATTTATAAAATATAAAAAGGTAAATCTATGAAATTTGCATGTGTGTTTCCGGGACAGGGGTCTCAATCGTTGGGCATGATGGCGGAGTTGGCTGAAGCTTATCCGTTAGTGAATGAATTGTTTGCGAAAGCCTCTGATGTTCTGGGCTACGATTTGTGGAAAGTGGTGCAGGAAGGGCCGGTTGAAGAATTAAATAAAACCGAAGTTACCCAACCGGCGATGCTTGTATCCGGGGTTGCGGTTTACGAAATTTTAAAAACTAAATTAGCGGACGAGCCGCAAATACTGGCGGGCCATAGTTTGGGCGAATACACCGCGCTCGTTTGTGCAGGTGCGTTAAATTTTGAAGATGCAGTCAAACTGGTGGCGGAGCGTGGAAAATTAATGCAGGCGGCAGTACCCGATGGTGTTGGTGCAATGGCGGCAATTTTAGGCCTTGATGATGATGTCGTTAAAGAAATTTGTGACACATGTAGTGATGATAATTTTTCTGTGCAGGCGGTTAATTTTAATTCTCCCGGGCAGATCGTGATTGCGGGGAATGTGCAGGCGGTTGAAACTGCCATGGCAATTGCAAAAGAACAGGGTGCAAAACGTGCGCTGAAATTACCGGTGAGTGTGCCATCGCATTCGAATTTAATGCAAGGTGCGGCTAAAAAATTAGCGACATATTTAAAAGATGTAAAAATTAAAAAAGCATCAACCATACCTGTTATTCAAAATGTTGCCGCCAGAAATTATGTAAAACCTGCGGATGTTAAAAAGAATTTAGTTAAACAGTTACACAATCCGGTTTTATGGGTGGACAGTGTGAATAATATTATTAAAGATGGTGTTGATACAATTATTGAATGCGGGCCGGGTAAAGTGCTCATTGGTTTGAATAAACGCATTAATAAAGAAGTGGCGCATTTTACAATTAATAATGTGGATACTTTGGATAAAACACTGGAAGATATATCTTCTTAAAAACAGTTTAAACTTTCGTTCCCGAATGCTTGTATCAGGAATCTGGTAACTTTAAATTACTCAAGACACTGGATTCTCGATACAAGCTTCTGGGGTAACAGATTTTTATATTGATGGCTTTTATATGCTAGCGAATATAAAAAAGGAATAATTATGAACTTAGAAAATCAGATTGCATTAGTCACCGGCGCTAGCCGAGGTATTGGCAAAGCCATTGCAGAAACTTTAGCGGCTGCTGGTGCAACTGTCATTGGTACTGCAACCTCTGAAGGTGGTGCGGAAAAAATTACCGAATACCTGTCACCAAAAGGCGGTAAGGGTATGTGTTTAAACGTTGCGGATGATACATCTATTAAAGATGTGCTCGGTGCAATTAAAGATGAGTTCGGTGCGATTAGTATTCTGGTAAATAACGCGGGCATCACCCGCGATAATTTACTGATGATGATGAAGGACGATCAGTGGAATGACATTATTCAGACCAACCTGACTTCGATATTTAAAATGTCCAAAGCCGTAATTCGTCCGATGATGAAAGCGCGCAGTGGACGTATTATCAATATCACTTCAGTTGTTGGTTTAACCGGTAATCCAGGGCAGACAAATTACTCCGCAGCAAAGGCCGGTATTTTAGGCTTCAGTAAGTCACTGGCTCGAGAAATTGGCTCGCGTAATATTACGGTGAATTCGGTGGCTCCTGGCTTTATTGATACGGATATGACCCGTGAGTTACCGCAGGAGCAACGTGAAGCACTGATTTCGCAGATTCCATTAAACAAACTGGGTGATCCGCAGGATATCGCTAATGCGGTGGCTTTTCTAGCGTCACCCGAAGCAAATTACATTACCGGTGAAACGATTAATGTCAATGGCGGCATGTATATGCCTTAGTTTTACTCCCCTCTTAGAAAAAGAGGGGTTGGGGGAGATTTGAAAACTTTCAAGTTAATGCACTAAATTTATAATGCACTCAAACCTGAGCGTTTTTAAATCCCCCTCATTCCCCCTTTTTCTAAGGGGGAGGTTTGATGTTTGTTTTTTGGCTAAGTTAACATGTTGATTTTAAAGAATTTATTGATGTATCAAATACATTAAAAAAACACTGGTAGTCTGTGGCGTAATTCACTAAAATACCGCCCAGCTCGAACATATTCGTAATTAAGAGGAAAAATACATGAGCAGTGCAGAAGAACGCGTACGCAAGATTGTTATTGAACAGCTTGGCGTAAAAGAAGATGAAGTCACTAACTCAGCTTCTTTTGTTGATGACCTGGGTGCTGATTCACTAGATACCGTTGAACTGGTAATGGCATTAGAAGAGGAATTTGAGTGTGAAATTCCTGATGAAGATGCTGAAAAAATTACTACAGTTCAGCAGGCACTGGATTACGTTAACGCTAACAGTTAATCTAGTCCTTCAAAAAGGGCAGGCGTAGTGCCTGCCCTTTTTTCGTTTATGGTTTTTATTTTTTGACAAATTATTTTACTTTTTGTCTGCTTATACAATAAGCAACGGTTTTTCTGTTCAACAGAAACCCAGCTAAATATTCAATTAACAATCTGGAGAATACTCTTGGCTAAACGTCGCGTAGTCGTTACCGGTTTAGGTATCGTTTCACCTGTAGGGAACAATCTTAAAGCTTCATGGGATAATATTCTCGC
>Ga0316205_10001974_pt1 | contig 23163 bp, 22 predicted proteins | sample 3monthpyrite_MG_FD_204941 | JGI IMG/M metagenome (GOLD analysis project Ga0316205, IMG submission 204941) | Microbial mat bacterial communities from mineral coupon in-situ incubated in ocean water Damariscotta River, Maine, United States -... | ecosystem: Environmental > Aquatic > Marine >... | reverse complement strand
AATAAATTAATCAATGATGTTTATCTACCTTTGATTGGGGATAATCTGGCCAAGCAAATGGGTACGCTGGGAGAGGGTAAACGCACGGATTTAATGGGGCTATTGTTGTTAATTTCACCGCCGGGCTATGGTAAAACCACATTAATGGAGTATGTGGCTAATCGAATGGGCTTAATCTTTATGAAAATAAACTGCCCTTCATTAGGGCATAAGGTTGAATCACTTGATCCGGCGCAGGCGCCTAATGCAACCGCAAAACAGGAACTGGAAAAAATTAATTTAGGTTTCGAGATGGGTAATAACGTGATGCTTTATCTTGATGATATTCAGCATACTCATCCTGAGTTTTTACAGAAATTTATTTCCCTGTGTGACGGCTCGAGGAGAATCGAAGGGGTCTGGAAAGAGCAGAGTAAAACCTACGATCTACGGGGGAAAAAGTTTTGTGTAATTATGGCGGGAAATCCGTACACTGAATCGGGTGAATCTTTTAAAATACCGGACATGCTGGCTAATCGCGCGGATATATATAATTTAGGTGATGTGTTAAGCGGACGTGAAAAAGTTTTTACCATGAGTTATCTGGAAAACTGTTTAACCTCAAATGCTATTTTGGCACCCCTTGCCATTCGTGATATGGAAGATGTGTATTTATTTATACGCATGGCAGAAGGTGAGAGTGTAGCTAACACGGATTTAAAGCATAGTTACAGTGGTGCTGAGGTTAATGAAATTGTCAGCGTTATGAAAAAATTGATGCGGGTGCAGGCTGTTGTTTTAAAAGTTAATCAACAATATATATTATCCGCCGCGCAGGATGACAGGTACAGGACTGAGCCGTCATTTAAATTGCAGGGTAGCTACCGTAATATGAGTAAAATGGCTGAAAAAATAAGCGGTATCATGAATGACGAAGAACTGAATGATTTAATTCGTGACCACTATGTGGGTGAGGCGCAAACCCTGACCACCGGCGCAGAAGAAAATTTACTTAAACTGGGTGAGTTAAACTCAAGCTTAAGCGATGAAGAAAAGCTTAGATGGCAGCAGATTAAAGACGACTTTGCCCGCATACAGAGTATGGGTGGTGATGATACTGACTCGACAACTAAACTCGCCAATCAGGTATCAAAAATAAGTATGAACCTGAGAGGCATTCAACAGGAATTGGCGAATAAACCATCTGCTTCTGAGCCACTGGCATTTATTACTGAAGAGTTAAAACGTATTGGTAAAAGCCTGGAGCAGGCCGAAATGAATGTTGAGGTTGTTAATCAGCCGGTGCCAGGAATGGACAGAGTTTTACGCTCTATGAGTGATGCAATAACCACATCTTTGCTGCCCGTAGTCAGCGCTATGGAGCATAAGCTTAAAATGGATCACGATATATGGGAGCGGGTAAAGGATGTTGGTGAAGATATTGCAAACCTTGAAAAAAGTGTTGCGGTAATCACCAAAATGAAACGTAAGGTGGTCAAGGAAGAAAATAAAGCTCGTTAAATTTAATAAGGAGAGAAAATGAATTGTCCTTCATGTAATGGAGTGTATGAAAAAAAGAAATTAGCCAGGCATCTATTAGGTAAAAGTTGTGTAAATTGCGAGGGTGTTACATTTACCTTAAATGATTATCTAATTTATCTGTCGAGATCAGAGCCATTGGAAGATTCTATTGAGGAAATGACAGATGGGTCATTTTTGGTAGATGATACAAAAAAAGCAATGTTGTGTGGCTGTGGTGCAATCATGCATAAATGCCGTATTAGATATGAAACAGACCGGCGGATAGATTATTGCAGCACCTGTCAGACGGTCTGGCTTGATGCGGGGGAATGGGAATACTTAAAAGAAAATAACCTGCACAGGCTAATTAATAAACTATTTACAGAGCCGTATCAGCGTAAACTGAGAGTAGAGAAAACCAGGACAGTGTTAAGTGAAAAATATACAGATCAACTGGGTGAAGAAGAATATAAGCAGTTAAAAGAGGTGCGTGATTGGGTGTATAACAATGAAAATAAAGAATTACTACTCGCTTACCTAAACGCAAAAAATCCATATTCGGTATTACAATAAATCATAAGAAGACAATGCTAGCTATCATCAATAACTATTTAAAAAATATTATTAAGCTGTAATGAGTCAAATATCAAAATTCATTAAATATTATCGTAAATGTTACCGGGCGGACAATCGTGATCTGTCAATATGGAATGTGTTAAAGGTAGATGATGCATACTGGTTAGATTCAGATACTGAAGAGCTTGCAAGCGGTGAAATGCCAAGATTGCCCGTACCATTAAAAGAGGGCGAAGCATTATACAAAAAGCGAAAAATTCATGTCCGTGAAAAAAATCTTATTTATGGGGTTATATTTTGTACGGGTAAATTAAGTGGTTTAAGTGGTTTTGTTTCAGAAAGAAATATCTGTAGTCCGTTAATATATTATGACGCAGATATAGAGCTGGAAGAAGGTAAATATTATTATTCGATTGATATAAACACTCCACACTTAAATACGCCTTTGTTATCAGAAATAGTGGCAAATGAGGCTGATGGGGGAGTGCCTCCTGAATTTCCTGTGCTGGAAGGTGGGATTGATAATAGTAAACTTTCGGGTCTGATAAAGTGGTTAGATGATAATACTATTTTAGAAGAAACGCCTGAGTTGTTTCGATTTCCTAAAATATACAGTAAGAAAGATTATAAGCAAATATTTGATAATCAACAGTCATTACGGGTTATACCGGCAGCAAGTTTGTTGCTGGTAGACCGCCCGAAAGCATCTCGCGGTATTTTGCACGAATTAAAATTATTGGCTGAAAGTACAGATTATTCTGCACCATTGAAATCACTTTTTACTGGTGTCAATGAAACCGTAGCGGGGAAAAAAATTGATGTTGATAATATTCCCGGCCTGTTAAGTCATGCCCAGATAGAAGCGCTTGATATTGCCAGGGAATATGCAATAGGGCTTGTCTCGGGACCACCGGGCACAGGTAAAAGCTATACCATTTCAGCAATTGCACTAGATCGCCTATTACAGGGGGAGCGTGTTTTAATAGTCAGTGAGACAGATCAGGCGTTAGATGTAATCAATGACAAATTAGCTTCAGATTTTCATGTTAAAGATGTTGTGCTTCGGGCAGGTAAAAAAGAATTTCTTAAAAAACTGAAAGTAATGCTGGATAGCTGGTTAAAGTACGGGGTTGAAGCGACAGACAATGCGCTATATAAGGCAACACATCAGCAGTTAAAAGCCTCAAAAAAATTAATAGCAGAACAGGAAAAACAGTTTTTTAAACGCGTGGGGCGGAGCATAAAATGGGGCAGGGTGCTTGCAAAGATAAATAATGACAATAAGCCTTCATATATAAATAATATCCGTAAACGTTATGTGTTGTGGAGAATTAAAAATAGTAGTATTTTGTGGAACCAAATTGATGAGCTACAGGGTACTTTAAAAAAACGCGATAAAAATGCGACGCAGTATCTAAAATTACACACCAATAGCTGTGTTGAAAACTTATTAAATAAAAATCGCAGTCAACTGGCAAAATTCAATATGGCGATTCGCGCCAGGACATCGCAAAAGCAGTTATCACTGCATGATGAAATAGATTATGAAATTATTTTTAAAGCATTCCCCGTCTGGCTGGCAAGTCTCGATATAGTACACCATGTACTGCCATTGAAAAAACACCTGTTTGATCTGGTTATAATAGATGAAGCGACACAGTGTAATATCGCCAGTGTTTTGCCGGTATTGCAAAGAGCTAAGCGGGTTTTGATAGTGGGTGATAGTAAACAGCTAAAACACGTGTCATTTTTGCCGTATAAAAAAGAGCGGAATTTCTTTAATAATAGCGGACTTGATATTAATGAGTATGAATCTTATAGTTACAGAAAAAACAGCATTCTGGATTTGGTGTCAAATGCGATAAAATCCCAAAGTGCGGTCACTATGTTAAATGAGCATTATCGAAGCAAACCTGATCTTATTGCATTTAGTAACCGAAAATTTTATGAAAGCCGCTTAAAAATAATGCAGCATAGGCCTGATGAGTATTTGAAAGGTAATATTAAAGTTATAAAAACCAGAGGAAACAGAGACAAAAAAGGTGTAAATAAGCTTGAGGCACAGATAGTTATTCAACAGCTTGAAAAAATAATTCAGCAATCGGAGTCAAATTTAATAAAGCCCGGGATTGGTATTTTGTCACCCTTTAGAGAGCAGGTGAATTATTTGCAAAAGCTACTAAATAGCGAGGTATCAATTGGTGATATTGAGAAGCATGCAATCCGAGTCGCCACTCCGTATGGTTTTCAGGGAGATGAAAAAGATTACATGTTGATGTCGCTCTCTATTGATGATGAATCAAGACGCGCTGCAGCCTATCTAAATAAAGAAGATATGTTTAATGTGGCAATTACCCGTGCTCGTCAACGTAAATATATTTTTATCTCAGTAGATCCAGCGTTATTACCTACTAAAAACTTATTCAGGCAGTACATGCAATCACTGGAAAATTTTGCTGAAGATTATTATCCTGTGAGTGAGGTATTTGACAGCTTTCAAAATGAAGTATGTAATGATTTACATCGGCATGGAGTTGAAACTAGAAAGGCTTATCCTGTTGCCGGAAGAAATGTAGATATATTATGTACTCTTAATAATAAGAGTCTGGCAATTGATTTAATTGGTTTTCCAGGAGAACATGAAGATTTTCTTGAGCTTAATACCTATTATCTTTTTTCTAGAGCCGGCCTGCAGGTTTTTCCACTTTCTTATGGTATCTGGCAGGTAGACAGAAACATGTGTATAAGCGCAATAAAAAATAAAATGGCAGCAGGGTAGAATAAAGTTATGAGTTAAAGAATACTTGATCCGGATAAAACAGTTGCACCTTGAAAAATCGTGTATTGAACAATTCCCATCATCAGGCATGGGTTCTGTATGTCATGAACTGTACAATATTGCAGATGAGGAAAAATCCAAAGTTGAGTTGATTAAAAAGCCAATGTATTATTACATATTGGCGATATTTAACTATTTTGATATCGTTACTCATGCTTTATTACCGCGTTTATGAATTGATGTGAAAGCTGACAAGTTTGTTCTCTTGGATTCTGTGCAGATGGCCGAATCGGTGTTAATGATATTGTTTTTATGGGTATTGCTATTTTCTTTTTAACGACGGTAGAAGTGAGAATAAAAAGAAGACGCGGCATTGGCTGCATTACATGAACTTCGTATCATAACTCATGTTATCGATATACATCAGTTAACCAAAGACCCGTAAAAATATTGACTACATTTGTACTAACCCGATATCTGGATTATTGTAGTGAGGCGCCCAGCCCTTACGGGAATAATTTTAGCGTTGTATGCGCAAAATCTTAATGATTCAGTTGTACTTTCTGCAGTTAACGAGCTTGAGTCTTTAACAACGGGTTTAAGCAGAAAAATATGGCAAATAATTTTAATTCTTCACAAACTGGATGAAACCAGATAAGGCAATATTATGCACACAAAGGAACTGGAAGAAATACTTCTAAAAAGTTTGCAAGATTATAAACTGGATAAAACAGAAAAATATATATTTAATAATTTTTCCGAGACTCTTGAAGATGACCAGCTTAGTTTTATCAGGAATAAAGCTTTTGAGTTAGGTCGCCCATATATACAGCAGGGTGGTGAAAAGGCCATTAAGGTACTTAACTGGATTGATAAGCTGGTTAAATCCATTCAGCCTAAAAAACGCAACAATGTTATATCATCTGAAGCCTGTTTTAGCCCCGGGAATAGTTGCAGAAGTAAAATAATTAACTTAATAAATAGTGCCACAAAGTCGATTGATATCTGCGTGTTTACAATATCCGATAATAATATTACTAAAGCCATTCTGGTTGCTCATCACCGTGGCGTTGCTGTTACAATTATAAGTGATAATGATAAGGTAAATGATAAGGGCAGTGATATTAATTATCTGTCGGAAAAGGGCGTAGAAGTTATATTAGATGTTTCTCCGTATCATATGCATCACAAGTTCTCAATTTTTGATAGTAGAATTTTAATCAATGGCAGTTTTAACTGGACACGCAGTGCATCAGATGTAAATGAGGAAAATATAATTATCACGGGTGAACCTGAGTTGTTGGATGTTTTCAGTAAGCAATTTATGACGATGAAGAAAAAATTCAGGCAGGTTTAGTATTATGTTTTACTGCGATATTTATCGTAATTTTTATTGGTCAGTTATTTATAATATTAGGAATATAGAATGAATGATATTGATCAATTCGAAAGTGTATTTCGATCAGCCATTCGTGATGTTTATGAATGTCGTGAAATTAATTTCAATACAATATTAGTGGTTACAGATTTAGATATAAATGCCAATGAAAACTACTGTAAACAGGTTAAACAATTCTTCGAAAAAAATAAAAAAATGAAGAAAGCTGGATCAGTTTAAACGGACAGAATTTCTCAACGACTTCAGAGTTATTGGATCACGTTGAACGTATTAAACCCGATTTAATATATAACTATCGAAATTTGCACAGTAAAGCCTGGAAATACCCGCATAGTTTAGGTGAACATCTTGATGTGTTAATTCAAAAAACAGATTCAGCGATATTTATTTTGCCGCACCCTGAAGCTGGTTATGCTATGGAACATTCGATGCAGGATTGCGATGTGGTAATGGCATTAACCGATCATCTTTCAAACGATCATGTGCTTGTGAATTATGCAGTTAGATTCACACAAGATAAAGGAATCTTGCACCTGGGTCATATTGAAGATATCGATACATTTGATCACTACATGGATGCAATTTCGAAAATACAGACGATAAATACGGATGATGCCAAAGAGAAACTTCAGAAAGAATTGCTCAAGCAACCTGAAAACTATATTTCAACGGTTATCGAAACATTAAAGAATGAAAAATCAGCCATTGAAGTAAAATCAGATGTCAGCTTCGGTCACCACTTAACTGAATTTAGAAATCAAATTAATAATCTTAAAGTCGATTTACTGGTTATGAATGCAAAAGATCATCAGCAAATGGCGATGCATGGTCAAGCCTATCCACTGGCGGTTGAGTTACGTCAGATAGCACTTTTAATGATTTAATCTGTTGCAGGAAAATATTTTTTAATATGTCTAATCAAGAAAATTTAGTACAAACAATATATCAGGTTAATGAGGTTGCGTCGCAGGTTACAGCCGAAATAACCTGAATTTTCACAATAATACTTGTGATTATGATTTTAAGTCTGGCCCTATCTAAAGTTGATAAATTCTATAAATCTATTAACTGGGATTTAATTGGTTTTTTTATGGCATTGTTTGTTGTAATCAGCGTAATGGAACATGCTAAAGTTTTAGAGTTAATTGGTAATGGCATTAATTTTATTATCGGAGATGACTTAAGTCTGTTTGGTACAAGTGCATTACCGGTTTCATCTGCGGTAGCTAGCTCTGTTACGGACAACATACCTCTGGCTGCTATGCTATCAAAAATACTGGTAGCTGGAAGTACACCTGAAAGTTCATCACTTTGGTGGTCGGTAGTGTTTGGTGCAAATCCAGGCGGCAATTTGATGCCAATTGGCAGCGCTTCTACACTGGTGGCTGTCACCATAATACATAAGCATAAACTTTCACTATCATTTACAGCGTTTGTTAAGAAAGCTTTTCCTTTTGCGATATTGCATATTATTCTGGCGTGCGCCTATGTATTAATATTCCTGTATTGAAAACGGATGCACAGGAAATGTTCCAGGAAATATTCCAGGAAAACACTGGCAAAAAAGTACCGGCGCAGGCCTCCCACGACCTGCGCTTAGCGACAGGCAAACAGTAATAATTACAGACGCGAGGTCCATAAATTCAGGCGAGCATCACAGGCTTAAAATGAATAAGCAACTGCTAATAAAATAAGGACAAAAGCAATACCCTGTATCCATATACGTACAGACATAAACTGCTCGCTATGCTCATCATCGTATGACCCACCAAATGCCATGGAACCTACGCCCCAAACTAGTGTGGCTATTGTTGCGAATAAGGCAAGTACCACAATTATGCTTATGAAATTCATGATAACACCTCCTTTCTTTGTATCATCATCTATCAGCAAAAAAATCACATTGATTTGTCTCAAAACAATATAAGTTTGATGAGTATTATCCGTAAAAATTTTAGAAAATACTGATCACTTTGTCTGGTTCAGCCGAAAGACGCTGTATTTTTCTCATTTAAGCCAGCTTCGCCAGTTCTAATGACCTTTCCTTAATATACGCTATTAACAACTGTGTTTTTTTAGGAAGGTAATGTTTGCTGGGGTAAACAGCATAGACCGATTTTGTATCAATAAACTCATAGTCAGGTAACAGCTCTAGCAGTTTACCCGCGTCTAACTCCTGATTAATAAACATACGGGGCAGGCAGGCAATTCCTGCTCCATTACAAACGGCATGAATTGTAAATTTTATATCATTAGAAATTATATGACTTTTTACATTTACTTTACTTTCAGCCGCTGTTTTTTTATGTAGAAACGCTAGCGGTGCCTGCTGCGTACGAAAAATCAGATTATGATGGGCCGACAAATCTTCAGGCTTCTCAGGCGCACCATAATTTTTTATATATGCCGGAGCAGCACAGCTTACATAATTCATACTCCATAAATGTTGTGCGATTAAATTTGAATCGATCAGTGGGCCTACGCGTATTGCCAGGTCTATTTCTTCATCAATAATATCTTCTACCTCATTACTGAGGTAAATTTCAAGCTCAATTTCCGGATGTTGTTTTACAAACTCACAAAATAAATCAGCCATTATTTCATTGCCAACAAAAGTAGGCGCAGTTACTTTTAATTTGCCATGAATGACATCGATAGATTCTGTTAAGTCTCTGGTGTTTTCCCTGAGCTGTTTTATCAGAGATGAGCACTGCGCATAGAAAACATTTCCCTTCTCGGTTAAATGTATTTTACGTGAGGTTCTTTCTAATAGTTTTATGTTTAAATCCGCTTCTAAACGACTTAAACGTCGACTTACTGTGCTGGGGGGGATATTCATTTTTTTAGCGGCAGCAATAAAGCTACCACGTTCCACAACACTTATAAAAATGGCTAAATCGTCATAGCTCCACATAATTACTCCTGTTAGATCATCCCATATTTGAATTATTGCACTGCAATTTGTGGCGTGTTCTGTGAACAAAGTGAATGATAACATGGAGTACCATAAATTAAGCAGAGGATTAAAAATGAAACATAAACTTAATGTAAATAATCTGAGAATATTTAATGCTTCAATTCAAGGCGTTATCAGGTGTGGTTTTTTATTGCTTAGCGTTGTAGCATTTAATGCAAGCGCGTCAGATGAGTCGTTAAAGTTGAAGCATATTATTAAAGCGCAACATCATAAAAAATCACACCCGACAGAATTGAAGCTTTATGTGTTTGACTGTGGTGAAATTTTAGTCAGAGATAAATCAATGTTTAACCCCGTGTTAACAAAAGGCGAGCATATTACGTTTGCGGATACCTGTTACTTAATAAAACATCCCAAGGGGACGTTATTCTGGGATACGGGTTTATCAGATTCGTTATTGGGTTTAAGTGAAGGCGTGGATGCGGGCGATGGCGCATTTAATTTTAAAGTATTTAAGACCTTAAAATCGCAACTTGAAGAAATTGATGTTGATCCGTTAAGTGTCGACTATATCGCATTTTCACATTTACACCTGGACCATACCGCGAATAGTGCTTATTTCCTTAATGCAACATGGTTAATTCAGGAAAATGAGTATGAGCTGGCGTTTAGTCCGGATGCGGAAAAGTTCTTTTTTAATCCGCAGGATTATAGTGTGTTGCAGGGAAATGAAACCATAAAACTAAATGGTCATCACGATGTATTTGGTGATAAATCGGTGGTGATAATATCTACGCCGGGACATACACCCGGACACCAGGCGTTGTATATTAATCTACCTGAAACCGGCCCGATTATACTTTCCGGTGATCTTTACCACTTCCAGAAAAATCGCGAAGAATATGGTTTTCCCGTATTTAATACTAAAAAGGAAACGGTCCACTCATTTGCTTTGATTGATGATTTGCTCGATAAGTTAAATGCAAAACTGTGGATTCAACATGACAAGCCGTTTGTTGATTCATTAAACCTTTCCCCTGCATTTTATCAGTGAGGGAATAATAAAAAATTATGGGGTGGATTATAGTGGGTTAATTTTTTTGGGTTAATTATTCGGGATTAATTTTTCGGTATTAATTATTCGCGATTGATTATTCGGGGTATATCCACCCCACAATTTTTATCATAAAAACGTCGATTTAAAAACTATTTTTAACCGAGAATGAAAAGCCTTTATCAGGCAATGTTAAGTCTATAACTGTATTGCAATTTCCTGCATTGACTGAAACCGATCATCTGGATTTTTAGCCAGCATTTTTTGTATTACATTATCCAGTGCAGGCGATATATTTTTATGGCTTTCACTTAATTTGGCGGGTTGTTTACTCAGGTGCTGTGCAATTATAGATCGCGCATCACCTTTAAATGGAAGTTCTCCGCTTAACATCTGATATAGGACAATGCCCAGTGCATATATATCTGTGCGATGGTCCGTATCTTCACCATTAGCCTGCTCAGGGCTCATGTGCGTGGGCGTACCCATAATGCTGTTGAGCTGTGTATGAATGCTAGATTGGGCCAGTTTGGCTATGCCAAAATCGGTTATCTTAATGTCACCTTTATCTGTTATGAGTACGTTTGCAGGTTTGAAGTCCCGGTGTACAACTCCCTGCTGATGCGCATAACCTAATGCGGATATCATCTGTTCAGCAAAGCGTAGAGCCTGTTCCTGTGGCAAAGGATTTATAGCTGAAAATTTTTCATCAAGTTCACCGCCGGTTACCAGTTCCATGATGATCCATAAAAATCCTTCGTCTTCTATAAAATCATACACCTGAACAATATGGGGGTGTGATAAACGTGCCAGAGCCAGTGCTTCCTGACGAAAACGCGCAATGATTTGTTCATCGTGTAATAACCGCGGAGAGAGTTGTTTAAGTGCAATATCACGTTTAAGCCGTATATCCTCCCCGCAATAAACATTGCCCATAGCGCCGCTACCAATGAGTTTTTTAATGCGATAACGTTCAGCGATGATCGCCTTTTCGGTATCTAGCACAGGTTCTGATAAGCGGGTAATGGTGGGCATAGCAATCGTTTTTTTACTGGCTTCATTTAATACTGTGTTAAGGCTTTGTAATTTTGCATCGAGGAGGGTTTGATTCTCTTCGTTAAGACTCCAGTTACGCGCTGAATTATAAAGAAGTACACTTTGTGACGGGTTTGAATTGAGGAGTTTGTCAGCCTGTGTAATTTTTTCCTGCAGTGTGTCTTCAGCAAATTTAAACGTGTCAGGAATATGCTGCAAAAAAAGGGCGGCACAGACGAGTGTTGAAATTACCCAGACGCTCCAGAAAAAGCAGGCCTGAATAATATCAATGTAAGGGTTTTTCTCCTCGGTTTGTATCAGGCCAAAGAGTATTTTTTCAGTCACCGGGGAAAAAACAGCGGCGAGTAGAAAATCAATTAAGGGAATAATGGCAAAAGGAACTAAAATTATTAATGCAAGGCTAATCAATTGTGCACGATGGGCGCTCAATAACCAGTGGCGAAATACCATGGGCTTTCGCCACAAAAGCGGTATCAGCTGAATGTGATGCCATAAAGGTATAAACAGTTGCTTTGCGTTATGGCTCAGTGAATCAAAAAACATGTATTGTTAAGTCCAGTATAGAGTGAAGCTGTTAGCCTTAAATACTAAGCAGTTAATCGTAAGCGGTTATCCCTGGTCAATTATTCCTGGTCAATTATTTCCGGTAAATTTCTCCGGTAAATTTCTCCGGGCCATTTATTCCGGGCCATTTATCCGTAGCCAGTTATATAAGCAAAAATAACATTTAATACCAGTTAAATTATACGTAGAGTTTGCATTTTATGTTTTGAGTTATATCGTTTGTTTTCTCCATACAGACGGAGAAACTCCCTGGCGCAGGGTAAATACTCTTGAAAATGCACTGGCACTACCGTAGCCAACTGCATCAGCAACAAACTGAACAGATTTTCCACGACTTAATAATGACCGAGCCAACCCTAAACGCCATTCTACAAGATAGTTGCCTGGCGTTGAGCCGACAATATCACGAAACCCTCTGGCAAAACCTGCACGTGACATTCCCGCAACCTCCGCGAGGTCTTCTAGTGGCCATTGTCTGGCGGGTTCCGCATGCATGGCATTAATGGCTTTTGCAAGTCTGGGATCGGCCAGACCCGCGAGTAAACCAATCTGTAAGCGGTTTTCATCCATCAGATCACGTAGCAACTGGATAATGATAATTTCAATCAGACGATCAAGTATTGCCTGGCGTCCACAATGATTTTCTTCTGCTTCAGCAAATAAAAGTGCTAAAGAGTTGAGCAGGGTCGGTATTTTATCCTGCTTAAGAAAAATCATATCCGGCAGTGCTTTAATCAGCGGGTTTTTAAGCGCAGCACCGAATTCAAAGGACGCACAGATAATATCGACCTCATTATTCTGGGGAACTAATTGGTGGTTTATTGTATTCATATAGAAAAATACACAGGGCTCCTCGAGTAAACGTGAGCGCTTGCATTTGCTTTTAAGTAAAAGTTTTCCCTTTCGCAGTACATGTATATAGCCATGTTCACTGTTAGACTGGAAACTCGCAGGATGAGTTAAGGGGCCGGCCTGAAAAACCTGGGCTTTTAATTCGAAATATTTCAAAAGCCGCTCGAGTCTGTCTTCTATTGAAAATTCATTCATTTTGATACTTAAAGTAAAGTTATATGGACGATATGATACCATGGGTATCAAATACTCTGTCAATATTCTGCTGTCTTTCAAATTAAATAACAATCAGGAGAATAAATATGCAATCAAAAATAAACAGGTTACTAAAATCCGCTGTTCTGGCCGCTATTCCGGCAGCCTGCCTACTGACCGGATTATCTGTAAATGCTGAGCAGAGTATCGGTGCAGCCATATTTAAAGACAATGGTCAGTTGCTTCAACCGGAAGGTTTTAGAAAATGGGTATTTATCGGCGCGCCTTTAACCCCCCATGGATTAAATGGTGGCAAAGCGGGTTTCCCTGAATATCATCATGTGTATGTTAACCCCGACGCATTTGCCGTGTATGAAAAAACCGGTACATTTCCTGAGGGAACGGTGATAGCAAAAGAACTGGTATTGCTTAAAAAAGGTAAACATAAAGATGGCTCTTATGATGCACCGTCAGGGCGGGGTTTTTTTGCAGAAAAATATAATGGCATGGACGTGATGGTTAAAGACAGTAAACGCTTTAAAAAAACTCAGGGCTGGGGCTTTTTTAATTTCAGCCATCATGCGCCACCCTATACAAGTGCAGCGAGTGCAGCACCGGTAGAAAGTTGTTCAGGATGTCATAAAGAAAATGCAAAAAAAGATATGGTATTTACGCAATTTTATCCGATCTTAAATCACTAACTGAAGGCAGGTAGAGGCGCTTATTATAAAAAACCTCTGCCTGTTTTTGGCCTGATTAATTAACAGGGAATAATAAATGAAAATGTCTTATTATATTTTTGATCTGAGTGATATTTCAATTAAATAGATAAAGTATGAAAAAATTAATATCGCAAATTAAACAATGCAGGATTTGTGCGGATGCCTTCAGCCATGAACCAAGGCCAATTGTGCAGCTGGATAGAAAGGCGTCAATACTGATAGCCGGACAGGCCCCCGGGCGCATTGTTCACGAAACTGGGATACCGTTTGATGATCTTAGCGGGGCGCGGTTGCGTGAATGGATGGGGGTATCAGAAAGTACATTTTACGATGCAAATAAAATTGCATTATTGCCGATGGGCTTCTGTTATCCCGGGCGAGGAAAAACAGGGGATCTGCCACCCAGAAAAGAATGTGCAGCCGCCTGGAGAGAGCAGGTGATGGATCAGATGCCAAATATAAAGCTCACACTCGTTATCGGTAATTATGCGATAAAGTGGCATATGGGTGAAAGTCGTCAGCGTAATTTAACCGAAACAGTTAAAGCCTGGAAATCCTATACTTCAGAAATGATGCCCCTGCCGCATCCCAGCCCAAGGAATAATATCTGGCTCAAAAAAAATATCTGGTTTGAAACTGAGTTGTTGCCGGTGTTACGTAGCAGGGTAAATGATGTGTTGAGATGATAAGTGCTGCTTTACCAGATGCGCGTAAAAGTGACTGTAGCAAAAACAAATAAAACTTATCACTACTGTCCCGTTAACTTAAAGAGTGTCGTCATTACTACGGGCTCCTGCCCTTCGCCCTCTGGGCCAGGCAAGCCTGTTCAAAACCGTTCCATACGGTTTTATCCCGAATGCTTGTGTCGGGATCAAATTCGACTGGATCGAATTTAAACGTGCTCTGCACGGCCCCTGATATAAATAGAATAGGGGTTAAGTGCAGGGACGCACTTAATAATCCAGTGTCTTTAAGTACGTAAGGCCGCTAGATCCTCGACCAATGAAATATACATGGGCATTCGGGGATGACGGTTTAAATTATTATCTGTCATTATTTTGTTCCTCTAATTTCATGTCGTTAATAAATAAAAACCAATAAAAGAGTGACAAGCGAAGATTTTAGGTCATATTCAATTTTCTTAACGGGACAGTAGTGAAAACTTATATACTTAATTAACTTCAATAAACCTTAACGATATACCAAAATTTAGCTACACTACTAACCACTATAATGTCAGCCTCACTACTGGGTTATTAGAGCATTAGCAAAGCGTTACATTCGGAAATAATTTATGATGAGTGCAGAAGATTATAAATATTTATTAATTGGGTTATTTGCAATTGTCATTATTGGGTCATTTTATCTTGTTTTTAAAAGCGGGTTCAAACTGGAAAAACGAAAAAAAGATACACCACTCATTATGTCTAAAAAAGAGTTAGACAAAGATTTTAAACTGGATCTAAAGTTAGATGTTATTTTTTTTATTGCCTTATTATTGCTTATCTTATACACGGAGAAATGTTCATCCTAATATAAACCAGGCAGCTGTTATGTTAAGCCTAAATATCAAATAAATAGTGGGTGTCATTGAGCCCCGTTTAGCGTTAAACAACAATACAAAGTACTCATTCAGATGCAAACTACGTCGCACTTCATTTATGCTGCACAGCTTGATCGTTATAAGCCAAAGGAAACCTAAGTGATACTGGAAATAGCAATACTTGATGTAAAGCAGAATCAAGAGCACGAATTTGAAAAAGCATTTTATGAAGCACAAAAAATAATTTTAAGCATCAAAGGTTATGTCTCGCATCAGCTTCAAAGATGCATTGAAAAAAACAATCGTTACATTCTGCTGGTCAACTGGGAAACTTTGGAAGATCATACGGTTGGTTTTAGAGAGTCAAAAGAATATCAGAAATGGCGTGCCTTACTTCACCATTTTTATGAGCCATTTCCAGAAGTTGAGCACTATGAAAATGTATTCAGTAATGTCTTATAGCTGCGTTTAGTATGGATGTCACAACAGAAAAAGGCGTCTGAACTTTTATGCTTCATGTTATTCTAGCAGGTGATTTACACAAAAATTGTACATGATAAAAAATACAATAGTGTTTAAAATGTTATAATTCACTATGACAATCAAAAGGACTTTAAAATGAAAACACTAACTTTATCTTTAATCGCTTCAATAATTCTCTCTACAAGTGCCAATGCTAGCGTTCTTAATAACTTAAATGGGGTTGATTATGAATGGATGGAGATGTCAGAAACGCTTGGTTTAAGCCGTCTTCAGGTTGAAGCTCAATTAAGTGATCCTAACTCTGTACTGTTTGGATTCGAATATGCTTCTCGTGATCTGGTCAGTGATTTATTTTATTCTTATTCTAGCTGGGACAACTTAAGTGGCATGCACAATGCACCAGATGTGGTCAGTGGTCTTGATCGTATGATCAAAGATTTTGGAATTACCCAAATTTTACCCGGTACAGCTCTTAATGGTCGTAATCCACAAATAGAAACCGTTAAGCACTCGAGTGCCTTATACGGAAGAAGGGGTGAATGCGTTAGTGATGGGAATGACGGAAGCACATGTCGTAGTCTGCTCTTTGGTTACTATGATTATAACGATAATCCTTTAGCCATGTACCAGGATCAACAAGCTGGCTGGGATCCATTGGCAGCTCCCTCACCGTGGGAATATGATAGAGAAGATAACCGAACTGCTAGTTATCTGGTGCGCTCAACAGTAAGCGCTGTTCCTCTGCCAGCATCTGTCTGGCTATTTGGGTCCGGTATTTTCGCTTTATTGGGTGTATTAAAGCGAAGAAAAATAGTACAAAAGTAGTATGCTTACAACCTGTTATTTTACTGAACGGAGTGGGCGAGTCTTGTCTTTTGACAGCATCTTTTAAATTCAAAATGTACTATCATCTTAGAGGCTTTGAATCTATTTCCAAATTCTTTGGTAAATTGAGTAAACCGGCTTTGTGTTATATGATGGTATTGATAGTCAATAGTATTGAGAGTTACCTTTAGTTATGAATTAAGGTTCTAGGCCTTTATCAAAACGGGTGACTCTCTATCTGCTCAAGCTGAAGTTCAGATTAAGTCTGAGCTAGTACACTTTATACTCAGTCTGTCTGGATTGAAGCAATTCATCAAATGGAATAGGTTTAGCATGGTAATAACCCTGTAGCATTTCGCAGCCATATTTTTTCAAAATCTGTACCTGCTCCAAACTCTCAACCCCTTCAGCAATTACATTAATATTAAGCCCATGAGCCATAGCAATAATCGCTCTAACAATAGCCTCATCTTCACTGCTTTCCGGCAATCCGGAAATAAATCCCTTATCAATTTTAAGCTTAGTAACAGGAAAACTTTTTAAGTAATTCATGGAGGAAAAGCCGGTACCAAAATCATCAATTGCAATATGGATACCAAGTTTTTTTAACTGATGAACTTTCTTAATAACCAGTTCACTATCATTCATTAAAATACTTTCCGTTAATTCAATTTCAAGAATGTCAGGATCTAAGCCAGAAAAATTCAATGCATTTGTAATATTATTTATAAAATCCTTTTCTCGTATTTGAATTCCGGAAATATTTATCGCGATCGTAACATCCTTTAATCCATCATCTAATAACTGCCTGGCATGTTCACATGCTGTATCAATTAACCATTTTCCTAATGGTAAAATAAGACCGGTTTCTTCTGCTACAGGTATATAATCACCGGTTGGTATTAAGCCTTTTTCGGGATGTTTCCACCTCATTAAAGCCTCATAACCGACTAACGTACCGGTTTCTGAAAGAACTTGTGGCTGGTAATACAATTCTAACTGATTTTTATCAATCGCATGCCTAAGCTCGTTCTCTAACTGATATCTATAACTATGTACTTCATTCATCTCCTGATTGAAATACTGATAATTATTCTTTCCTTGAATCTTGGCTTCATACATTGCCATATCGGCATTTATTAAAAGCTCGTTTGATGTGACCGTATCAATGGGACAAACACTTATGCCAATACTCACACCAATAAAAAACATTTTCCCATCTATATCAAAGGGATTAGATAAAGATTCAATGCACTTTTTAGCCACAATTGAAATACCACCCATATCAGTAACATTTTCAATAATAATGGCAAACTCGTCTCCCCCAATACGACATATATAATCATTCTGACGTAAAACATCCGATAGGCGTGCAGATGCCTGCCTTAATAAAATATCACCTGTTTCATGTCCAGCAGTATCATTAACATTTTTGAAATTATCCAGATCAAGAAATAACAGAACCATCTTCTGTTCTGTTGTAATGGAACGCTCAACTGCGTGATCGAGTTGCTTATGGAAAAAATGTCGATTAGGTAATTCAGTCGTTATATCGTAGTAGGCTAATTTGTCCAGGTGTTCTTGTGCTTTGTAACGCTCAGAAAGTTCATGTGCTAGCTTAGAATCATTCGCCTCTATATATGACAGCATTTTATTAAAACCCTGTGAGAGCACACCAATTTCATCTTTAGAGTTATTTTCTATCCGAATACTATAATCATTTTTCTCTATAACCGAGCCCATTAGACGGGTTAATTGTAACAAGGGACGTATGATACTTTTACTAAGTTTAATGAGAATCAGTGACGCAAGCGCTAAACCAATCAATGCCATACTAGATGTATAAATAAGATAACTAATAATATCATCATATAAATCCGAAATATCAGCCTGTAGATACAAACTGCCAATTATTTTATCCTCAAAAATAATTTTCTGGATAATGTGAATTTCATTATTCAATATTGTTGATTTATTATGTAAATGTGTTTGAAGACCGTCCCTGCCATCATGAGCGTGTGAAACATCTGTACCAGTAGCCTTTATTGAAGAGCCTGGGCTAAAATATTTTTCAAATACTTCCCCGGTTTCATTATAAATAACCGCGGAATGTACTTTTAAAGAGACTGAAAATGATTGTAAAATTTGTTTGGCGCCATTTTTGTCTTTAAAGACCAGTGCAGCAGCGGTGTTGTTTGCAACCATTTCAGACTGTACTTGAAGTGCTTCCAGAATGAAGTCACGCTTAGATTTGTACTCGCCAACCACCGCCATAACAACTGCAAACAGCAAAGCAAACATCGTTACTGAGACGTTAATTAGGATAAATTTATTCTGTATAGATAAACCTTTCACAGCTTTTCTTATACTCGAAAAAATCATGATTTAAATAACCTTTTTTGCAAGCTTTAATAGTTGTGAGCTTATTTTTAGTTCAGTTTTGTTGATTTCTGTATAGTTAACATTAAAACCAACTCTTCCATTTTCAATTACCAGTCCAACCATAACGCCATAGTCGGTAGCGTTTTTAGTGTCTGACATCGTTAAGATGTTTTTATTCTTGATTTTATTAAGAACACGTTTAAAATTATATTTATCAGGCGGAGTTATATTTAAAAAAACAACATTACACGATTCAATGCTTTTTAGTACCCGAATGCGCTTAGTTTTTATTGATTTACCATTTATCATTTTTCCATTTAAATCATCAAGATACGATCCAAAATTATCTTTTCCATATAGACAGATGTTAATGTGACTGGTGCTTTCAGGCCATTGTGTAAATCGGGCAAAATTATAAATAAACCCTGCTTTTATTTTGTACTCAGATATATTTCTTGCATAAGCGATCTTTGACATTATTGGTATCAATATAATAAACACTACAAGGATACTATGTGTATACCTACGCAAACCAAATATCTCCGATAGTGATTTTTAAATTATAATAAGACTTAAAAGCCATATATCGCTTTAACTCTAAAAACTCTACCATCCTGAGCTATACTGTTTTGTATATGCTCCTCTGATGCAGGGTCTTCATATTGCTTGTCAAATATATTATAAATACTTGCTGATAACTCAAGTTGACTGTATATCTTATTACTGGAAATAGTTAGATTAGTTATGCTGTAAGAGCTTACTTTATTTCCCTGTGGAGTAAGACGGTCACTTAAATATTGAAACTCTATGCCTGCCTTTGCTTTTCTATTAAAAGCCGGTGACGATAAATTTAATTTGAGCATATTTTCCGGTGAGTTAGTTAATTTCTCATTTGTATTGTCAATCTCAGTATCTACGTAACTATAGCTGGCGCGTATTTTAAAACTATCCATTGATACATATTCAGCTTCAAAATCTCCACCTACAGCACTAACATCTTCAAGATTGTCATAAAAAACATCACCATTTAAATCACTATTTAATCCGATTAAATTTTCAGTTTTATTTGTATATATCGATGCATTTATTTTTAAATTATTATTAATATAATGCTCAATATCAAACTCAACTGTATCTATCTGTTCAGGTTCAAGATCTATGCTTGGCAAATAACCAAGCGTCGTACCATAATACAGCTCATAAGAGTTAGCATTACGGTAAGCCGTTCCATATATCAATTTTAATGTTGTTGCTGGTTGTATTGAATAAATAAGCGCAAGACGAGGATTAACAATGCTTTTATTCTGGTTATTGTCATCTATATTATTTTTGTCATAACGCACACCTGCATTTAAAATAACATTATCAGACAGCCTTATTTCATCCTGAATATAGATGCCGAATATTTCACTACTTCTAGCGTCATCCAGATAACTAAAAAAAGGTTCAATATCAAAGTTTTCCTGATCTTGTTTAGGATTACTTTGAAATTCAAGACCAAAAATTATTCTTTGATTATTAAAGTATGTTGTTTGATATCTGGATTCCAGATTCCACCAGCTTCCAACCGTCTCATCTCTGTTAACAGTGATAGGTGGATAGTCATAGATAAAATCACCACTATACTCATATCTTCCCAGGGTTAAACTAACATATACCTGTGACTCATTATTTATGAAGCTATCGTAAGTCAATGATAGCAGGCCAACTGCATCAATAGTTTCACTTGGCGGCATATTAAATTCCTGTCCATACGAAGCAGTGGGTATGCCTTTTGTGCGTTCATTGTAAGTTGTTTGCAGACCCCAGCTTTCATATTTGAGCTTTAATAACAGGTTGTGCGACTCTGTATAATCGCGATCTTTGGCGATTCCATTATTGGTTGCAGGATCATCAAATTCAGCAAAATACAGATCAGCACCGTCACTACGGTATGCAGATATTGAGACCAGTGCTTCAACATTGTTTGTAAATATTTTGCCTGCGGTTAGTCGTGCACTTCGACTATTTTCATTTGCATATGTAACAGATGCCTGTATGCCATCAATATCACTAGCGCTTTTTGTAATAATATTAATGACACCAAAAAATGCGTTTGCACCATAAATAGCTGAACCTGGGCCGGAAGAAAATTCGACACGTTTTATAAGCTCTACATTGACAATGCCATCATAATCAAGACCAAAACTATCATAAATATTTTCATTCACTCTTTGTCCGTCAAGCAATAACAATACGCGGGTATTATAATCGCCTGCCAGACCAAAACCGCGGACACCAAGATAACTGTAATTACGGTCATATGTTGAATATAGGCCCGCAATACTATTCAGAATATCGTTTAGGTTTCTGTAGCCATACTCTCTAATGTCGTTCGAGTCGATAACCGTCACTTTTGATGGTGCTTCACTTGTTTTCTGATTAAATTTGGAAGCGCTAAACACTTCAACATTCAGTAACTGTTCTAATGAAATATCAGTGATATCAACGGTTTCGTCGTTCGCTAAGGCATTATTTATGATAAATGTTGATAGTATGAGAGGCAGGAATTTGGTTTTTGAAATTACCATTGATATTACCTATTAAAATCACATCAAGTAATGTATTTATAAATTAAACATATGGAGTATCGAGTATAGTCGAATTAACTAATACTATTAGATCTATAGTCGTTTGCTTTTTTAGAGGTCATATTGGTTATATAAATCAGCGATGCCATAAAAGCAGCAAATAAAACGGATATCCACCTTAAGGGCTCAATAAAAACAAAGACTTAGATGGAGTCCAGCCTTTTGTTAAGTATGGTTCTTTTTTATATCATCAGCTACTTCTTTTTTTCCTTACCAGCCGCCTCACATTCCAGCGCTAACAGTAAATCCGGATGCACCCGATACACGCCTTTGCGTATTCGAAATAAAAATTTGGTGTGGCTCATTTCCATGCGCCCTATTTCTATGGTTGAGGCCGGTAAAAAAGAATTAATGTAATCGGTTTTGATTTCTGCAAAATACAGTTTAAATTCTTTCAGGGTGAATATTATTCCCTGCTCGTCTACACGGCCTAAGTCCCCCGAGGCGATTGCATTTATAAAACGGCTTCTTAATGAGTTATTATTTCGCTGCATGGTATTCTCCGTAAAATAATTTTTCGTTTTCGTTTTCGTTTTCGTTTTTACTTTTAGTTTTTTTATTAAATTAATATGTTAATAAAATTTATGACTATCCCACTACCTCAAACAAGGTCGTCATTCCGGAATGCTTGTGTCGGGATCAAATTCGACTGGATCGAATTTAAACGTGCTCTGCATGGCCCCTGATATAAATAGAATAGGGGTTAAGTGCAGGGACGCACTTAATAATCCAGTGACTTTACAACGCTTAAGGTCGCTGGATCTCCGACCAAAAAAAGTTATCATGGGCATTCGGAGATGACGATTTTGTTGCATTGAATTCTCATGTCTCTTCTGAACCATTGCTTAGTAACAACCTGATAGTTAAAGCCATTACTAAATTAAAACCAAAAAAATATCAAAAACAAAACTCTAATAACAAACAAAGGAAAACCGAGCACCACAATCGGTGCCCAGTGTCCAACCTAATGTCCACCAGTGATGCAACCACCGGCTGAGCATTCTATTTAATCGCTTTGAAAGTCTTCACCCGACAGGTCTAAATGCGATAAATCAAATTCCGATAAATCAAAACAATTCGGATCAACCCTTAATTTATCCACCCCGTCTAATTTCAGCAGTTCACTCACCGCCTCAAGCCGACGCGACATGGCCCAGTATTTCAATCGTAACCGATTTTTTACGCGCACAGGCAGGGGTAAGCACAGCAGGTATTGAACATGCGTGCGCAGGTTTTCCAGTGTTGTGGGTAAGGTTTGGGTTGTGAAGATTGAAAGGTTTAGCTTGGGTGGGGGTGCGATGGGTGTTTGCGGTTTAGGTGGTACACCGGTTGATACATCTGTTGATGTTACAGATGATTTTGCGGGTACCACACTAAACGAGACACTTCTCACGTCCCGCTTTGCTATGGGCGGAGTTGTTAGGGTTTGCCTGGATGGCGGGGTTTTTAGCCCCGTATCATCCGCTAACCCGGTGTCGGTTTGGGGTTTTTGTGCGTTTGCTGTTAAATTTATTTGGGCAAAGCGGGTTCGTAGCGTAGAATAATCTGCAGCCATTTTGACCTCTCTATAGGTTAATGTGGTTAGCTGGCTTTTGGTGTTAGTAGCACTTTAGGTCAGCGACTTTATTTAATCTTGGTTTAGGTTATTGTTTTTTCGATAGTCTTCTCCTTGTTTTCAGATACTTT
>Ga0316205_10001972_pt1 | contig 23173 bp, 24 predicted proteins | sample 3monthpyrite_MG_FD_204941 | JGI IMG/M metagenome (GOLD analysis project Ga0316205, IMG submission 204941) | Microbial mat bacterial communities from mineral coupon in-situ incubated in ocean water Damariscotta River, Maine, United States -... | ecosystem: Environmental > Aquatic > Marine >... | reverse complement strand
GTAATCTGTGACCATATAGCCAGAACAGGGAGGGTATATGGCGATCAGTGACTGGCCTTTGGATGAACGGCCGCGGGAGAAACTACTCCAGCAGGGAGCCCAGGCATTATCCGATGCTGAACTTCTGGCTATTTTTTTACGCACCGGCACTTCGGGGAAAACGGCCGTCGATCTGGCTCGCGAACTCATTTCACGTTATCAAGGCCTGCGCCCACTATTACAGGCGGATTTCAATACTTTTCGCCAGGGTCCAGGTCTGGGGCTGGCGAAATATGCCCAACTCCAGGCTGTTCTGGAAATGTCCAGGCGACATCTGAAGGAGACGTTGCAGCGTCACACGGTTGTAGGTAGCCCAGCAGAAACCCGTGCCTATCTGGCAGCAGAATTGCGTGATTGTCATCAGGAGGTTTTTGCCTGCCTGTTTCTGGACAATCGTCACCGTCTGATCAGTTTTGAGAAGTTATTCTTCGGTACCATTAATAGTGCGACTGTTTACCCACGTGAAATTGTTAAAATGGCTCTCAAGCTGAATGCAGCAGCGGTTATTCTGACGCATAATCATCCCTCTGGGGTGGCTGAGCCGAGTCGGGCGGACATCCAGTTGACCGAGCAATTAACCCGTGCCCTAGCCTTGGTGGATATTCGTGTGCTGGATCACGTCGTGATTGGCGACGGCGAGACGATTTCGTTCGCAGAACGCGGGCTATTGTGAATGGTAAGCCAAAAGCTTTATAAAAAAGAAATACTTATACGCACTTGTAAAAGGGGTGATATCTCTGTAAAATCTCACGGCTTCATCTACTGGTGAGTCTCAGCGTTCGGAGAATTAGAGTCATGTCAAAAGTATGTCAGGTTACAGGAAAGCGTCCTATGAGTGGAAACAATGTTTCCCACGCTAATAACAGAACCCGTCGTCGTTTCCTGCCGAATCTTCATATTCATCGTTTTTGGGTAGAAAGCGAAAAGCGTTTTGTCAGGTTGCGTTTATCTTCCAAAGGCATGCGTATTATCGATAAAGTTGGCATAGATAGCGTGTTGCAAGACTTGCGTGCCCGCGGTGAAAAAGTTTAAGGAGTACTACCATGCGCGATAAAATCAAATTAGTCTCCAGTGCAGGCACCGGTCACTTCTACACAACCACCAAGAACAAACGCATCATGCCGGACAAAATGGAAATCAAAAAGTACGATCCAGTCGTTCGCAAACATGTGATGTACAAAGAATCTAAAATTAAATAAGCTTTTCCTGAATAATTACAAAAAACCCGCTTATATAAGCGGGTTTTTTGTGGCATGCCAAAACGATTTATCTGCCAAAATCATCACAAATCCCTGTTTTTAATATGTATTAAGAGCGATTTTGTGACAGAGTTATCTATATTCTGCCTGATGTCTAAATATTTAGCCTAATTCTGCCGTTATATTTCCTATAACCTCGGGTCATCTCTGAATGGTTCATCCAATAGGATGAAGCCAGGGGTGGCTGACTGAAAAAGCGATCGTCACCTATAGACGCTATCTCGCCTGTGAAAGCAGACATGATGGCGATTAGACAGGAATTTTAAATGAGTGCAGCACCAAAACTGGCAGACAAAGCGTCACTGAAAAATCTGGTGCCGCTGAATAATTTGTCTAAAGCTCATTTTGATGAACTCGCCAAGAAAGCTACTATTCTCGAACTCAAGCCTGGAAAGTACCTCTTCAAAAAAGGCGAGCGTGATAGTTCGACCTGCTACATTCTTGATGGTGAAATTGCTCTCGTCGATGGCAGTGATATCAAGCTCACTATCCAGGGCGGAACAGAAGAAGCGAAACATCCCATTGCTCCCCAGCAACCACGTCAACTCGGTGCCCGCGCAAAAACTCGTTGTACCGTCATTAGCATAGACTCTGGTCTGCTTGACGTCATGCTCGCCTGGGAGCAATCCGCCAGTTATGAAGTCGATGAAATCGATGCAGATGACGAAGACTGGATGACTCGTATGATGCAGTCAGAGTTATTACAACGATTGCCTGCCAATAATTTGCAGCAGTTATTCATGCGGATGGAAGAAATTGAATGCAAGGCCAGCGAAGTAGTTGTTAATCAGAATGATGAGGGTGATTATTACTACATTATTAAGCAAGGTATTTGTATCGTCAGTCGTCGTCCTTCAGCAAACGCGCGTGAAGTGAAGTTAGCGGAATTGAGTGATGGTGACAGTTTTGGTGAGGAATCATTATTATCCGGAGCCAAGCGTAATGCATCCGTCACTATGTTAACCGACGGCGTGTTAATGAGACTATCCAAAAATAATTTTAATGACTTATTAAAATCTCCCTTACTGAGTCAATTAAGCTACGAGCAAGTTAAGCCCTTGGTTGATGACGGCGCCGTTCTTGTTGATGTCCGTTTACCCGGTGAATTCGCAAACGCTCATCTTGATCAGAGTATTAACCTTCCACTTGCTGCGATCAGGTCAGAAATAGAGAGTCTCGACCCGGAGAAAGACTATATTGTTTACTGTGATACCGGTCGCCGTAGTACCAGTGCCGCTTTCCTGATGGGACAATACGGATTAGACACAAGCATATTAAAAGATGGATTAAGTGCAGTACCGTTAGAAGATCAAACGGTTAGTTCCAACCCCGAAAGTGCCGAAGTGATTAATATCAACCGTGATCAGAAAGAATCAGCTGCAGCTCCCAAGCTAACTGAAGAAGTCACGGTATTACAAAAGGATAAAACAGAGCTGGAAAAAACAGTCACAATGCTTTCAGGCGAAATTGCCAGTTTAAAAGAGCAGATTGCACATTCAGAAGAAAATATTGCAAAAGGTGAAAGCCAATTGCAGGAAACAACAGGTCTGATCGAGCAGGAACAGCAAGCGATAAAAGATCTGGAGCTCGAATTAGAAGAACTAAGATCAATCGAAATAGAGCATGATCGATTGAAAGAAAAGTTTAATAAACTCGAATCACTAGGCAGTGAACAGGAAAAATTATTAAAAAATGCATTTGAATCTGATGAACAGCTGCAAAATAAAATTATTGAACAACAAAATCGTCTCATCGAAGTAGAAACTGAATTAAAGAATGCTCAGCAAAACGGAGCCAATGCAGAAACCATGCAGGCAGCGACTGCATCTAAAATAGAGTCGCTAACAGCTGAATTGAATGCCATAAAAGCTGAAAAAGATCAGTTGCAAAACAATCTGGATGAAATTGCTAAAGAAAAAGAGAGCTTGGCCAACGAAGCAGGCTCAAGCACAGAAAAACTACAAAACGAAATTCAAGATTTGCAGCAATCACTAACTGCATTGCAAGAAGAAAAGCATGCCCAGGATACCGAGCTTGATCAGCAAAAAAATCATGCAAGTAATTTGCAGCAACAACTCGATAGTCTCGGTTCTTCTCAAAATGAACAGCAGCAGAATCTGGAAAAAGTTCTGGCCGAGCTAGAGCAGCAGACAAACAAAAATCAACAAATAGAAGCTGAAAAAGCATCCTTGTCAGAAGCCTTGCAACAGGCACGTGAACAAGTCGAGGCGAAAGACAGTGATTCGCAGGCTGTCATAAAGAATTTACAGGATGAAATCCAGACTCTCTCTCATGCAAAAAATGCACTAGAAGAGCGGCAGCAGCAGGCAAACAAGCAAATCGCTGAGCATGAAATTCAGATAGACCGTCTGAAACAGCAAAATGAACAAACGTTGCAGGAGAGTGGTGGGAAAGAAGAGCAGTTACAGAATCAACTCAATGAGATGCAGGTCTCTCGCGATCAACTACAAACCGAATCGCGACAGCTTACTGAAAAGATCACGGAGTATGAAAGATCGATAGCGACACTCAAGGATGAGCATGATCAACAAATTCAGGATGGCAATCATAAGATTGCTGAGCTGGAAGCAGCATTAACATCCAGTAATGAAGAAAAATCTTCACTGGCTTCACAATTGAGTGAGCATCAGCAAGAACAAAGCGCGCTCCAAGAACAAATCAGTACTTTGACAGAACAAACAGGCAATGTTCAGCGTCAATTGGAAGAGGCCAGGCAGTCACAGCAAAAAATCGAGCAAAGCAGCCAGGCAAGAATTGATGAATTACAGGGGCAACTGAGCAATAAAGTCGAACATTATGATGAAATGTTGACCGCGTTGCAGCAATCCCTGAATGACACTGAAGAGAATCTGACTCAGGAACGATCAGTCATTACCGAGCTTAATGCACGTATACAGTCTGTTGAGGATGAGCGTAATACCATACAGGAACAAAATAGCCAGTTGGCATTGGACACTAAAAACCAGCAGGCGCGATTAGAAGCTGAGCTTCAACAAAAACAGGCACATCAACAGGAACTTGAAGAGTCGATTGCCAGAATGCAAGCTGCTGAAAAGCAGTATAAATATGAACTTGAAACGGCACGTGCTGAGCAAACCAAATTAGGTGTCTACGCCGAAAAAGTTAAATTACTGGAGCAAGAGCGTAACGTTCTGAGTGATCAGTATCAGCAAGCCAGGACACGTATTGATGAGCTGTCAGAAATCATCCAGAAGCATGATTCGGGTAATGATGATGAAGCAATTCAGCAGGAACTCAATGATCTTCGTGCGACGTTGAAAGACACCCAGAACCTGTTATTGGAAAAAGATACTCAGTTAAAAGGATTGCAGGATAACGAACTAGCCCTACAGACTGAACTAACAGAGGTCAAACAGAAAAATCAGGATAGAGAGTCCGAGCTAGCGAATGCAAAAGAGCAGCTCGATCACTATCAGGAACAACAAAACAATAGCCAGGATTCACAGCGTGCTGTAGAAACTGCACTCAATAATGAGCTAGATGAACTACGGGATATTCATAATAAAACTAAAGAAGAACTTGCGGCACTGAATACAGAGCTATCTGCTGCGCGTAAACAAATCGATGAACTGTCTGTGCAGCAGAAAGATCATGAGCAGCAATCCAGTATCAGTGAAAAACTGCAACAACAGTTGAATGAATTACAGGAAAAATATAATCAGAAGCAGCAAGCTATTGAAGACCTGCAGAATGAGTTGGGTCTAACGCAAGATAAATTAACTGCTTTACAACAGCAAGACGACGCTAGTCAGAATGCAGCTCTCGAAGAGTTGAAGCTGGTTCGACAGCGTTCAGAAGATCATGAACGTGAAACGCATGCGCGTATTGCGGAGCTTGAAGCGGCATTAGATGAGAAACAGAAAGCATTGTCTGCCATTGATGGTCAAGCCAATGAGGCCCTGTTGCTGCGCTCTGACGCTGAATCGGCTTATAAAGTTATGGAAGCAGAAGTTGATAAAATCAAGCAGGAAGTTAGTCAGTACGAATCAACTATAGCTAGCAATAACGAAAAAATAACGCAACTTCAATCAGAGCTGGAAAAACTGCGAGAACAGCAACAGCAGTGGCGTGTCACTGAAAAGGATTTGGCTGACAAGAGCGAGCTGGAGATGGCTCGCCAGCAAGTCGAAGAAATGCAAAGTGAAATTAGAAAATTAACGACTGAATTGCAGGCGAAGCATTCATCTTCTACTACTGGGCAAGCATCAAATTCCGAACAGATTCTCGAAGGAAAAATCAGTCAGTTAAAAGCCGAGATGGAGATTCAGCTTGGGCAATACAAGGCTGAATTGGATGATGAATCCAGTAAGCTGACGAAGGAAAATGAAGCGCTGCGTGAAGAGTTATTGAGTCTTCATAGGGATCATGAAAAGGCCATTCAGACAGGCCAGGCTAACGAGAAAAAACAAAAAAATAAAGTCGTTCCATCCAGTACTAATGACGCAGAGCTGTTCGACTTACCAGACATAAAAACGAATGTATTAGGTGGAAACCAGGCGACCATTAAGACTAATTGGATAATGGTAATCCTTGTCGCGTTGTTGTTCTCGGCAGTGTCTGCAGCAGTAGTTTACTGGCATTTTGTTATGAATGCTGAAAATACCCAGCAGGTTAGTAACACCAAGCAGACTCTTGCAGCAACACCCAAAGCAGATGTTGCGCCAGAGAAAAAAGCCTCTGTGCCTGCCAAAAAAGTTGCTGTTGCCAAGAAGAAACCGGTTGCCAAAAACAGTCATCTATCAGGACATCTCAAACCGACTCGAATTTTCAGTGACTTCTTAAGTAGTGGTGGCTCAGGCCCCGTGATGGTTGGCGTGCCGTCTGGTATTTTTACAATGGGTAGTCCTGATAATTCGACTTACTTTGATGAACGGCCGCAGCATACCGTATCATTACGTAAATTCTCAATTTCCAAACATGAAGTCACATTCGATGATTATGATCGCTTTAGTAGTGAAACGGGCAGGCCCAGACCCTCTGATAATGGCTGGGGACGCGGTAAGCGCCCAGTGGTGAATGTCACCTGGGATGACGCAGTCGCCTATACCAAATGGCTTTCTGAACAGACCGGGCATATCTATCAATTACCCTCGGAAGCACAATGGGAATACGCCGCACGTGCCGGTAGTAAGGCGCCTTACTGGTGGGGAGCAGACTATCCGGGTAATGCAGCAAATTGCTTTAACTGCGGTAGTCAGTGGGATCGGATTAGTTCGGCACCTGTTGGCAGCTTCAGTGCCAGTAGCCTGAGCTTGCATGATATGAATGGTAATGTCATGGAGTGGGTAGAGGATTGTTACCACAAGAATTACTCTGGCGCACCGATTGATGGCAGTGTTTGGACTAGCAGCTCTTGTCAGAAGCGAGTCGTTCGTGATGGTTCATATCATGGTACCCTCGAAAATATCAGGGCGACCAAGCGCAGTGCGTTCGCAGCAGATACGGCCGTTGACCAAATTGGCTTCCGTGTCGTTCGTGTTCGATAGCATTTCCAACCGAGTTAACTGCCAATAGTTGCATTCATTTCCAGTATGCTGGACACTTGGCTTATGTCTCATTTAGTCATCGCTACTCACTAGTTCTAGACCATCATGTCCCGAATACTTGCTATTGGTAATGCCACACTGGATATTATTAATCGCGTTGAGTACTATCCACACGAAGATGACGAAGTAAGGGCAACCGATCAATCCATCAGCCGAGGCGGTAACGCCACTAACTCCCTGGTAGTCCTAAGCCAGCTCGGACATCAATGTTCCTGGGCAGGAGTACTGGCAAGCGATTGTCAGGCTGTTACTATTCTTCAGGATTTAAAGCGCTATCATATTAATTGTGATTATGTGGTGGAGCCTGCAGAGGGGAAGACACCTATATCCTGTATTTTTCGAGCCAAGAGCAAAGCCACTCGTACGATTGTCCATTACCGGAATTTACGCGAGTACCAATGGCAGGATTTTAACGCTGTCAATGTAGCTGATTTCGACTGGATTCATTGCGAGGCGCGTAACACAAGTCAGCTATTGTTGATTCTGGAAACAATTAAACAATCCAATCAACACATACCTATTTCTATTGAAGTTGAGAAGCCTCGTGATCAGCTTGAAAAACTTTATCCCTATGCCAGTAGTCTGTTTTTTTCCAAGTCATTTGTTATTAACCAGGGCTTCAATACTGCCTATGAATTTTTAACACATATGCATCAGCGCTATCCGAAAACAACACTTTGTTGCGCCTGGTCAGAGCAGGGTGCTTACGCTATTGGGGCAGAGGCAAAAGTTTTTTATGCCCCGGCGTTGGCCGATATAAATATCGTCGATACAGTGGGTGCAGGTGATGTCTTTAATGCCGCTATTATTCACTCCACCCTGCAGCAGTCTGAATTAGCGGAGGCTTTGCAGCATGCCTGTCAGTTGGCAGGTAAAAAATGTAGTCAACAGGGTTTTGCCGACCTCGTATGAATGAAAGTCTCATTACATTAGTCAATAACAGACACGAGCTTAATGATGGCGATAGCAGGGTGTTATTGGTAAACATTCAAGGTCAACAAAAAGAAGTTTTTGTGATTTATAAAAACAATACTTATGTTGCTTATCAGAATAGCTGTCCACATACCGGAGGGCCGTTAAACTGGCAACCTGATGTATTTTTAAATATCGATGAAACTCATATCCAGTGTTCCACTCATCTGGCTTTATTTCGATTGGAAGATGGCTTTTGCGTAGCAGGACCCTGTCAGGGTCAGTCACTCAAAAAAATAACCACTTTCATTGATGGCGAGAAAATTTTGGGAGAACCAGGGGATAGTTAGATAGCGTGAGCCATGAGCACACACGGCAATTGCCGTCGAAGAATGGCCGAACTCCTTTCAGCCAATTAATTTACTGGTTGTGATCAAGAATATCCTGAACATTCATTGACAGGATAGATTCAGGTAGCTTGTCAGTGGATTCATGCTGACTGAATGTCACTTCCTGTAATTGTAATTCAGCGTAAGCAGGTGCCTGATAAGCGGCACTGACATCAGTCGGTGCTACTATGGTAGTTTGAGTCTCTGCTTCAAGTTCCTTTCGAAGTGTGCCTGATGTCATGTCATAAACTGCGATCACGATTCACCTCCAAGTTAATCAACGTCCTTACTTAGTGTAACGGCTGTAAGGTTCAAATATTTAGAACTGATAAATTACTTTCAGTTCAATACTTTTTTATCACAGTTTTAATAAATAGGGAAATACTGATACAGGTATAAAATAAAAATTACTATAAACAGTAACTTAGAATTTCATCAGTCATCCAGGATAGGTAAAAAAATTGAAATGTCGAAAAAGAAGGGACAAAAAAAGCCTATTACCACTGTGTTCCTGGTAATAGGCGTAGAGAGACAATGAGATGCTATTAAGGGAATGCAGGGATGGTTGGATCGATCTGTTCATGATGAACTTCAGGATGAAGTTTGGTCACCATTTTGGTGATTGTTTCCACGTCATCTTTTGGTACATCAACCATCAGCAACAATTCACCCTTGTCGATAGAATCCACGAATGGCTTGACCCGACTGTTAACCACGTCGCTGCCGATCATGCCTGCTGCCCATGCACCTACTGCAGCGCCTGCCAGCGCGCATGCCAAAATTAGCCCGCCACCACCCAGGCCGATGGATGGAAGAAGTGAGGCCACAACCCCTGCGACAATTCCTGTAAAGCCACCGATCAACAGGCCTTTTTCAAAGCCATAAACCAAATCGCTTTTTTGCATAATATTCGCTTCAGGTAAGTCTTTCATGGAGATACCGGAACGAGCCATGACATGGATGTGGCTAATATCAATGCGCGCCAACAGTAATTCGTTGACTATTTCACGGGTAACGTTGCTATCAGATAATAAAAAATACAGTCGTCTTCTCATGTAAACCTCCATTGGATTCGATTCAGGAGAAAGATCCATTCTGTTGTCATTGTGTTTTAAGTATAGTGGATGCGAGAAGCTCTGATGGGCTAATGAACAACTATTAACAGCTATTCTTAATAGATTTTTTCTATCAGGAAGGTTTGCTACGTAAATCCAGGCTAATTATCAGATTAACTTATAATGACAGAATCAGCGTTCATCAATATTGTCGAGTGGATTATCAAAACTGTGAGTAAAACTATCATCCAAATCAACGCCATAGTCTTGCCGTTCTATATCCATCGATCCTGACCAATCCTCAGGGGGTTCGATAGTCGTGAATAACTGCTCATTCCATGTATCTAAATCCAGTTCTTCCACGGTGCCATCGAAATACTGTATTTCGATTAAGCCACTCACTGCATCATAAGCCACGATCTCAAAGGTTTCATGGGTGGCAGCCTGATACCAAATACCGACAGTGGGTAATACCTGATTCATACTCATGTCCAAAAGTGTGATGATATGAGGAATATATTTTTTAGGTTACCTATTAGGTATAGAAGTAAGATCCAAACACTGCAAGGTATATTCGTTAATAAAAATAAAAAAAGGAAGAGCGTGCTACTCAGTTGCTGATTGCAAATAGTTAGTGAAAAAATGTTAATAAATCATTTTTTTCAGTTGCGGAGTTATCATCTTCTTGGTTTTTCTAAAGAAAAACAATCCAATCATATAGCCACCGATGGCACCACTGACATGCGCCACCAGGTTGATATTGGTGTTGGCTTGACTAACAAATAAAGCATACATATCCCAGCCAACATACCAGGCTGCCAGTAACCAGGCAGGTAGCAGGAATACGCGGAAGTAAATTATAAAAATAAACAAGCAGCGTATGCGTGCTGTGGGCATCAAATAAATAAATAACCCGATCATCCCCATTACGACGCCAGATAATCCAATTGTCGGTAAAGCATAAGGATCACTCATACTTGATAGCGAATAGGAAAGACTGGTTATCAGACTCAGTCCAATGAAAATAAAAAAATAATAAAAACTGCCAAGTACAATTTCAACAGATGCTGCGAAAGCGACAAAGAAAAGCAAATTGCCTATCAAGTGAAAGATGTCTGCGTGTGCAAATTGTGACGTAATCATATTGAGCACATTCATGCTCCCTGGTTGATAAGCCAGTTTTTTATCCATATTCGTCGGCAAGATATTGCTGAGTTGCTGATATTTATTTTCCAGGTTATCGGCAATAAATTGTTGACTATTTTCGGGAGAAAAGCCGTTTACCTTGCGTGCAATAAAGCTCAATTGTTCAATGCGTTCATCAGGATCATCAGCTGTGTAAATGGTATACATGACCTGTTCACAATTTTTGAGATGTTTGCCGACCAGTTTTTTCAGGGTAATACGAAAATCACGATCAGTCTGCTGTTGGCAGAAAGAATGAAAGCTTGATTCAATAGCTTGTTTTGAAGACTGTTGCTTGAAGTAAATAAAAAGACAAAGTAAGGCGATAAAAATTGTCAGTACAGGAATTCGTCCCAGAGGTAGGTTAACGCGGTAAGGGAAAAAAAACATCAGGTTGGCAGGGCAGCGAAAGCGCTACCCTGCAATTAGAGAGGTATCAAGCGTTACGCTTGGCTTCAAGTATTTGCAACATGATAGGCGCAAGAATGATTTCCATCGCAAAACCCATTTTGCTACCTGGAACCACAATAGTATTACGTCGTGACATGAAAGATTTATCCAGCATGCTGAGTAGATAAGGAAAATCAACATCGAATTTGGCCGGATCCCGGAATCGAATAACAACGAAACTTTCGTCTGGTGTCGGGATATCACGTGCAATGAAAGGGTTGGAGGTATCCACGGTCGGAACGCGTTGAAAGTTGATGTCAGTGCGTGAGAACTGTGAGGTAATATAATTAACGTAATCAGGCATGCGGCGCAGGATCGTATCAACGATGGCCTCGGCACTATAACCGCGTTGTGCATTATCACGGAAAATCTTCTGAATCCATTCCAGATTAACAATGGGTACAACGCCGATTAATAAGTCGACATGTTTGGCGACATTCGCATCGTCAGTAACTACGCCACCATGCAGGCCCTCATAGAATAACAGGTCGCTTCCTGCAGAAATTTCTTCCCACGGAGTGAACTGTCCGGGACCCAAGTCTGTATTCAATCGTGAATTGTGTTCTTCGGCTTCTTCAGCGCTATGCAAGTAATAGCGTTTTTCGCCAGTACCGGTTTCTGCATATTGTTTAAAAAGCTCTTCAATCTTTCCAAACAGGTTGGAATCTGGTCCAAAATGGCTGAGTTGTTTACCTTCGGCAGCAAATTTATCAATCGCAACCTTCATCGCAGCTCGGTCATAGCGATGAAAGCTGTCGCCTTCGACCACAACAGGGTTTATCCCTTCACGCCGGAAAATATGTTCGAAAGCGACCTTGACGGTCGTAGTGCCTGCACCGGATGAACCAGTAACCGCGACAACGGGATGTTTTTTCGACATTGCTAACTCCTAACCCTAGAAAATAAAACTGTCAGGCACTGACCGTAATCAATGCCATTATTATTTGTCTCAAATAGATGAATTCACCCAGACTGGACGCCTAAAATGAGTGAAAAAGCCACCAAATTAATCCGAGATGTAGGCCGCTGGGCCACAAGATTGCGTATTGAACCATTTTTTACCTATGTCAGACAAGGAAAAGTGCGGTTTTTTACAGGTAATAATATGGGAAAACTCAAAAATCAGATAATATTATAATAAATATCAATTAGTTACCTATAACTTGAGAAATATGCTGGATTTGGGTATCTCTCAGTATATGTACTGAGAGAGAGACTTCTGTCACGAAAAGCAGTCATCCGATTAAACGCTGGATTTTATTAGCCGCTAACAAGTATTAAGTAACAAATAACTCGAAGGCTTATTAATTGATGTTAAACAAACTGTACGAATACGAAGACAGTCTTGCTATATTGAATCAATCTTCCACCTTGCAAGACAAGCTCACCAGTCTGCATGAAGTTATTACCACGACATTCGACTTCATCGATCGCATTGCCATTGCGGTGTATGAGCCGAAGACGGATTTATTAAAAACCTTCGTGACCAGCTGCCATGGTGAGAACACCCTCAAACATTACCAGGCAAAACTGTCAGATGCGCCTTCCCTGAAAGAAATCCTACAGCAAGGGCGACCCAGAGTCGTGAATGACCTGGATATATTCTCAAGCGGCAATAATATCCATACATTACGCATTGCCCAAATGGAATTCGCGGCCAGCTACAGTATGCCAATCTACCAACAAGGCCAGTTCTTCGGGTTTGTGTTTTTTAATTCCAGACAAAAAGAAGTGTTTCATGAGAATGTATTACATCAGATGGATGTGTTTGGCCATATGATTTCACTGATGGTGATGAATGAATTGAGTGTGGCATATACTTTGAAAGGTGCTTTGAAAACCAGTCAGGAGATAGTTAAATATAAAGACCCCGGAACGGGTTCACACATTGACCGAATGGCAGGCTATGCAAAGCTCATTGCTACTGAGTTGGCCGATTGTTATCAATTGAGCGATGAGTATATAGAAAAAGTTTTTCTGTTCTCACCGCTCCATGATATCGGCAAAGTTGGTATACCTGATTCGATTCTATTGAAAAAAGGTAGCTTGACTGAAGAAGAATATGACCTGATGAAAACGCATACCCATTTAGGGCGTTTACTAATTGATCAGATGTTGGAGAACTTTGGTTTGGATGGTTTTCAACATGCAAGTATTTTGCGTAATATTGCCGAGTATCACCATGAAGCGGTGAATGGCAGTGGTTATCCGCATGGACTGAAGGGTGACGAAATTCCTTTGGAAGCCAGGATTGTAGCCGTTGCAGATATCTTTGATGCATTGACCAGCGAGCGCCCTTATAAAAAGGCATGGAGTAATCAGCAAGCCTTCGAAGCCTTAAATAAAATGGTGGGTAGCAAGCTCGATGATGATTGCGTTCGTGCGCTGGTTGATAATGAAGCGGAAATATTAAAAATCCAGCATGACTATCAGGAAGACTCTTATAACTAGGTAACCTCTGATTGAACTGCGATTAGCAGCTACTGGTGCCCGGAAAAATTAACAATCACTTTGTATCTGTTGTTCAATCAACAAATTTTTATAGCCCATATTAATTTTTCGACAATCTAGTCGGACACAGATGATTAGTAATCCCCGCCGGGGTTCGTGAGAGCGCACTGCGAAAATTTCTTTCTTTTTGGCCTCTCATGATTTTACATATTCTGTTGCGATACAGTAACGAAACTATTTCTTGAGGATATTTTACATCCGTGATGAAACTTTCATTATTAATAATTCTTGTAAACCAGATACGTAACTATACATAGCTGGTTTTATTCCACCGCATTGGCAATGGATTCCCGCCTGCGCGGGAATGACAGGAAGTATAAGAATATATATAAGAAGGTCATCGCCAGTGTGAAAATCTACCCGGATGACTAGCTCAAGACCCGATAGACTCTCACGTCATTCCCGCGCAGGCGGGAATCCACTCTCACACCCTGGATATAGATATCCTGTCACCCCGAGCTTTGGGAAGTAAAACTAAACACGCCGCGTTCTCTCAAGATACACATAATTTGAAATCACACGCATAAAATTGATTTACGCAATGGTTCTGTCGGTTAAGTCGTTTGCAAATAATCATGATTGTTTGATAAATATCAGGTCATGGACTTCATGACCCAAGCGCAAACCACGCCGTTCGTACTTTGTCATTGGTCGCTGTCCGCGGCTGGCATAGCCTTCATTTACTGAATTAACCAAACCTTCGGTTGCCGTCAGGGTTTCCAGCATTTGTTGCGCGTAATCTTCCCAATCCGTGGCTAAATGAAAAACCCCTCCCTGCTTCAAACAGCGCATGACAGACTGAATGAAAGGCACTTGTAGGATACGACGCTTATGGTGTTTCTTTTTTTGCCAGGGGTCAGGGAAAAATAGCATTGCACCATCCATACTGTCTGCCGGAATATGCTCAGCAAGCACTTTAACTGCATCGTCATTGATAACTCTGAGATTGGTCAGCCCCTTATCATGCAAGCTGGCAAGTAGACTGCCTACACCGGGACGGTGAACTTCTATGCCAAGATAATCGTGCTCTGGATGGGTCTCCGCCATTTCGATTAATGAGGTTCCCATGCCGAAGCCAATTTCAATGTATCTCGGCGCATCTCTGCCAAATAATTCATCCATGAAAATGGGTGACTGACAATCAACCCCATAGACAGGCATGAGTTCTTTCAAGGCGCGTGTTTGCGCGGCGGACATGCGTCCCTCACGTTTCACAAAGCTACGAATAGGGCGATGTGGCTTGGCCATGTTCACAAAATTATTCTCTTACGAGTAACAGAAAATCCGGATCACAATACTAAAAGAACAGGCCGTCGACCGGCGAGGAAGCGGTGGCATAGCGTTTCCTTGGAATGCGTCCTGCAAGATGTGCCTCACGGCCTGCCTCTACGGCTTTTTTCATCGCCGATGCCATCATTAATGGATCTTTTGCGCCCGCTATAGCCGTTTGCATCAGGATGCCGTCACAGCCTAGTTCCATAGCGATAGCCGCGTCGGAAGCCGTACCGACACCAGCGTCCACCAGGATAGGCACCTTGGCATTCTCAATGATCGTGGCGATGTTGTAGGGATTGCGGATCCCCAGTCCTGATCCAATCGGTGCGGCCAGAGGCATCACAGCCACGCAGCCCATTTCTTCCAGCCGTTTCGCAGCAATCGGATCATCATTGGTGTAGACCATGATTTTAAAGCCTTCTTTGATTAGAATCTCAGCCGCTTTATAGGTTTCAGCTACATCAGGATACAGTGTTTTTTCATCACCCAGCACTTCCAGTTTGGTCAGACTGTGACCGTCCAGTAATTCACGCGCCAGTCTGCAAGTGCGAACCGCGTCCTCGGCAGTGTAGCAACCGGCAGTATTCGGTAAATAGGTATATTGATCAGGCGGCAGAATGTCGAGCAGATTCGGTTCATTGACATTTTGGCCAATGTTGGTTCGGCGTACAGCCATGGTGATAATTTCTGCACCACTGATTTCGATAGCCTGTTTGGCTTGCTGTAAATCTTTATATTTGCCACTCCCCACTAACAGTCGAGATTGATATGCGATGCCGTCAATTACCAATGGGTCATTAATGGTCTTTTGGTTGCCCTGCAAAACTGAATTCATGTGCTATGTTCCTGTAACAAAAGAAATGGCGGGAATATCTAAATACGTCTTATCAGCCGCCACCAATGGCGCCAACAATTTCAATTTTATCCCCATGACAAAGCACATGCTGTTCGTATGTGCTCCTGGGTACGATTTCCTGATTAACTTCCATCGCCATGCGTTCACCGGTCATATCGAGTAGTTCGACGAGCTGCGCTGCGGTGTAGTCGTTCGGGATCTGGCGGGTTTCGCCATTCAAGGTAATTTTCATCATATAAAACCTGATTCACTATAGGCTGCATTTTACACCAACTGGGCGGGATTGGTGAAAAAATAGTACAATCAATAGCCTACTGGACTAATTCATTGCTGAGTAGAGGGAAAATAGCAACACTTATCAGGTTGAGCAATAGATGAAGAGCTATTCCTGAATCAACACCAGTGTATCGACGTCCACCTGATCAAACAGTTCAATGACGTCCTGGTTGCGCATCCGGATACAGCCATGTGATACGGGTTTTCCTATCAACCCTTCTTCCGGTGTGCCATGAATATAGATATAACGTTCATAGCTACTGATACCTTCACCCAGATTTTTGCCTTCCTCAATGCCTGTTAACCATAAAATTCTGCTCGTGATCAGATCCTCATCCTGGCTATGCGGTTCGTGCACGACGGTTGCCTGGCAGTGTGTATCAACTCTGCCTTTAAAAATCGTATTGATGTCACTATCAGATCCGATTTTTTCAGCGATACGATGCATCCCTGTTGGTGTCTTAAGACTGTCCTGCATATTACCGCATCCATTTCTGGCGGTTGAAACCGGCCAGGCGGCCAGTGTTTGTTGGCATTTGTTCAGTGAAAGCGACTGCTGACAGATATCAACAAGTATCCATAGCTCCCCCGGTGTGGGGCCATGAATTTTAACAAGTTTGGCGTAGTCTGGATCGTTCATGTGATAGATGTGGTTAGATCTGAGTAAAGTTAAAACCTAACAGATTCTGGGTAGCGGTTCATCTTCAAGTTCTTCCAGAATGCGATTACCACCGAGTGGGGTCTGCATGACAACATGTTGATCATCTGTCACCGTGCCGATGATTGCCGCTTCACCTCCTTGTGGCAAGTCGCGCCAGACAGCCAGTGCTTGCTCGGCCTGTTCAGGTGACAAAACGGCCACCACGCGACCTTCGCAAGCCAGGTAAAGTGGGTCATAACCCAGCATTTCACAAACAGATTGGACTGGATCACGCACCGGGATGGCCTCCTGTTTTAGTTGAATTCCCAGCCCGGTTGCACGATGAATCTCTTGCATGATAGAGGCAAGTCCACCGCGGGTAGGGTCGCGCATAAAACGTAACCCCGACTGTGGGTATAAGGCTACAGTGAGTGGTGCAACCGAAGCCGAATCGGATTGTAAATCACCGCGCATGCCAAATTCCTCACGCGCTAACATCACCGCAGTACCATGATCACCCACAGGTCCGCTCACGAGAATCTTATCCCCTGAACAAATAGTGTTAATACCAAGTTGATCAGTTTTTTGAATGCCCAGCCCGGTGGTCGCCAGATACAAGCCGCCGCCTTCACCTTTTCGCACCACTTTGGTATCACCAGTGACAATTTTGACACCGGCTTCCTGTGCGGCCGCCGCCATGCCGGCCACAATTCTATCCAGCAGTGAAATTTCCAGTCCTTCTTCAATAAATACATTTAAACTGAGAAACATCGGTTCGGCACCCGCGACAGCCAGGTCGTTGACAGTTCCGTGAATAGCCAGGGAACCAATATTTCCTCCTGGAAACTCAAGTGGCTGAACACTAAAGCCGTCGGTCGTCATCATCCATTGACCGTTGGGTGTGTCCAGCAAAGCAGCATCAGTTTGAGTATTGAGGAACGGGTTATCGAGATGGCGAACAAAGATTTCTTCTATGAGTTCGCGCATCAAGCGTCCACCATTACCATGTGCGAGGGTGATGTGCTTGTCTTGCATACCGGGTTCCTGAAAGCATCAATAAGATGTCAGTAGCATCTACTGACCGTCGTGTTGAGTCAAATATAGTTTAAGGTATGACTGAGCCAGATCAGTAGTGTCATCAAGTCCAAGTCCATGATATCAGATGCAGTTACCCGGGTATGGGTGATGGCACGAGCAGAGGGTATAATCTCGATTGAGGAGAATTGAGTGGTGCAAAAAATTTATTCGATCAATCCTGATGGTATAAATGCCTGCGATGGCGGGTGTTAGTTTATGAGTCGCTTAGTTTTAATACTGTTACTGTTTCCCTGCCACCTTTTTGGCGCAGACGTCATTCGCAAGGGAGAGTTGCGCCCAGAGAACTCTTATTTGCATGTGTTGGTTTATAGTGACGGGATACTAGCAGGGCTGGGGCATGACCATGTTATTGCTGCTACTGGCTGGAAGGGTCATTATGAAATAAAAAATTCAACTGAGCTGAACGCGACAATTATTATACCAATAAAGCATCTCATCATAGACCGCCAGGAAGACAGAGCGAAGTACCCGCATTTGCATCAGAAAGAGCAGCCTGCAAGCGCAGACATTGAGGCAACAAAATCAAATATGCTGGGAGAGCAGGTTCTTGATGTAAATCGTTATCCAACGATAGCAGCATTAATCAGTGGCGATATAAAAACGCAGCGTATGCGCATACGCATGATGTTGCGTGGTCATTCAGCAACCGTACCAACAGACTACACGACAGTTTGTGAAAATGGTGCCCTAAAGATCAAGCTGAGTTTACGCTTTAATCATTCGGATTTTGGGCTGACTCCTTACTCGGCACTTTTCGGGGCCATCAAAGTGGCGAATGCAATTGATTTTCATATTCTCGCAGGCACATCAGAAAAATGTGATGCTACCAGTTAATCGGCAATTTACTCTCTCACAATAAGTAAGCTTATGCTTTGCCATGCCCTTGTCGTATCAGTTACTCTTGAGATAATGCATGCAGATTGATAAAACTGTCTTGCCTGCTTTGTTTGCAGATCCAAGGCATGTTTTGCTTGTAAGATGAATATAAAACAGGGTTGGTGTGACTTATTCTACAAGAATGAATTACTTGAACGCATTGTGGCTACTCATTCAACGCAGTCATTCTTCTTTTATAGCAACCACATATACGGTGGGCCAATGCATCTGAAGTACTTGTTTTTGATTATCGTAGTGGGTTTTTCAATGAACTTGTCTGCGTCAACCATAGGTGAAATTAACTATCTGATTAAGTATTTTGAAACCTCAGATTGTCAATATGAACGCAATGGAGAAATGTATAACGGAATAGAAGCCGCTGAACATATCACCAGTAAATATAATTATTTTAAAGATAAAATAGATTCCACAGAGGACTTTACAAAATACTCTGCCACCAGGAGCGAAATATCAGGCAAGTATTATATGATTCATTGTGATGGCCATGCGCCCGCAAAGATTCAGAGCTGGCTTACACAGGAACTGCAAAGATATCGGTCTGCACGACAGCAGTGAATACATTATTTGTGCTGTTCATCATCGTGCCTATAAAGGAGAATAACAATGAGTAATCCCGTAGTCTGGTTTGAAATTTATGTTCAGGATATGGATCGTGCGAAAACTTTCTACGAATCCATGCTGTCTGTTTCATTGGAAAAACTTGAGAATCCGGGTTTGGATATGGAGATGGAAATGTGGTCTTTCCCAGTGGACATGGAAGCAGCCGGTGCGGCGGGTGCCCTGATAAAAATCAAGGATATGCCAACCGGAGTGAACAGTGTATTGGTTTATTTTGCCTGTGAAGATTGTGCAGTTGAAGCTGAAAAAGCAGCCGCGGCTGGTGGTAAAATTGAAAAACCAAAAACCTCCATTGGGCAATATGGCCATATCGCATTGATATCTGACACAGAAGGTAATATGGTCGGATTACATTCAAGAAGTTGATTTATCATGTCTAACTTAGTGACCCTCACAAACTCAAGCAAACATAGATGCATGTTTGCACCTTTGATGATTCTGTTGTTAATGGCGTCACCACTTATTGTGCAAGCAGAGGCAAAACCAGAAAATTCTAAGCCTCAGAAGAAATCCGAATGGTTCTCTGAACAGGGTGGTTTCAGTATTAAGCTGGTGCCAGTTAATCGTGATTATTCACGCGCTGTATTTTATGCGCGGGGTATGCCCGCTGAAGTGGTGGAGGAAATGGCTAACTATTGTGTCTTTGGTACGATTGTCAAAAATCTTTCAGCGAAACCCCTCTCGTATGACATGTCAACATGGCGTGCAGTCACAGTTGATGGGGTTGAGCATCGAATGAAACTGAAATCCACGTGGATACAGGAATGGCAAGCCAAAGGAGTTGGTTTCCGCTGGTTATTATTGGCAGAAGCGCAAACTTTTGAAGAAGGGGATTGGATACAAGGTTTCTCAACCGTTAAACTCGCACCTGCCGCCATATTCGACTTACATTATTCATGGAGTCGTGGAGAACAAGTATTTTATAGCAAACTAGAGGGGGTGACTTGTGCTGACCATCAACCGGCTAAATAATTTTAGTTATGTCATTGTTACTTTGCTGACGCTATCAGTATCTATCGTCAGTGCTGAAACCCCTGCATCAGCTAATGACTATAAATTCACCAAGCTGTCAAAACCTGTTCAGGCTCCAGGCTTCAATCTGGAGGATATGGACGGTAACAAACAAAGCTTGAAACAATATGAAGGTAAAGTCGTTGTCATTAACTTCTGGGCAACATGGTGTCCTCCTTGTGTGCATGAAATGCCTTCGATGGAAAGCCTCTACCAGAAATTCAAAGATAAATCCTTTGTCGTGTTAGGTATAAACCAATGGGAGGATGAGGAAAAGGTCTTTTCCTTTATGGGCCAGATAAAAAAGGCTCCAACCTTTCCAATTTTATTTGACCCGGATAGTAAAATATCCGCAGCCTACGGTGTCAAGGGCCTACCTTCCAGTTACATTGTCGACAAGCAGGGTAATATTGTTTACCGCGCTACAGGGGGGAGAGATTTTACTCATCCAGCAGTAGAGCAGTTGATAGAGTCCCTGTTATAGCTATAATTTAGGTACTGCATGGTTCGTGTTGCATAAGTGACCACGCTTTAATTTATCAATGCCTTGCTCCAGTCCTGGAAATCAAAGGCAGCATGATTTGGCAGACTCTTTAAGTTGGTCGGGTATCCGGCCCCTGTTGTTATCACTATCTTTCTACACGGAGCGTCTCCATGGCAAAATTGAACATTAACGGGAAAAGTGTCGATATCGATGTTGACGGTGCTACCCCTTTATTATGGGTACTACGTGAACAGGCCGGATTGACCGGTACCAAATACAGTTGTGGTATCGGTATTTGTGGTGCCTGTACGGTTCATATTGATGGGGCGGCTGTACGTTCCTGTGTGATGCCCGTTTCCGGGGTTAAACCGTCTCAAAAAATTACCACGATTGAAGGTCTGTCAAAAGACGGGGATCATCCACTGCAGCAGGCCTGGCTGGAACTCGACGTACCGCAGTGTGGGTACTGCCAGCCGGGTATGATTATGAGTGCCGCTGCATTGTTGAAGGATAATCCCGATCCCAGCGATGCGGACATTGATGCCAACATTACCAACATTTGTCGCTGTGGTACCTTCAACCGCGTACGTGATGGTATTCATCAGGCGGTTGCAATCGGTAAGGGGAGAAAGTCATCATGAGCAAGGAGCGGGTCAATATTTCACGGCGTGAATTTTTAATTAACAGTGCTACCGCAGGTGCAGGCTTTTCCCTTGGCTTATACCTGCCATTAAGCAGCGGGTTGGTGATGGCTGAAGCCACAACGCCTTCTTATACCGCAGAAGCGGGCCCCGGTGAACCGGAAGTCAATGCCTGGGTGGTTATCGAACCTGACGACACGGTGATTATTCGTGTTGCACGCTCGGAAATGGGACAGGGTACGTTAACGGGTCTGGCACAACTGGTTGCCGAAGAACTCGAATGTGATTGGTCGAAAGTTAAAACTGTTTATCCGACACCCGGGCAAAGTCTCGCCCGTAACCGCGTCTGGGGAAGCTTCTCGACCGGTGGCAGCCAGGGGATTCGTGGTAGTCATCAGTACGTTCGCAAGGGCGGCGCAGTGGCGCGGGCCATGCTGATCGAAGCCGCTGCGCAACAATGGGAAGTACCGAGTTCAGAGTGCAGTGTATCGGACAGTGTCATCACCCACCAGCCTTCAGGTCGGACCACCACTTATGGCAAAGTCGCCAAAGCGGCGGCCGATGTAGTTCCACCGTTTGAAGTTGAGCTAAAGGACCCGAAGGACTGGAAAATTATTGGCAAGTCCGTCAAGCGTCTGGATACGGCCGACAAACTTACCGGCAAACAAATCTATGGTACTGATCTTCAGCTGCCGGGTATGCTCAATGCGTCTATCAAGGCTTGCCCGGTGTTTGGCGGCAAGCTGGTTTCATTTGATGCCAAAAAGGTCAGTAAAATGCCGGGTGTGAAAGCCGTTGTCGCTGTTGAAGACAACGCGGTGGCGGTCGTTGCGGATACCTGGTGGCAGGCAAATAGTGCTTTGGACGCACTGCCAATAACATGGGACAAGGGGCCGAATGCCGATCTCAGCAGTGCCTCGATTGAGAAAATGCTGGATGAAGGATTGAGTGCTAACGAGGCCTTCGTTGGCAATCAAGTCGGGGATGCGAAAAAAGCTTTAAAAGGTGACTTGAAAAAGGTTGAGGCAACCTATGCTTATCCATTTCAGAACCACGCCACCATGGAACCGATGAATGCCACGGCATTGTGGAACAAAGACCGCTGCGAGGTCTGGTGTCCCACCCAGAATGGAGAGGCTGCGCTCGAGGCGACTGCCAAAGCGGCCGGGTTGCTGGCAGATCAATGTGAAGTGTATAAAATTCATCTCGGTGGCGGTTTCGGTCGACGCGGGGCCTTTCATGACTTTGTTACCCAGGCTGTGGCCATTGCCAAACAGTTACCCGGCACACCGATCAAGTTGTTATGGACCCGTGAAGAAGATATGCAACATGGCCATTACCATCCGATCACCAAAGCGAAGCTGACCGGCGGTCTGGATAAGCAGGGCAGGCTACAAGCTTTACATGTGCGCATTTCTGGACAATCCATCCTGGCAGCAGTCAGGCCTTTCTCTCTGCAAAACGGCGCCGATATGATTGCCTTCCAGGCTCTATTGCCGGATGGTGATCATGGCATCAGCTACACCGTGCCTAACCTGCTGGTCGATCATGCGATGCGTAACCCGCCAGTGCCTCCGGGTTTCTGGCGAGGTGTGAATGTCAATCAAAACGCCATTTACATGGAATGTTTTATGGATGAATTGGCTCATGCTGCAGGCAAGGACCCGCTCGAATTTCGCCGTAAGCTAATGGCGAAGCACCCGAAAAGTCTGGCCGTGTTGAATGCCGTGGCAGATAAGGTTGGCTGGAATAAACCCGCACCCAAAGGCGTGCATCGTGGCCTGGCAGTATGCAAGGCGTTTGCCAGTCATGTGGCGGCCTGTGCCGAGGTGTCGGTTGACGAACAAGGCAACCTGAAAATACATCGCATTGTCGCGGCTACCGATCCTGGTTATGCGGTCAATCCACAACAGATCGAGGCCCAGATTGAAGGCTCCTTCGTCTATGGTCTGTCAGCATTGTTGTATGGCGGGTGTACTGTCAAAGTTG
>Ga0316205_10001971_pt1 | contig 23190 bp, 14 predicted proteins | sample 3monthpyrite_MG_FD_204941 | JGI IMG/M metagenome (GOLD analysis project Ga0316205, IMG submission 204941) | Microbial mat bacterial communities from mineral coupon in-situ incubated in ocean water Damariscotta River, Maine, United States -... | ecosystem: Environmental > Aquatic > Marine >... | reverse complement strand
AGATTAACCAGTACTGTTCCGCAAAACAAATACCATAAAACGGGGGTCAGACGAGTTTTGTGTGCGAGAAAAGCCGCTACAAATACACTTGCCCAAACAATGGCAAGAATAGCAAGGTCATGCATTGAAAATACCCTTATTTATAATATTGAATAGGTGGATAACTCTATATTATGCATTGCATTTCAATTAGACAAATCTTCAATAATATAGTTAACTTATCATTGTGCTAGGTCATATTTTATTCAAATTCATTTAGGTTTTATTGCTACTATTTGCGCAATAGCTTGTTTTGTTTGAGTCGCAGTAGATATTGGAACTACACCTTCAAAGCGGTGTATTATTTTCCAATCAGAAAACAATTGCACTAATTCACCTTTTTTCAATAAAAAGTCAGGATTCTTAGGGCGGCCAAATTGAGCCTGTGTCTCGGTGAAAGTTTCGTAAATGATGATGCCACCAGGAGCTATTGAGTCTCTAATCTGCTCAAATAAAGGTCGATGTAGGTAGCGCAACACCAAAACGGCAGAAAACTTTTCACCTTGTAAAGCTGTAAAGTTAGCCTGTTCAAAATCAACCTGCCAGAACCTAGCTAGTTTTTGGTTATTAACGTTTAATGATTTAACTGATTGTTTAACCTGCTCAAGTGCATCACTGTTTACATCAGCGAAAGTAACAGGAATATTATTTTCAAGTAAAAAAAGGCCATTTCGACCACACCCACAAGCCAGATCAAGCACCCCTAATCCAGTTTCTTTTACTGAGCTTTTAATTTGCTCAAGGTATGCTGAAATTAATGGCGAATGACTCATAATAATATTTTCCTATTTTACGTCAAGGTTTCACTAAGATAGTACTTTCATAAGCTAATTAACTATAACTCAAAATAATTACAAAAAACTTTATAAAGCTCTGTACCTTGGTTAACACTGGCCGAAGCAAAATGTAAAATAGGAATAATTTGTCTATCAAGGCTAATATTATGCAATGGTTCTCCGTTGCTACTACTTTCACCGACGTAATTGTCCATTCGTAAAATTCGAGCTAACGGCTCACCTGCTGGCAAGGGTTTACCAAACTCAGCTAAATAATCCACCATGCCGCCCATTGGCGAATATAATGCTTTGTAGTCTTTTAGATAACAGCCATAACGCGTCATTTGCTGTGGCTGAAAATTTTTTCCTGATTTTTTGGCAATCACACCTTTATGTTGTAAATAACTTAAAATACTTGCCGCATCTTCTTTGGCAACAGCTAAATCAATTTGTTCTTGTGATCCAAGTTCAACGGTAAAGCTTTCTTTAGCAAAAATCCCCTCACCCATGACAAAATTTCGACCTAAAGACTTATATGCTTGCTGCAAACTCCACCATGGACAAAATGTTGCTTCATCCATAGCACCATCAAAATCATTAGGAATGAAAATGGTATGGGGAATATCAAAATAATTAGCACTGTCTTTAGTATATTCTGGGCAATATAAATGTTTACTTGAAATAGGACCCGTATGTAAATCAAGCACTAAATCCGCTTGATGTGCCATCTGTTGTAATTGATAAGCAATACGCTGACCTGTAGTTAACCCCCAAATATTATGCTCTAATTTCTGCTCTATTTGAGATAATAGCAACTGCTCGAAATATACTTTTATTTCATCTTCGCTAGCATCAATATTTTGCTCCGCAAAAGGCATAATAACCGCCTCATCAAAATGATACATTCGATTCCAGTTAACGCCCGTTATGGGGTCAAAACGGCCAAGTGTGTATTCGCCATTTTTATGATTACAGGCCACGGGGTTGGCATAAGGCACTAAGGTAATATCACCTTGGATGTCACAAAATTTTAGCAGTTCAAGTAATTGAAAAATAACCGCATTACCTTGAACTTCAGCGCCGTGCATATTGGCTTGAATATAAACACTAGGCGCTGAGCTATTTTCTGCTTTGTAAGAATAAACAGGCACAGTAAGTTTAGCGCCACTGGCCATTTCTCCTACATGCATAACCCGTTTATTGAAGGTGCTAGTCTTAAAGGAATCAGTCTTAAAGGTATTAGCTTTTAAAGTTTTCATTGTTTCTTTATCCTTTACGCAAGATAGCTACTGGCTGGTTGAGCAGCCCTAACTTCAACTAACTTACCTTGCTGAAATACATACTCTGCTGCCAACTGATGACACAAGAAAAACGGCATACTCTCAGTAAAACCATAAGCGCCACAATAACCAAACACTAGCTTGTCACCGACATCAACATCCTTTGGCAAAGACAAATGTCCGAGCTTATCCATACTGGTACACAAGGGGCCATGAATATCGAAATTTTGGCTTTGAGCATTTGACTGACGTAGCAAAGTGACCGGAAAGGGTTGGTCTGTAATAGCGGGGCGAATAATATGGTTAATGCCAGCTGCAAGCACCAGTTGCTCTTGGTCATAATTCATTTTTCTATCAACTACAGGCACGACATAATAGCCACATTCGGCGACAGCAAAACGACCTAATTCGAGCCATAATTCGTCAACGCCGGCTTGCGCTTTAATATCAGCTAAATCAGTAATAATTTGTTGCCATGACAATTGGTGTCCATCATCAAGGTAATCAATTCCTAATCCACCGCCTAAATCGAGAACTTTCAGCGCCATGCCTATATCAGCAGCAAGCTGTGTTAATGGCGCAACCATTTGCCCCCACAATGAATACATTTTTTCATTACTGAGCATATTGCCCCATTGAAAAATATGTAAACCACAAATATTCAAAGCGGGATAATCGCTAATTTGCACACGTTGCCATTCATCAACCGATAAGCCAAATGGGGTAAGACTATTGCCTCCCAGCGGGTTTTTCTCGCCATCTGGCCATTGCAGCTGTACTCTCAGTAAAACCGTTGGTTTCGTTTTAACATCTTGCTCAACCACGACTTCATTAAGCCAGCTAAGTTGATTTAAACTCTCAACCACAAAGGTTTGCACACCTTGTTTAACAAAAGCGTTAAGCTGTTTTTTTGATTTAGCAGGGCCGGTATTAAGCACGCGATCTGGGTTAACACCTTGCGCCAACACTTGTGCTAACTCGCCTGAACTGGCAACGTCAAAATCAAAGCCTTCACTGTCAAGAGTTTGAATGATTTTGGATAACGGATTCGCTTTTACCGCAAACCAAAGTTTAATAACATCTTGCTGCTGTAACCTAGCAAGATGCGCTTTCAAAGCATCAAGTTGATAAACAAAATAGCCTTGCTCATCATCAGGCGACTCATGATTAAGCAAAGTGTTTTCAATGGTGGTATCGAACCAAGAAGGTTTCATTGTCATAACAATTCTTTTTAAGTAATTTATTCTAAAACACAACCCATTAACTATTCGGCTTTAAGCTGTATGGTTAACGCAAAATACTTTCTAACTCAAGTGACGCATCACTTTGCTCATCACGGTATTTAACTATTAATGCACAAGCCATATTCAATCCTTGTGCTTGTGCCCACTCACCTTTTACTGGACGAGTACCAGGTACTACTACAGCACGTTCAGGAATTTCAGCGCCTTTTTCACGCATCACTTGATTAACACAGTCATAAACAGGTACTGATTTAGACAGTGAAACACCCGGCGCTAAAACCGCGCCTTTTTTCACCACAATGCCTTCAACAATAACCACACCTGCACTTAAAAATGCATCATCTTCAATAATTACAGGGCTTGCACCAATTGGCTCTAATACACCACCAATTTGCACGGCTGCTGACACATGAACATTTCGTCCCACTTGTGCACATGAGCCAATTAAGGCATGGCTATCCACCATAGTGCCACTGTCAACAAATGCACCAACATTAATATAAGCGGGAGGCATAATAATGACACCTTCAGCGACATAAGCGCCAGCGCGCACCGATGAGCCGCCAGGGACTAAACGTACGCCATCTTCAGGTTTGAATTGACGTGCAGGTAAGTTGTTTTTATCAACAAAGCCTTGATAATTACCATCAAAACTAATATTCACGCCAGCTTTAAACGCCGCTAATATGCCTTGTTTTACTTCAACATTTGCATGCCAGTTACCGTTTTCATCTTGATTTGCCGCGCGTATTGCGCCACTTTCTAACTGTGCTATTACTTCTTGCCAGTTCATGCGATATTCCTATTTTTTTCTATATGATTAAGTGTATTAAATGAATAAGTTTGGCTAACTTGCGCTAGCCATTGATTGATTTGTTGATCTAATGCTACTAACTCAGCTTTATCGGTTAGCTCAAGGTGAGTTAACGGAGCACGTAGTCTTGAGGTTTGAATGTTCTGTTGCTGCTGCATTAATGCTTTTACAGGAATGGGGTTAGCGACACAAAAAAGTGCCTCAACGGCATTATTCCATAATGGGAATAATCCTTGGGTTTGCCCAGATAAACATAAACTCACGTAGGTGTTTGTTGCTATCGGCCAAGCATTTGCACATACCGACACTAAGCCTTTAGCGCCCGCGGGCACTAAATAAGGCAGCATGGCATCTTCGCCACTGTATAAAACAATGTTTGGACAGTGCTGATGAAAATTAAGAAACTTATTGAGATCACCACTGGCTTCTTTCATTGCCCAACAATTGGGGTGGTCTTGCAGGTTTTGAATCGTTCCAATAGGAATTTCAACACCGCTGCGAGATGGCACGTTGTATAACATGCAAGGGAAGTTAGCGGCATCTAACAAAGCACTAAACCATTGCGTTTGCCCAACAGCACCCGGCTTGGCATAAAATGGCGTACCTAGTAGATAGCTATCAATATTTAATTGGTTACATTGCTTGATCCACTTAATTTGTTCTGGAAGATTACAACCACCCACGCCAACCATTAGCGGAGTATCAAGCTGTAAATCACAAATAAATTTAACGATACTTAGCTGCTCAGCACTAGTTAATGCTAACGCTTCACCAGTACTACCAAGTAACAGTAAGCCATTGCCTGCTTGCGCTTGCGCTGTGGCAATGTTTTTCAGGCTTGCAAAATCAATTTGATCATTATCAAGAAAAGGGGTGATTAGCGCTGTCCATGTAGAACAGGCTGCAGCTGCGCTTTGATCTGATGCTACAGATGTTGTGGCAGACGATATATTAATAGATGATTTTATAGTCATTGCTCTCGAACTTATATTTACTGCTTTTGCAGATGATAGTTCGGAGAACTTATAGGCATTCACGTTGAGCCGAGGACAAATATTGTACTTTTTATGTTTACACAATGTTTACTGGCTTTTATGCAAAGGCCAGAAGCTCTCCACTCAATTTCAACTTAATCGAACTAAGTCTACATCAGTGACAATTGCTGGGATTCAGCCCAAGCAACCGACAAACACTTCATCAAATAAGTATTTACCTCGGCGTTAATCCCCCTCATTATCATTATTAGAGTTTGATCTCTGTGTTTTAATTAATTTTCAATTAGTTAAAACAATGATAACTACCTGGTTAACGCTCCTCTTCTGGCCCCTTTTATAACTACATGATATAAAAAACCATATAGTTAGAATTAGGGACTCGGCTATTTAAGCATTTTTAGCGTATTTATGTCAATATTAAACTAACAGTATAACAAGCTAAAAATTTCATTATGTGGATTGTGTCAAACATAAAATTAAGCGCTTGGGTTCGTCAACTATTTGTTGGAATAAAAAATATGCTTCCAATCCTTTTTCATATCAACCACTTGCCAATTTAGCTCTTGGGCATATTTTAAGGTGCTTTTACCAAAATAATACCAAGGATCGGGTTTATATTTATATTCACGAATGTCATCAGTATGGTGAATTAGCATGCATAATGACTGAGTTTTTGTACGTGCCCAACGCAGCATTTCAACGTCGCCCAAACTGTTGCCAAAAGCAGCTATGGGTCTTTTCGCCAAAGCCCGTTCAATGCCAAGTACTTTGCCAGAGCGGTAATCAAAAAAGAAAGGTATTGGCTCTAACTTTACTGCAAGTTCGCCATTGCGCTTAGCTAAACGAGTTTTGACACTGCTACCAATAATGCGATCAGCAGATATTTTATAAATACGCTCAGACCATGGCCTAATAAAATTAGCCGTACCACCAGAAACAATATAATTGCTAAAGCCATGTGCAGATAAATAATCTAACAGCTCCAGCATAGGTAAATAAGTTAAATCAGTATACAAACAATCAAAACGAGGGTGTTTAGCCTGTTTGATCCACTGACTAACATTAGCCCTATATTCATCAGTGGTTAACCCAGAGTGAAGATAAGCCAGCAGCATTTTGAAGAGATCAATAATATCGAATAAAGCATTTTTCAACCAATTAAGCATACGCTTAAAGGGACTTACTTTAGCCAAAACGTCGGCATCAAACAGCTGTCTTTTATAAAAAGCAAGTTGCGCTAATATCGGTTTTTCTACCCATAAAGTGCCATCATTATCAAAGGTGGCAATACGCTCGGCTTCAGGCACAAAAAATTCAGAGCCCGGTGTAGTCACTTGCGCAACAAATTCAATAATTCGCTGTTTTGCCTTACTTTCATGCCATGAAGGTAAGGTTTCTTTAGTCGACTTCATTGTTTATGAAGCTGCTTCAGTTGTTTGATTTACATGACCATTGTCAATAGAGTTAGTAATAGGGGTAATATCTATATCACTATTAAATCCTAAGAGCTTACCTGACCAAATAAAGACTTGCCACACCAGCACACCAAAAGGTAAATATCCCCAATAACCCAATAACGGCATTTCTGAAAAGATATGAATAACATCAACGTAAGGAATATTGTAAATCCAGTAATTAGGGTTAGTAATAGGCTGCACTGGATGACAACAGCCATAATTCCAAAACTCCCAGACAATACCATTAGTGAAAGAAGCTAATGCCATAAAAATACCTGCAGTCCAATTTCCTTGCGCAATATTAGTGAAAGGATTCCAAATATTGAGTTTTAACAAAACGCCAGTAAGAACAGTAAAAGGACCAATCCAAACAGCCCAAAATAATGGATAAGGATAAACCACCATAGCAGCGATAATTAACAAACCAATAATAATCATCAAATTGCCATTTAACTTCATTTTAGGACCATTTTGATACCGAGCGACAAATCGCGGAAAGGTGCTAAATAAGTTGTACCATTGGAAAAAAACAGGGGTGATCATACTGTAAGTAATTAGAAATTCTATGGTTGTCGTTAACTTTGACCAAGGAATGTATTTAACTTGTGGGTAATACCAGTTACCTAGCACAAAGTAATCATAGTACTCAAAATAAACCCAACCTACGATGGAAACAATACCCGCTGCTAATAAGGTTTTTGGCTTCGTTGCAAATAAAGAAGCACCGTTGTTACGCTTGTAAACAATGCCGTCTAGAACAAAGATAAAACCCCACCATAATGGCGTGAAAGACCAATAAACTAAGTCACCAAAAACTGTGTCTCGGGTCCACATCAACCACCAGAAAAATAAGGTGAATATTGTGCCAGCCCAAAACCACCAAGGCAGAGATTTAGTTGATACTGGCATTGTTTTAACTTCTCCGCCCTTAAAACCAAAGAGCTTAGGGAAAGCAATAAAACAAGTCATCAAAATGACACTGATCAACATAATGATAAAATAAGTAAGATTAAATCCTGGGACATCGCCACCATACTGCGGCGGAAACTGCCCAAACCCAGGGGGTAAATGTGTGGGATAAACAAACCAAGCGACTAATAGAGGTACTAGTATCGTCAGCAGTACAGGCCATAACAGCTTCCATTTCATATTCATTTTAACACTCATAGCAAACCCTAAGTTATTATTTTTATTTAATAAAAATAATATACTATGAAGGAATAAATATTACTATAGCCAAACCAAGTGAACTTTTTTAGTTGAGCACAGCTTTAAACAACTCAAAAATTATAAGTTAGCTCAACACCTAACTGGCGGGCTTGTGCTTTTAACTCGGTAATAGCACCAAGGGCGGCAATTGAATCAAAGCGTAACTCGCTGTACTCAGTGTTAGTGAGATTTTTGCCCCACAGCATAATGGAAAGCGGTTCACTAATTTGATAACTTACCCTGCCATTGAAAACGATAAAGCTAGTTTGTTCTGTATAAGGATTTTCATTTTGATCAAAATAGAAATCCGATTGGTAATCAAAGCCTAATTGCGCAGTAATACTGCGGCCAAACAACTCATTTTCATACAAGTAAAAACCGCTGACATTCCATTTAGAAGAAAACGGTAAGCGGTTATCCGCCACAACTATTTCACCATCAGTAAAAGAGCCAATATTAGCCTCAGGCAAATACCCCACATTAAGATTCAGCTGCATATTATCTGTTGGCGTAACAAATAACTCAGCCTCTAAGCCATAAATGGTGGAATCACCGGCATTCTTTAAGACGTGATAAGGAACAACACTCGTGGTCCTATTAACAAACACTTGTTGGTCTTGATAATCATAATAAAAAGCCGCTAAATTAAGGCTGGCATCCTTTTGCCAAAACAATAACTTACTGCCTATTTCGTAAGCATTCAATTTTTCAGGAGCATATTCAGAGTCTAATGCTTGCTCACGGCTAGTAGTATAACCGGCATTATAACCGCCACTTTTATAACCCCGAGAATAACTATAATAAACAGAGTTCGATTGACTGAATTCATGAGTAAGCGCTAACTTCCATGATAATTCATCATCGGAAATTTTATCAGTAATATCCCAAAGTGCAGGGATCACTCCAGCTTCAGTATCTAAATCAGCCAGAGCATGATAATCCGTGGTTTCATCGGTATAACGCAGCCCAGCTGTTAAGGTAAACCGCTCTGCTAATTGATAATCAAATTGAGAGTATGCTGCTATAGCTGTATTTTGCAGTTGGTTATCATAAAAAAACTGTCCCGCGCCTAGCGCTAATCCTCTAAAATCACGAAATAAATCAATGTCATTTTTCTGGTTTATTTTTTCATTAATATAGAACAAACCACTGATCCAATAACTATTATCATTTTGCACGGCAATATTTAATTCTTGGCTTACCACAGTATTATCAGTGTCCATCGAACCTTCGATGAGGTTCATGGCACCATCAGAGTCCCATGAATGAAAACGCTGTAAGTCATTATAGGCACTTAAAGAATTTACCGTGATACTAGGACTAAGTTGCCATGATAAATTGACACTTGCTCCCCAACTATCAGTATCCTGCCTACGATCAGCGGTATCTGCTCTAACATCCCAAAATTCATTACCAACTTGGCCACCAAAATTGTCACTACAAGCAGGAGAGCCCGCTTGTGCGGGTGAGCATAAACCACTACCATCCACTTTATTTATCCCTAAACTTGCAATGGGTTTAGGCTTTCCTGACCAATTTTCACTGTGTATTTTTGTGGTAATAGTCAGTTCATCTAATTCTGTAACGGCAATTACGCGAAAATTAGTTTGCTTTAAACCACCGTCTGGAGCACCTGGGTGTAAATTATTGACAGAATAATTATAATTTTCCTGATTTAACGCAACACGAACATTAGTACTTTCAGATACTGGCACATTCAAAGCAGCGTTATATGATTGAGTATTAAATTGTGCAACGCTGGCACTAACATAACCTTCGAAGCTATCGGTAGGCACCTTAGATCTAAGTAAAATAGCGCCTCCTGTGGTATTACGACCAAATAGCGTACCTTGTGGCCCTCTGAGCACTTCAACTTGTTCTACATCAAACAAACTAATAGATAAGTTATTAGCACTACCGCTCACCACACCATCCGAATACACCGCAATGGGTGAAATGGTTGAGGTATTATAATCAATCATACCAACACCACGAATATTAAACGCGGGCGGTGTACCTTCACCAGCATTGTTGGTAATTTTTACATTAGGGACTAAGCTGCTAAGTTGGGTTGTATCTTTTAACTGCCAGTAATCAATGGCTTCACCGCCAATAGCGGTAACAGCCACTGATACCTCGCTAATATCTTGAGCACGTTTTTGAGCATAAACTTCAATTACTTCTACACTGTGAGAGGCTTCCTGTGAACTGTTTTCAGCAGCGTCGTTTGCTTGACTAACCTGACTAAAAACACCAATAACAATGCTTGTAAGGGGGGAAAGGGTTTTTGATTGAAACATTAAAGCCTCTATAATTAAGCAACACTAAGAAATACTGACAACATGTCATAAAATTTATGCACTCAAGTCCAATTTTATTGCATATAACCTCTGATAATAGCATAGAATTTAATGTTCATATCTTAAAGCTGAGTAACATTTAAGTTATTGAGATTTTTTAACACTTTATGTTGCCCAAAACACCTTTTTTAAGCCATTATAAACAAAGGTAACTTTCTCAATAAAGTTACTTCAGTGCAGATCGTCAATGCAATCAATGAACAACCAGATATAAGTAGGGTATATGAGTAATTGTCAGGGATATACTTTTTTACAAGAACAGGCCGTTTTATCAACTTCTATACAGTTGTTTTTAGCTCAAGACGATAAAAACGCTCAACAAGTACTAATTCAACGATACCATAAAAACAGTAATAACAATAACTTAGTTAAATTTAAAGCGACACTTGAATTCCAACATGATATTGACGCTGAGGGCGTTTTAAAACCCAAATATACTTTTGAAGATCAGCATTATTGTTACGCTACTTTTCCTTATAATAGTTTTACCACGCTTGCGGCAATAAGTGAAAAAGAGCAAAATTTCACAACAAAACTTAACATTGCTATTAATCTATGCAAGCTTATTCAATCACTGCATGCACAAGAAATTATCCTCAATAATATCAATCCACATACTATTTATGTAGACAGTGATCATAAATGCTACCTACTTGATTTAAACACCCTAAGTAAAGTTAGCGTTATTAATAGAAATTTAATGCGTAACCAGTTGAACAAACAAGCATTATTCACCATATCTCCCGAAGCTACAGGTCGAATGAATAAAACCATAGAGCAAGGCTCTGATCTCTATTCTTTAGGGGCAACGTTATATAAATTATTTACCTGTGTTTATCCCTTTGAATATCAAGATGAGATTGAAACAATTCATGCTCATATTGCTAAAATTCCTTTATTAGCTTCCGAGCAACGACAAAAACCCCCTAAACAAGTAGCGTTGATTATTGCTAAGTTACTGAATAAAAATCCAAATGAACGCTACCAAACAGCACGAAGTATAGAGTTCGACTTGCAAGAGTGCTTACAACAGTGGTCGCAAACAAGCACTATTAGTGCTTTTACTTTATCAACTAACGATATTAATAATAAGCTGGCCTTCTCCAACCAACTATTTGGTCGAAATCACGAAATTAGTACCCTACTAAGCACGTTTAAGCAGCTTAAAAAACAAAGGCACATGCAAGTATGTATGGTTGGTGGATACTCTGGCATTGGCAAGTCACGTATTGTGCAAGAGATTCAACAACCTGTTTTAGCTCAACAAGGCTACTTTATTTCAGGAAAATTTGAACAGTATAAAACCAGTACTATTTACTTTGCCTTGATACAAGCTTGTACTGAATTGGTGCAACAATTACTAGCCGAAAATGAATCGGATTTAACAAACTGGACAGAAACCTTGCAACAAGCATTAGGCGAGAACGGTCAATTATTAGTTGATTTAATTCCAGAATTTGGCTTGATTATAGGTACCCAAGCAGAAATTGCTGAGTTACCTCCGTTAGAGTCACAAGTACGTTTTAATACCACGCTAGTAAATTTTTTCAAAGCCATTAACCAACAAAATAAGCCTTTGGTTATTTTTTTGGATGATATGCAATGGGCCGATGTAGCCACAATAACATTATTACAATTACTTTTTGATCATCAAGATATTCACAACATTTTTTTCATCCTTGCTTATCGAAGTAATGAAGTAAGTGTTAGTCATCCCTTGCACCCATGGTTACTTGAATTAGAATCTTCAACTTATGCAACTTGTCTGGAAATACAACCATTACCTAGCTCTGCCATTTGTGATTTTTTAAGCGACTCTCTTCAGCTACCAACAGAAGAAATAGCGCCTTTGGCCCAAGTAATAACCGCCAAAACAGATGGTAATCCATTTTTTGTCATTGAACTGATAAAGTCATTACACCAAGAGAAAATATTACAACTAAACGATAAACATCAATGGAGTTGGAATCTTAACTTAGTAAGTGCAGCTATTGTTACCGAAAATGTGGTTGATTTAATGATCAAACGCATTGAACACCTACCAGAGCAATGCCAAAACATGTTGCACATTGCCGCATGCATTGGTAGCACGGTTGAAATTACCTTGCTGAAAAAATTGTTATCATTTGACGCACAAATTTTTGAGTCTACAATACAGCGATTAGTTAAAGATAACTTTATATTAGCTTTTTTAGATCATAGCCAATCAACAGAAATGCTAACGAGTATAAAGTTCCCTCATGATAAAATTCAGCAATCGGCTTATCAATTAAGCAGCCCAACACCAAAATCACAAATTCATTATAAAGCCGCTAATTACTATTTAGAGTTAGTAGACGCTGCTACAACGTCTGTTGATATTTTTGACTACATTGAGCATATCAATTTAAGCGCAGAAGTATTTGTTGAAAATAATCAGCGAGCGTTATTAATAACCAGTAATTTTTTAGCCGGCCAAAAAGCTAATGAATCAAACGCCTATATTGCTGCCATAAGTTACTTTGAGCAGGCATTAAGTTATTTCCAAGACAACCCTTGGCTAAGTAATTATCAACAATGTTATGAGCTACACGCAGCGAAGGCAAAATCATTTTATTTATGCCAAGAATATCAGCAATGTAATGAAACTTTTCAACTAATGATGGCGAATGTTACCACGTTAGAGGAAAAGCTAGCTTGTGGTAAAACTCAAATACTATCGTTAATTGCTCAAAATGATATGCAAGCAGCTTTTGCTTTAGGTATTGAAGTATTAAGCCTTGTTGGTATTGAATTACCCACAGAAGATAACCCAAACGATTATCAAATAGCCATCGAAAAATATTACCAAAACAAAAACATAGATGATCTCATCACGCTGCCAAAAATGACTGATGATATTGAGCTATTGAGTTTAGATATTTTAAATACTATCCAAACCCCTGCTTACATGGCTGGCCCAATTGAGTTTATGAAGGTTGCTTTTGTTTCATTAGAATTATGTTTCAAATCCGGTTTATCTGCGGTAAGTAGTAAAGTGTTTGTTACTTATGGTTTGTTACTTTGTGGCGCCTTCAATCAATTTAAACGCGGTTTGCAGTTCGCCAATTTAGCAATAAAAATCAACCAAGAATACCCTCAACCCTACACAAAAATAGAGGTTAACTTCACCTTGAACGCTTCGGTGCTTCATTGGAATAGCCATATAAGATCGACCTTAAAACCATTACAGCAAAATTTTTATCAAGGCATAGAATCCGGTAATATTGAATATGCCTTTCATTCAATATTAATCTATTGTTTGCACAACTTTTTCAGTGGCGTTTCGCTAAAAAAAGCAGATAAAGATTTTGAACAGTATACGCAATTAATGACGAGTAAAAAGCAATACTATCAATTAGGTGTTGCTCAACCTTGGTATCAGTTATTACTACAACTGCGTCACTCAACAATAAATCCAAGTGTATTGACAGGACAAGCATTTAACTGTGATAAAGCCTTGCCACAATTGCAAGCAACTAACAATATCACTACCCTGTTTTCCTATCATTTAGCACAAATGATGCTAGCTTATTATTTTGATGATATCTCACTTGCACTCGAACATATGGAAAAAGCAACGCCGCTTTCATCCTCTGTGGTATCGCTAGTGCATTTTAGTGAGTTCTTCTACTTTGCCGGGTTAATCTTATCTAAACATTGTCAGGCGCTACAAATTAATCAACAGCCCTTTCAAGAACCTCTGGAACAATTGCAGCAATACCATCAATTAGTTAGCTCCTGGGCAGAAAATGCACCAGAGAACTATTTACATAAAAAATTCTTATTATCTGCTGAAATAGCAGTGGTTAATAAAGACAAAGGCGCGTGGCAACTTTATGATCAAGCCATTGATGCAGCAACTCAACACCAGTTTAGCCATCACCTTGCCTTAGCTTATGAGCTATCAGGGCAATTCTGGCTCAGTCAAAAGAAAGATCTACATGCTGCTGAAAATTTTTATAATGCTCATAAAACTTACCTAAACTGGGGCGCGACGGCTAAAGCTAAAAATTTATCTGAACGTTACCATGAGTTGATTTCCTCTTACTCGTCAACAGATAGCTTTAAAAAGAATAGTTTACTTCCCAAAGGACAAACGCAAGTTCTTGATTTAGCTTCAGTACTTAAAGCATCAGAAACATTAAGTGGTGAAGTTGACATACAAGCTTTTTTACAACGTATGATGAATATTATCATCGAGAATGCTGGCGCCCAAAGAGGGGTATTACTTTTCCAAAAAGAAGGAGTGATGCGCACCGAAATTGTTATTAACAATAATATCCCTGTAGAGCCCAATAAGTCGAATAAAGATATTCATGTATTAAATACAAATAATTTCGATGTTCCTTATTCAGTTATTAATTATGTTTCTCGAACATTAAAAGCACAGGTAATTGATAATATTGATGAAAACAAGCTCTTTACTGCTGATTTTTATTTTCAATATAAATCTCCTAAATCAATTATGTGTTTCCCAAGTATTGTTAAAGGCGACTTACAAGGCATTGTTTACCTTGAACACCTTGAAATTTATAATGCCTTTGCTCCTGAGCGAGTACAAATTCTACAATTGCTTGCGGATCAAATGGCTATTTCTTTTGAAAACGCCACCCTTTACCAACAAGTAATTGATTACAATAAAAACTTAGAAAATAAAATTCATGAACGTACCAAAGAACTCGCTTTAGAAAAAATAAAAGCAGAACAAGCGAACCAAGCGAAATCTAATTTCTTAGCTAATATGAGTCACGAAATTCGCACCCCAATGAATGCAGTTATTGGCTTGAGTCAACTGGCATTACGCACTAAGTTATCGCCAGTACAACAAGACTACATAGAAAAAATACAACAATCTTCAGGTGATTTATTAAGCTTAATTAATGATATTTTAGATTTTTCTAAAATAGAAGCACAGAAAATGACCTTAGAAAAAGTCACCTTTACATTAAATGATGTTATACAAAGAGTGGTCAATATTTGCAGCTATAAAGTGCATGAAAAAGGTTTAGAGTTTGTTATTGATATTAATGAACACGTGCCCAAATATCTTATAGGAGATCCTCTAAGATTACAGCAAATTTTAGTTAACTTAACTAATAATGCCATCAAATTTACCGAGTCAGGATTAATTTACTTCCGCATTGATAAACAAAGTGAAAAAAATAACACAGTAGCCCTAAAATTTTCAGTTTATGACACCGGTATTGGCATGTTACCCGCACAGCAACAGCAACTATTTAAGTCATTTTCGCAAGGCGATGATTCAGTAACCCGAAAATATGGCGGCACCGGCTTGGGTTTAGCTATCTGTAAAGAGTTAACACAATTAATGGCTGGTGAAATTTGGGTAGAAAGTGAGTTTGGTAAAGGCTCAACATTTATTTTCACCGCCGTATTTGAGCAAGTAAAAGCGATAAGCAATAATACCCACACCAACAACCGTGATTTTAGCCAGTTAAAAGTATTAGTTGCTGACGACGTTGATATTGCCCAAAGAGTATTACTTGATACCTTGTCGCAAATGGGGATTAATGCCAAAGGCGTTAGTGATGGTAAGGAAGCGCTTGCCGAAGTATTGCTTGGCGAGCAAAATCATGCCCCTTATAATTTAGTGCTAATGGATTGGAAAATGCCCAATATGGACGGCATTGAAGCCTCACGCAAAATTCAACAGCAAGTCAAAGGTGAGTTGCCGCATATATTAATGGTTTCAGCTTTTGATAAAGAAAAAGTAGAGAGTTTAGCCCAAGATACAAGCATAGAAAAATTTCTAGAGAAACCGATCAGTCAACCATTATTGCAGCAAAGTATTTTAGAGCTAATTGATTCAAGAGAACAAGCCTCCCCAGTAAACACCTTATCCAATGAAGTGTCTATTCCTGAACTTAGTCAATTTAAAGCCCTTTTGGTTGAAGATAATATGCTAAACCAAATGGTCGCTAAAGCATTTTTATCAGACACTGGCATTGAAGTGGTTTGTGCCGAAAATGGCTTACTGGCATTAGAGAAATTACGCAGTGCAAATTTTGATATTGTCTTGATGGATATTCAAATGCCGCAAATGGATGGTTTAACAGCAGCAAAAGAAATTAGAGAAACCTTAAAACTAACCAAATTACCCATTATTGCCATGACGGCTCACGCGATGGAAGGTGATGTTGAAAAAAGTATCGATGCAGGAATGAACTTACACCTAACCAAACCCATTGCCGCTGAGGTGTTATATAAAATTCTTACCGATCATTTAATCAATACCAATAAACCTTCACCAACGGTGACCACCGAAAGCAGCCTTGAACAAAACAAAGCGCAATCAATTTCGAGACAATTAGCCCAGTTAGCATTAATTAGTGAACTAAATGTTGATGAAGCTATAAATAACCTTCAGGGAAAATCAGCTTTATACCTTGAATTAATCAATGATTTCACTCAAAAAAATAAAAACTTAGCCGAACAAACATCAGCTCATTTTCATAACAATAATACAGAAGAATTATTACGTGCTAGCCACTCTTTAAAGTCAAGTGCTCAATACATTGGCGCAAAGCAGTTGTCATTGTTAGCACATGCGCTAGAGCAAGAAGTAAGCAAGCAAGGTAAAGATATTAAAAACAAATTAGATGATGTTAATAGTAACTTAAGCATTTTATTATCTAAATTAAATCGCCCTTATAGTGCAGAGTTACAATCACAAAACCAACAAAATCTTGACTATGCTTTAGCAAATGAGCTGATTTCAAAATTAAAACCGTTATTAGCAGATGCCGATACCGATGCTGAACGTATATCAAAAAAATTATATGAATTAGCCGCAGAAACTAAGTATTATGGTCAAATTAACGGCATACATCACTTGATTGGCAATTTTGATTTTGATGATGCCATAAACGAACTACAGCAACTCGAGCTGTCACTTGCAAATAAAGAGTAACCTTTGATGGATAATAATAGCGACCATCATAAGCGTATAACAGACAAGGTATTTACAATACTTTGTATTGATGATGAGAGTATAAATTTAAAAGTTCTTTCTTCTATTTTCAAAGAAGATTATCGCGTAATCGTTTGTAAAACAGCTCAGCAGGGTTTTACCAAAGCAATGGCAATCATACCTGATTTAATTTTACTCGATGTTATCTTGCCTGATGAAAGCGGCTTTGAATTAATCGTAAAACTTAAGCACCAAGCTGAACTCAACCATATACCTGTAATATTTGTTACTGGCTTACAAGATCTTGAAGATGAAGAGAAAGGGCTGAATTTAGGTGCTTGTGATTATATTCATAAACCTTTTCATCACGGTATTGTTCAAGCCAGAGTTAAAACCCATTTAGAGCTTGTTCGTCAACGTAAACTGCTCGATAAATACGCCCATGTTGATAGCCTCACCGAATTACCAAACCACAGAAAATGGCAAAACGACAGTAATAAACAATGGCAAACCTCATTACAACAAAACACACCTTTAGTTATCGGTATTGTTGATATTGATTTTTTCAAAAAATATAATGATCATTATGGCCACCAACTAGGCGACAGTATACTGCGTAAAGTATCTAATGTAGTTCGTCGGTATTTATTTAATTATGGCGGTGAAGTATATCGCTGCGGAGGAGAAGAGTTTTATTTCCACCTGCCTTATCAACCGCAAAACAATATAGAAGCTGCGCTAAATGAGTGTGTGAACAGTGTTTCTCAATTAGAAATAGCCCATCAAAAATCACCGGTATCACCTTTTTTATCTATTAGTATTGGCGCAATTCAAATTACACCTAATGAGAACTACTCTTTATTACAAGTAATAGAGTTAGCTGACAAACAGCTTTATCAAGTAAAAAATGCCAACCGAAATGCCGCTAAATTTGAAATACTAAACTAATAGTTAAGAAAACGGGTATAGATTTAAATTCGCTTAACAATCAAGTAGAATATGCGCTTCACATTCAGTCACGCGCTTATTTATGTCTCTATCAAACATCAGCCAAGTATTACTTCGTAATAGCGAATTATTATCTGCTAGCACACCACTTTTTATTAACTTAATGGCCGACGGTTTTATTGATAATTACTTAACTACTAACCCCAATGCTAAACTGAGCTGTTACAACACCAATTACATTGACTACCAAGCACTTTGTGATAAATTTGACACTAAAGTAGAAATGAGTTTTACCTGTGAGTACAAAAGCTATGTAAAACATGATCTTGTTATCATTAACTTCCCTAAAAGCAAGGATGAGCTTGCTTTTACTTTAGCAATGATTACACCTTATTTACTTAAAGATGCAAAAATCATTTTAGTTGGTGAGAAAAAAGGCGGAGTACAGTCTAGCCCTAAATTAACGCAACACTTTTTAAGTCACTGTCAAAAAATAGATGCCGCAAGGCATTGCTTAATTTTTGCTGGTTTAGTTAAAGAAGAAATGCTTAACAAAGCTTTTAATATAGATGACTGGTTTAAACATTATCAGCTAAAAATTGATGATATTGAGTTAACTATCGCCTCTTTGCCTGGAGTTTTTAGTCAAAAAAAGCTCGATATCGGAACAGCAATATTACTCGATAATTTACCTGAGATTATGCAGAAACAAGTGTTAGATTTTGGTTGTGGTGCAGGTGTCATTAGTTGCTTTATCGGTAAAAAACATCCTAGCACGCAGCTTTCGTTACTTGATGTGAGTGCTTTAGCAATAACTTCAGCTAAAAAAACACTCGAATTAAATAACTTATCGGGCAAAGTTTTTGCCTCAAATAGCCTGTCTAAAGTCACGGAAAAGTATCAACATGTAGTTTCTAACCCCCCTTTTCATCAAGGAACAAAAACCAGCTATCAAGCGACTGAAGACTTTTTAAAAGGCATCAAACCTCATATTAACCGCAGCGGCAGCATCACTATAGTAGCCAATAGCTTTCTTCAATATTTACCTATTATGCAACAGTATATTGGCACAACAAAAACAATAATGAACAAACAAGGTTTTAGTATTTATCATTGCCACACCAATTAATGGTGATCTCTATTCATGGTACTTCAATCAATGTATCTAAGCCTTTAAACTCTCTTTGATACGAATATTTTGAGATAACATGAGTTTAAACTTGCTAAATGTAATTTTTTCAGCGATTGTTATGCTATGAATACTATAAATAATTTAACTTCTAGTCGTAAATTTTTGCTCTCCCGTATTTTGAGCGTTGCGTCTTTTGTTCTTATCATTATTTTAGCCAGCATAATTTATCTTGTTGAAGCACAGCAAAAGTCTTATTTAGAAGAAAACACTACTGCTTGGGCTAATTCATTAGCACAGCTAAGCATAAGTTACCTGTCTAATAATGAAAAAGATTCGCAAAAAAAATTAAAAGCAAAACTAAAACAAATAGTCACACCAGATTATATAAATTATATTCATATATACGAAAAAAAGGCGGATAGCAGCATTCGCTATTTTAGTGGCTTTAATAAAAGTATTTATTATCCGTCTATTCCCGACAAAATAAATCAAATAGAAAGCCTCTCAACCCTTAGTTACAATAAAGACAAAATAGAGTTAATTGTAGAAATAAAACAAAATCAGCAAAGCTACGGCTACTTGTTTATTCAAACAAATACAAAATACATTACTAGCCTTAATCGAAACCTCATATTTGTTGCTGTGTTATTGTTATTATTTGGTTTAATATTTTCTTTTTTATTAGCTTTATCTATAGATAGAAAAATAAACCAGCCAATTGCAACTATAATTGAAACCATACAAAAAATATCACAGGATAAAGATTACCATAGCAGAATAGACAAGCTTCCTTTAATAGAACTTGATATTTTAGCTAGAAATATCAATATTTTACTTTCTAGAACAGAAAAACTTATCAGTAAAAAAGATAGTACTCACCAGCAAGCTTTATTACAAAACAGTACCTTAACAGAAAAAGTACAAGCTCGAACCGATGCCTTAAAAGAGTCTAATCAAGAGTTACTTTCAACCTTAGAAAAGTTACATCAATTTCAGGGGCAACTAGTAGAAACAGAAAAAATGGCATCTTTAGGTGACATGGTTGCTGGTATTGCACATGAAATTAACACCCCAATAGGTTTAGGGGTTACAGCTTCAACACTAATGAGCGACAGACTTAGTGAAATAAAACAAGCATTTGAAGATAAATCGTTAAAATCAAGTCAATTGAAAAGATTTCTCACTCAAGGTGAAGAAAATATTGGGATTATTTATCGAAATTTAGACCGAGCCGCTAAATTAATCTCAAGCTTTAAGAAAGTGGCCGTTGATCAATCTAATGCTGACACTAGAGAGTTCAATGTTAAAGAGTTACTTGAAGAAGTATTTTTAACCCTAAAAGCTAAGTTGAATCAAGAACACGTTGTGCTTTCATTAGATTGCCCTGAAGTACTCATTGTTGAAAGTAAACCTGGCCCTATTAACCAAATTTTAATCAATCTTATTTTAAATTCCATCATACACGGTTTTGAGAATAAAGCTGAAGGTACGATAAATATCTCAGTGATCTGTTTAAGTGATCAGCTGCATATCAACTATAAAGATGACGGAATAGGCATTGACGAAAATATTAAAGCGAAGGTATTTGAGCCTTTCACTACGACAAAACGCGGTAGTGGTGGCAGTGGCTTAGGCATGCACCTCGTTTATAACTTAGTAACGCAGGCATTAAACGGCCATATTGATTTTGAAAGCAATATCGGTGAAGGCACAACATTTAATGTAACCTTCCCTGTTTCTCTGGTGTCAAAGCAATAAATTATAGTAAATTTGTGCAATATAATTGTTATTTATTGTAGACTTAGTTACCATGGTTAACCAGATGTTAAATACTACAGTTAAACCGCCGTTGCCAACCAACGCTGCCAACTGATGCTGTCAATTAATGGAAAGAGTATGGAAAATTATCAAATCCTTATTGTTGAAGATGAAGACGTCACTCGTTTCAACCTACGCAATTTATTTGAAGCAGAAGGCTATCATGTCTTTGAAGCTATCGACGGTGAATCTATGGCCACTATGCTTGGTCAGCACAGTATTAACTTAGTTATAATGGACATTAATCTCCCGGGTAAAAACGGTTTATTGCTTGGTCGAGAGTTAGCCAGCAATAAAAATTTAGGTTTAATTTTCTTAACTGGTCGCGATAGTGATATTGATAAAATTTTAGGGTTAGAAATTGGTGCAGATGACTATTTAACCAAGCCATTTAATCCTAGAGAACTTACAATTCGCGCTCGTAATATTCTTAATCGAATAGGTCAAAGTCATGATGACAATGAATCAGAGCAAGCTATTATTAGTTTCAATGAATGGACATTAAATGGTAACTCAAGAGAAATGACTAGCCCCAATGGCGATGTTATCCCAATTCCTCGCGGTGAATATAGAGCCTTACGCTTATTAATTAAAAATGAAGGCAATATCGTTTCAAGACAAGAATTAATAAAAGAAATGACAGGACGAGATTTACGCAGTAATGACAGAACAGTTGATGTCACGATAAGACGATTACGTAAACACTTTGAATCGAACCCAACTACACCTGAACTAATAAACACAATACATGGCGAAGGTTATCGCTTTGTCGGGAAAGCGAGTTAAATAGCTATTCTACTGATAACAACCAAGATTCAAAGGCATTAATTGCTTGTTGGTTATGTTCTTTAAGCTCAAGCAATTGTTGAGCTTTTTCATTCGATTTAGCTGTTGTTTTTTCCATTAACTTTAAACGAGCATGTAAAGCTGCCAAGCCAACACTGCCAGCTGCCCCTTTCATTTTATGACAATGCTCTTGCCACAACTGCTCACTATCATTATGTAAAGCACTTTCAATATCATTAAGGTATATTTTGGCTTGCTGGCTATACAAAGCAAACATTTTCTTTACAACCTCAACGCCTAAACTTTGCACATAACCATCAAGCAAGTCACTATCTAGCTGTATTAATCCATAATTGCTATTCACATGATCACCTTTATTAAAATTAAAATTAAAATTAAAAGCAGTCTATCAATAATTCTCCATACTACCAAGCCAGTATTAAGTGCTTAGCAAGTTCAGAAATTTTTTTTCTGCCACTCCCATCATAACAATAATGATTACTGATAAAAAATAAGATAGAATATGCGCCCTTGAATTTACTTGTTGTGTGGTTACTTAGCTATCATCACACAACCTCATATAAGTCTATAGCTTACAGCGGAGTACTAATGTCCACATCAATGCCTGATATTGCCAACCACACCACAGCTCAAACAGAGGGAACCCTTGACTGGGTTGGTATGAGTAATATTGAAATGCCCATCATGGTGGCCTCAAAAGGTGAAAGCGAACGTATGGTTTCAGCCCATGTTGACGCTTTTGTAAACCTAAAAGAAGCCCAAGCCAAGGGTATTCATATGTCACGCCTATATTTACTGCTTGATGAATTATCAACCAGTAATGTACTCAATTATCAAAGTTTAGTCACTTTGCTCGATGGCTTTATTAGTAGTCATAGTGATTTAAGCGATCAAGCTAAAGTTGTTTTTAGCTTTGAATATCACCTGCGAAGAAAGTCTTTGGTTAGTGGCAAAGAAGGCTGGAAAGCCTATCCTATCACATTAACTGGTCACTTTAATCAAGGTAAACTTGCCATCGAAATGGCGATGGATGTTCGTTATTCATCAACCTGCCCTTGCTCTGCAGCGTTAGCTCGTCAGTTAATTCAAAAGGCCTTTCAACAAAAATTTAATGATGAAAACTTTGATTTAGCAACGGTTCATGAATGGTTAGGTACAACTGAAGGTATTGTTGCAACGCCACATTCACAACGCTCTGTTGCCGAAGTAAAGGTTAAACTAAATAGTAGTGTTAACGATTTTCCTATTACCGATCTCGTCGATTTAATTGAGAATTCTTTACAAACACCTGTTCAAGCTGCAGTTAAACGCGAAGACGAACAAGAATTTGCTCGCCTTAATGGGCAAAACCTAATGTTT
>Ga0316205_10001969_pt1 | contig 23199 bp, 25 predicted proteins | sample 3monthpyrite_MG_FD_204941 | JGI IMG/M metagenome (GOLD analysis project Ga0316205, IMG submission 204941) | Microbial mat bacterial communities from mineral coupon in-situ incubated in ocean water Damariscotta River, Maine, United States -... | ecosystem: Environmental > Aquatic > Marine >... | reverse complement strand
CCAATGGGCTACTTTTAGTTCTGGGTCAAACAGCGATGTTTTTTTATCTGGTGCATCGCCTGGTGTTAGTGGGTGTGGCTAATGCTTTCGATCTGCACAATATGTTTGATTTGCAGTTTACTTTTATTATTAGCGGGCTGTTCTTGCTTATATTATATCCCATGGGAATTTGGTATAGGTCTTTTAAAGCCAAACACCCCGAATCTATCTGGTTGAAATATATATAAAATTTACGCAATCCTTTATAGGGGTTAAGCTAAGTTAAAAATATTTCAAAGTAAGGCTGATTGAGTACGGGCTTCATTTTTATTAATGATCACACTTACATTGCTCTGATTTTGGTTCATAGTTCATTACATTGCCTCGTGCATCAATCTCAAAGTCGCAGCATTGTTTGAAGAGCTTATTAAGTTGAGCACGCCCGCGTTGGGTTTGAGATTTAATTGTAGAATGACTAACGCCAAGTTTATCGGCTACTGCCTTTTGTGAAATACCCTCAAGATCAACTGAGGTTATTGTTTGGCGGTATTTTGATGGAAGTTGTTCTATGAATGGTTTTACACAATGGCTTAATGCTTCCCGTGTTTGATTGTGTGGGGAGTCGTCTATAAGTGAATCAGCTATGTTATTCATTTCCGTATATAAGCTTTCTTTGTTCGTTGCCTTCTTTCTGTAATAGTCATTAATAACATTCCGCGCAATACTAAAAAGCCAGGCATCTATACGATCATGTTCTTTTAGTGAGCTTAGGTTTTTATAACTCTTAATGAGCAGTTCCTGGGTTAAGTCATCAGCGATATGGGCATCACCTACACGGCTTTTTATAAAGCTTTTGAGTTGCTGCCCAAATTGACTCCAAATCTTATCTATATCCACTTCATTGCCTGCTTCAAATGACTAGTTATAAATATATAGACGCATCTTTCACAAAAAAGATGCAAATATTTTATATCTTTTTATAGTCTGGACTCTTTATATTAATATCTGCGTCTTTTTCAATCTATCTACGTCTTCAATGGGGAATACAAATAAAAACTTTAAAATTGGAGATAAGAATGACACAGTTAATAAACGATGAAATACGTAATGCCGTGCGTGACCAGTATGGCAAGGTGGCAGAGTCAGGTCAATCAGGTTGCGGTTGTGCAACTACTTCATGTTGTGGTGTTTCAGTGTCTGATGAAAAAGTGACTTCTATGGGGCTTGGCTACTCAGATAGCAATGTTAACGATGTACCTGATGGTGTAAATATGGGATTAGGCTGTGGTAACCCACAGGCAATTGCTGCTTTGAAAAATGGAGAAACGGTTTTAGATCTCGGGAGTGGAGGTGGCTTTGACTGCTTTCTTGCAGCTCAAGAGGTCGGTGAATCGGGACAGGTGATAGGGGTAGATATGACTCCTGAGATGTTGAGCAAGGCACGTAAAAATGCGCATAAATCTGGATATTTCAACGTCGAATTCCGACTCGGTGAAATAGAGCATTTGCCGGTAGAAAACTCGAGTGTTGATGTCATTATTTCTAATTGTGTCATTAACTTATCACCAGAGAAGATAAAGGTGTTTAAAGAGGCGTTTAGAGTGTTAAAGCCAGGTGGTCGATTAGCCATATCAGATGTTGTTGCAACGGCCGAATTGCCTGAAAACGTGATGGCAGATATGGGGTATTTTACCGGATGTATGTCAGGTGCCTCAATGGTTACAGATATAGAAAAAATGTTAATTCATGCGGGATTTACTGAGGTTAATATTAAACCTAAGAATGAGAGTAAGAAATTCATAAAGAATTGGGGAGAAGGTAGTCATATTGAATATTTTATAGTTTCTGCCACTATTGAAGCAGTTAAGCCCATGGGGAAAAATTAAAAGATATTATTTTAAGTCTAACTATAACGAAGAAAGATCAAAGCATATTTTGATATCAGAAATATGCTTTGATATGTTAGCTGTTACAAACTTAATCTTTCATATCTGCAAAGCCCTGTTTAACACTGCCTTTAACTGGCCGTGAAAAAAATGTCTGTAATAATAAATCAGATGTAAAAGATCCCTGGCGATTCCAGGGAAACAAAGAGACTAGTCGTGCCATCGTGCAGTAACCAAAAATTATTTGTGCCCAGGTACCAATAGTTGGAATCCAGTATAACCATTGCGTTGGATCAATCCATGCAACGACTAATAACATTAAATACCAGAAACGTACCTGTACGGGGAAGCTGGTAACATCAGCTTCCCGAATAATGTAATGGGCTAACTGAAATACAGTTAAACCTATAGCGAGCAAAAAACCCAACTCATTTCCAAATAGGCCAAATGTTAATAATGTGGCAGTTACTAACCAGTACCACCAGCCAATATCTTTATACTCAATCATAAGCATAGCTATGTCTCATTGTGTGGATAAAAAAATAATTAACTATTTTTAAAAAACGGGTACAAGATGATAATCCTGTGCCTGATAACCAATTAATGAAATAAACCCATCGGCTACCAGCGTTAAATCGTTGTATACAGTTTTGTTTTCTATACCAAAAACTCGCGTTGCAACTGCGCAAACTTCCTGTTTTATACCAAGCTGCGCTAAGGCTTCTATATTTGATTCAATATCCATTAATACATCACCCGCTAGTTTTTCTGTTTCTACTGATGGGGCAGAGGTTAAATATTTAACACTGGGCCCGATGTATACCAGAACGAAATTCGGGGTTACGCCCTGTGACTTCATACCTTTATGTGTGCCCTGTATTATCTCGAGATAAAAATTAAGTTTTTTTGGATCGCCAATGTCTACTAGAAACACCGCTTTACCTGTTTTTAAGCTACCCAGTGCTGCACTATCATCAATAGTATTGGTTGACGCAAATGCGATACCACAAAATATCAGTGCAGAGATTAAGGTGATAATTTTATATTTGAATGTCTTCATAATAGTTTCTCTATTGTTTCATTAATCACTGATTATTAAGGCAGGTTGTGCATGTCTACAATTGAACAGCTTGTTTTCCTGCTTAGTTTGCAATCCTTGTCATAAGGTGAAAATTCAAACGAACAGCTTCTTGCCTGTAATTCTTTCCAGTCTTCTGCTGGATATGCGTGTTCAGGTAAATTAGGCGGGTAATAAACGCAACCTAAACAAAATTCATCTATGTCGTGTGTAATTTTTATCATTGTTGTTTTATTTCATACAATACATTGGGTATGGAACATGGGCTCAAGCAGCAACCGATTTCCATGAGGAAACCCAAATAGCATCGACGTATTCTTGTAATGGTTTGTTTATTAGCCCATCAAGGCGAGAAGTGATCATACGAAGGGATGCGCCATATAAGCAGCTTGAAGCAACCATAAGATCCATAACCTGTATTTCACCTGATACCATGCCATCTTTAACCAGTTCTCTCATCATCTCAAAAGGAGTGGAGGAGCAAACAGGTTTCTCATTAGGCATAAAATCCCTGTGTTTAGAAGACAGCATGAACTCCATAACTTCTGGCTCTTCTTCGGTCATCTCGAATAACAACTCAATGACGGCCCGGCAGCGGTCATGGGTATTAGTATTGCAGGTTTTAATTTCTTCTAGTTGTATGACCATTCGATCGATCAGATCATTGTACATAGCACTTGCAATGCCTTCTTTATCTTTAAAGTGATGGTATATAGAGCCGATACTGACACTCGATTCACGGGCGATATCACGTACAGAAGTATTGAAATAGCCTTTATTGCTGAACAGCTTGAGCGTTGCAGTCAGTATTTGCTGACGTGTATTAATTTGCGGTTGTTTAAGGTTTTTTGAGGTCATATGAGAGACTAGAACGAACGTTCGTTCTAGTCAATGCTTTAATCGTACTTTAACTGAAATTATGAATTAATCAGATAGAAGGATGTTAGTAACTTATTGGATGTTTTGGTCTAGTCTGGAGCTATTGGAAGAAGGCTGGAGGCTATTATAGAGGAAGGGAAGGCTGTCAGAGTAAGATTTAATAGCACTAAACCTTTGCTCTGACAGTGAAAGCACCTGTTATGGGCACTTATAAGCATTCCCATATGCGGCTAAATTTGATTGATAAAGCGTTTCAGCCCAGTCTTTATCTATGCCATACATTCTAGCTTCCGTTTTGCATTCTTTAACGTTCTCGCGCAATTCAGCGGAATATTGGTAATTTGTTCCGGTTGTTAAAGAGACTCTTTTGCCCCGAGGTAATATGCCCGTTTTTATCTCGTTGCTACTGAATCGACTGGAAATGAAGCATTTATTTAAAAACTGAATTAAACGATCTTCTATGATTCTAATTTCATCGTTGTAGCAGTGGGTTTCGTTTATCTGAGCCGTTTTAGCCAGTTGACTTGGATGGACGGTTCCTTTGCTTGAGCAGCCTAATAACAAGGTGGCAAGAGTGATTAAACTAAGAATATTAATTGTCTTCATAAAAATTGTCCCTTTTCATATATATCGTAATATTTTGTAACTGAATATAGAGGGTTTTTCTATAAAATTGCAAATGAAATGATCTGTTTTGTCGATTTGCTTTTAAAAAATAACGGGTATGCGTCATATAATTTAAAACAGGTATAATGTTTCCTTAAATATTTCTATCTATGGTTTATGTTTAATGGTTGTTTTTTATGGTTAAACACGAACATACATTTCCGAATATATTAAAAAGTGAATTTAAAACATGTCATCAGGTTCAAAGAAAGTGATTATTGCTGCATTAATAGGCAACGCATTAATCTCTGTCACCAAATTTAGTGCCGCTATATTTACTGGTAGTTCAGCCATGTTATCAGAGGGTATTCATTCACTGGTAGATACCGGTAATCAAATTCTACTGTTATATGGAATGAAACAGGCGCAAAAACCAGCAGATGAAAATTATCCCTTTGGGCATGGTAAAGAGATTTACTTCTGGAGCTTTATTGTTGCCATATTAATATTTGCACTTGGTGGAGGCATTTCGATTTATGAAGGTATACATCATGTTATGCATCCTGTTGAAGTGAAAAACCCTTATATAAATTATATTGTGCTAGGGCTTGCGCTACTTTTTGAAGGTGCTGCCTGGTATTTTGCTTTGCGTGAATTCAAACAAAGTAAAGGTAAATGGGGATATATAGACGCGGTTAAACGAGCTAAAGATCCTAGTGTGTTTGTGGTTTTATTTGAAGACTCAGCGGCTATGCTTGGTTTAATGGTTGCATTTTTAGGAATATTACTGAGTCAGCTAACTGGTATCTTATATCTGGACGGAGTCGCTTCAATTATTATTGGTTTAATCTTAATTGCAACAGCAATCTGGCTAGCATATGAAACAAAAGGATTATTGATTGGTGAGTCAGCAAACAAACCTGTTGTACAGGGAATTCGTTTGATGCTTCAGGACAATTTAAATATCGAAATGGTTAATGAGGTGCTTACCATGCATATGGGGCCCAACTTTATACTGGCAAATATCAGTGTTGATTTTAAAGATGATATGGCAACTGAGACACTGGAAGATTGCATTGCTGAAATTGATATTGCAATTAAAGATAAATATCCATTGGTGCAAAGGGTGTTTATTGAGGCAGAGCGTAGTAAGCATAAAAAGTAACTACTGTCTCGTTAACATAAATTTTCCTGTCATTCTCGAATGCTTGTGTTGGGAATCTAGTGTCTTTGCAAGCTCTAAGACCGTTGGGTCTCCGACATAAGTATTTGAAAATGACGGTTTTTTAGATTGATGCTTTCTGTCTTAAATTAGTAGTACATACGATGATAATCAGTTGTATCAGCCTGCAGTAATGACTAGTATGGCTTAACGGGACTGCAGTGATAAAAAATAATGAATTATTAAACGATAGAATATTATGATAATTTTTGAGTAAGATATATTCAGGTCAATGTATTTAAACCGATTTAAGTTTTCGCATTTAAGACTCTGTCTATATCACTTATAGCCTGAAACGACTCAATGCTGATGCCTGCTTTATTAAAATCCGGTGCGTCGGGGTACTCGCTTGCCTGCTCAGCCATTTCTGTAGCTTCATTAACCCAGTTATCTGACCATATCATAACTAAACGTATATCATCATCTGATAAGTTTTCAATTGATGTTTGTAAAATTTGATAAAAACCATTTCTGGATAATGGTGTATGGATGGATGTTATGGCTTTTTCATCACATGACTTAAGTGCATTAATTAAATCGACGGTAGATTTTTTTAATAATTCCTGTCGGCTATATTCAGTTATTTTACTAATGGTCTCCTCAATAATTTGATATTCTATTGTTCCGTGGCTGGGCCGAGAGAATAATGAAATAAAAGATTCCAGTGTAACCAGTGCATCATGCGTTTTAGTTATGTCACGTGATCGTTTAAGTAATTTTTGACAGAATTCTTCTAGTTTTTCAGCGCTTAATGACAGTGTGATTTCAGATTTTTGAGTCATGTTAATTAGCTTGCTTGTAGGTTATTAATCAGTTTTTGCTTTACAATTTATTAATTACGCATTGTGGACTAATGGGTTATAGTCAATAATGCTTACAGTATGTAATATCTTTAAATATAGATAATGAATATAGGGCTGCAATATGTCTATAAACCTTACTTTAGTATTACGGGTTTAGTCTCAGTAGTAAAGAATTTATCTCAGGCATAAAAGTAGTTATATTAATTTGCTTATAAGCAGGCCTTTGGTGTTCTCATCAGTAATAATCAAAATAGAACTCATTAATAAGGGAGTGACTACTCATAATATGAAACTTCTGAATCTAATATTTTTTCTATATCTGCCGCTTTGCGCACTGGCTAACGAAAACCGTTTCGTTATAGAAAGCGAAGCAATGAAGCTTAAAGTTGAGCAAGTGGCTGATGGTTTTGGTGTGCCGTGGGGTATAGCCGTTTTATCATCTAACGAGCTATTAATTACAGAGCGTGAAGGTGCTATTAAGATATTTTATATAGATAAGTCAAAGGCGGTTACCTTAAAAAATACACCTGATGTTCTTGTTGATGGTCAGGGAGGGATGCTGGATGTTGTATTAGCACCCGATTTTAACACCAGTAGCTGGGTTTATTTCACTTATGTAAAAGATGTTAATGGTGAAGGTGCAACCGTTCTTGCCAGAGCAAAAGTAAAAGATCATAAATTGAGTGGCTGGCAGGAATTATTAGTAACCGAGTCAGCAACAAGCCAGAATTACCATTTTGGCAGCCGCATCACATTTGATGAAGCGGGTCATGTTTATTTTAGTGTGGGGGATCGGGGTGTGCGTCCTTCTGCTCAGGACCGCTCAAATCATGCAGGCACAATTATTCGATTAAATAGTGATGGTAGTATCCCAAAAGATAATCCATTTAATAAAGTGCCACATAACACTAAGCAGACAATGAAAAAGCCATCTGTCCTGCCTGAAATATGGAGTTATGGGCATAGAAACCCTCAGGGCATGGCTTATGATCTTGAAAATAAACGTCTATGGTCTATAGAACATGGCCCCAGAGGAGGGGATGAGATTAATCTGATACGACCAGCTAATAATTACGGTTGGCCAGTTATTTCTCATGGTAAAGAGTATTGGGGACCTGTTAGCGTTGGGGAAGCAACTCATCGTGATGATATTAGTGCACCTGTTAAAGTTTATATTCCTTCTATAGCGCCGGGTAGCCTGATTTATTATGCAGGTGATGCGTTACCGGGCTGGAAAGGTAACCTACTGTCTGGAGCGCTAAAATTGCGCCATATCAACCGTATTGTTTTAGACCGAGATGGTTTATTCTTAAAAGAGGAGAGGATACTGGAGGACCTGGATGAGCGTATTCGAGCTTTAACGCAAAGCCCGCAGGGATTAATATACTTTACAACCGACAGTGGAAAGATTTATCGGATATCGCCTTATGATAAACTCCCTCATTATAATTAATATTGATAACTCAAAAGTGTGAATTATGAAGACTAAATTATTTTCTCTATTTTTACTCATAACCTGCTCATTAACGTCTGTACAGGCGGCTGACCAGAAATCAGCCCAGAAATCAGCTCAGACATCCGACCTTGCAAAAGAAAAGCGTTGGGTTGATCAAACGGTAGATTTTCTTGTTGATGGAGAGGCCGAGTGGCTTGATCTTGGTAAACACAAGGCACTGGCTATCTATATGGAAGCTGATACTGAGGTGGCTAAGGGCGGTGTGATTGTTGTTCATGGTTCAGGTGTGCATCCTAACTGGCAGGATGTTGTGCAGCCATTACGTACCCGTTTACCAGAATTTGGTTGGGCTACCTTATCGATTCAAATGCCGGTATTGCATAATGAAGCTGAATATACTGAATACGCTCCGCTGTTTGACGAAGTGAAGCCTCGAATAGAGTCGGCTATCAAAAACTTACAGGCCAAGGGTATTAAAAAAATAGTGATTGTATCGCATAGTCTTGGATCGGCGATGAGTGCGTATTATCTTGCAAACGCAGAAAAATCAGCCGTACAGGCGTTTGTTGCTATTGGTATGCCGGGGGCTAGAGAAGACAAGCGCATGAATACAGTTTTAATGTTGAAGAGTATCAATATCCCTGTATTAGATTTGTATGGTGAGAAAGACCTTGAGTCTGTGCTTGGCTCGTCTAAGCAGCGTAAAGATGCGAGTTCTAAAAATAATGCATATTCACAAAAAATTGTTTCCGGGGCTGATCACTTTTTTATAAATAAAAATGATGAACTAGTTAATAGTGTGAATGACTGGTTGAGCCTGCAGAAATAGCATCGGTTGTCAGGCATGGCTTAAGGCACTTTAACTATTATGCTGCAAATCTTTAATATCAGAGAAAATATGAAAATTATAATATCAGTATTATTAGCCGTGATGGTTAGTTCATGTTCTTCTGATTATGTGCCGAGTGAAAAAATGCTGGCGTATAAGCAATCAATGACGACTGAACAGGCCCGGCTTGTTCTTCAGGAAAGTATTAACGATATTAGTAAGTTGTCAGGAATTTGTGGTGCACGAGGCTTCTGGTATGACGATAAATCAAATATTCAGGTATTTGATAATAAGTTGTCTTTGCACGCTTATAAACGGGGCAAGGAATTAAGAAATACAAATCGGGGTTTTGATGATATTGTTGTATTTGAAAAAGAATATTACGATTTCGACTTTGATTTTAATAAGGTTGCAAGTGTTAATATTTATGATGATCCCTTGTTATTGACTGTTTTTCCTGACTGTAATAAAAAGGACTTAAATAAAAATAATTTCATTGTTGATCTGTATATTGATAAATTAAACAATATAAAGTTTATTGTAAACAAACAGGACTTTGATAAATTAGCCGCTTCTTTATCTTTAATATTTGTTAACAGACCAATTATATTAAAATAAATATTTCGCTTGCTTGTTTTATTGGTCTGTTTATTAGCTTGTTATTTTGATGTGATTTCTTTTACTTTGTTATTAATATCAAAGTTAGCTTTCAGGTAAAAGTCGAAATCTATGAAATCTTGAGGGATGTACTGAGAGTATATTGGGTCGTAGTTATACTTATCTAGTAACAGGCGATGAAGCCGAGTCTCATATTGTTGATTGAGTGTATCTTTAAATATTTTTTTCACTGCTTTCATAATAGTAACCGCTAAACTTCAAAACAGTCAGTAAGTTAAACGTCTTTGATTTCATTGTCACTAGGAAAAAATCCTTATTTGTAAGGTAGTGTAAGTCTAATGAATCTTATTTTATTAATTTTAATTTATGAAAAAATTATAAAAATTATTTTCAAACGTATTCCTGAAAATTATCGAAATATCAGCTATTAAGAATCCTGTATCATGAACCCATCTGCTGGTCTTGGCTTGCGCTTAAACGCTATCCTGAATCTGATTACTGATATTCAACAGAAATCTCCTTATCCGTGTATTTGGGATTGTTGCTGTGATCACGGGTATTTAGGAATTAAGATACTTAGTCAGAACTTGTGTGAGAAGCTGATTTTTGTTGACCAGCTGCCACATATCATTGATCAATTAGCCGTCAAAATAGCCCCCTTTGATACGGGTAAGCATGAGTTAATAGCTGCAGATGCAGGTGATCTTGTTTTTGATCCACAATATCGTCATTTAGTTATACTGGCTGGAGTAGGTGGCGAGTGCATAATTGATATTGTTGATAAAATTGAGTTGAATCATTCTGATACGCAGATAGATTATATATTTTGTCCCAGTAGCCGGCATAACATATTACGTGAATATTTATCGTTGAAAAATGTGGGCTTGTTGTATGAAGATATAGTTTGTGAAAAAAAGCGTTGTTATGAAATTATATATGTCCAGGGAAAAACCGAGAGCGGTTTGCTACCATCAGTTTCTTTAGTAAGTGATTTATGGGATATGAATAAAGTAGAGCATCAACAGTATCTTAAGAAAATTAATAGGCCAAGAGTTTCAAAGAAACCAAAGCGTAGATAGCGTTTAATCAGTAATAGGCATATATATCAGAAAGTATATGTTGTCTAATACAGTGATTGAATTATATCTATAATTTCAGGCGCATCCCAAATAATGGCAGAATTCACGCCGTAAATTATCTTTCCATTTGTATCAATTAGAAATGTAGACGGGTATGTAATAACATTCCATTTTTTAGCAAAGCCTCCGTTTTGATCCATGAGGACCGGGTAATCAACATCAACTTCCTTTAAAAAGTCGAGTATAACCTGTTTGTCTTCAGCGTAATTAATAGAAATTAAATCAAACGCTCTGCCTTGCATCTTTTCTTTCAGGCGATTCAGTGAAGGTATTTCTTCAACACAAGGAGGGCACCAGGTAGCCCAGAAATTTACAACTGTCACACGATCTTTGAAATCACTTTTATTAAATGTTGCTCCATGAGCATCTAACAGGTTTATTGGTAGTGGTTTTATTTTTCCCTTATATTTCATTAAGTCGATATCGATACCACTTTTTACTTTTTTACTCTCGGCTAATGCAACAGGTTTGCTGGGTACGCTTTGATTTTCTAAAAGGCCAATCATTTTTTTAATGTTTGGTGCTACCGCTTTTATGTGATTCTTAATGTCCGTTGTCGGATTTTCATTATAAAAAAGGCTCATGATGTCCGGAATCATTTTTGTATATACCGGGTTGTCATGTTGCTGAAGTTTGTCAAGCAGAGCACTAAACTGATTTATGCTGCCACTGCTTTTAGTCTGGTAAATCATTAAGGGGATATTGGTGGCGTTAATAATCGGCATGTACTCCGGGTCGACACCAAGTGATGGAATATAGGCATAACTATACGGAGAGAAAAGGATTGCACCAATAAGATAGGGAGAAGAATGGCTTCTTGATTGCCACTGGTGAGCCCCCATTAATGCACTTACAGAGGCATAGGAATCACCTGCAACAATGATTTTCTTACCCGTTACTTTGTGCGCGTACTCAATTAAATCGGCAATATTGCTTCCGTCTAGCTCTTTTATAGAGGTTGAGCCCTGAGGCATAAACAGTGATTCTACAATATTGCTTTGCCAGACTTCGATGTTTTGTTCGGTTAGTAGCTTTGCCATTTCCCTATGGCTAACACGAAAACCATATTCTGGTGCCAGCCAGATAATGAGATACTTTCCTGGGTCCTGTTTTGTTTTCTGGTTAATGTTTGTGAATTTATCAACATTGATTTCATTGTCAGAAGGTGTGGTTACCGTGATTTCGGTTTGTGAAAGGCAGCTGCTGCTATACAGGATTATCAGGCTGAACAGTGCAAATACAATGCTGCGTGGGAATATCATTTCTCGTAACTCATCTGGCTGCTTAATATGATCAGGCTAAATATATTAAAGACTATTAGCTCACGGTTAAACAATAATCTTAGATTATTATATTTTATTTGCATGAAAGATGCTGATGGCCTGCTTAAAAATAATGATTATTGATGCGATTGTAGGGCGTTGTTTGTTATTCATTAAGCCACTCAATAAGAGGGGGTTGCAGTAAAAATATTTAATCCCATATAAATTGCAATGAAAACAATGAGATATATTATAAAGTGTGGCCCGAATATAGTGTGAATGAGAGGCGCTTTGTTTATGAATGTTACTTAGTATAACAACCAATAGTTAACCAGAAATACTCTATACTATTAATATTATTCAACATTTAGATTTCCTAATGCGCTTAAATAAGCTTAATTTTATAGATAAAATTTCACGGCACTTAAGTTTATCACTTTATTTCTCCCTTCTGATTACAGCAGCGTGCTCTCATGCTAATGCTGAAGGCTTAATACAGTGGCAGTCGAGCAATATTCAGTTATTACGCGGTTCAGATTATGAGCTTAGTGATCCTCACGGAACGATAGTTACCTTCGAATATGCCAACCAATGGTCTTATGGTGACTTTTTTATGTTCATTGATCAAAGCAAATTTGATGATGGTGAAAAAAATACATATGGAGAAATCTCTCCGCGCTTTAGCTTTAATAAGTTAACGGGGCAGGATCTCTCTAATGGTGCTATTAAAGATGTTTACCTGTCGACTACGTTCGAAAAAGGTAAAGGTGATGTAAAGGCGTATTTGCTAGGTGCGGGTGTTGATGTTGATATACCAGGATTTAATTTTTTTAATGCCAATATCTATGCCCGACACAACCCTGTTCTGGACGATGACACCTGGCAGGTAACTCTTGCCTGGCAATATCCGTTTTCATTAGGTAACTCAAACTGGATTACGGAAGGCTTTGCTGATTTTGCGGGTGATGCAGATCCTGGATATGTAAGTAATCAATTTGTCGTGCCCCGGTTATTAGTTGATGTTAGCAAAATAGTTAATATGAAGAGAGAGAGTTTGTGGTTGGGTATTGAGTATTCTTACTGGACAAACAAATACGGTATAAATGGTATTGATGAAAGAGCTATTCAGGTACAAATAAAGTGGGTGTTCTTATGATTTTTGTGAAAATAGATCGTAAATATTGCCGGGATATAACTCAATGTTAAGAAGTTATCTAACAGGTCTAATGTTTGCGTTTAGTAGCCTGTTTTCATGTCATTTATATGCGCTTGATTCAGTTACTTTACAGTTAAAGTGGAAACACCAATTTCAATTTGCAGGATATTATGCGGCACAGAAACAGGGGTTCTTTGAAGAAGAGGGCTTTGATGTAAAGATTAATGAAGTGGATTTTAACAGAAGCACTTCGGAGATTGTTTTAAGTGGAGATGCTGAATTTGGGATTTCTGATTCTAGCCTTGTTCTGTCACGCTTGAAAGGCAAACCTGTTGTCATTGTTGCTGCTATTTATCAACATTCACCACTGGTGTTATTAACTTTAAAATCTTCGCATATTTTGAGCCCAATCGAATTAAAGGGCAAGCGTGTTATGTATCAAAAAAATATAGATGATGCAGTATTAACCGCCATGTTTACCGAACTAAATCTAAAGGATAATGAGCACACGCATGTGCCACACACTTTTCAGGATGATGCATTAATTTCTGGGAATGTTGATGCTATGTCAGCTTATATAACGGATCAGCCCTTTTTATTTAAAAAAAATAATGTCGATATAAATATTATCTCACCTTCAAGTTACGGCATTGATTTTTATGGAGACATGCTTTTTGTTACGCAAGATTATTTAATTGAGAATAAAGAAAGAGTTAAAGCATTCAGGCGAGCAAGTATTAAAGGCTGGAGGTATGCTTTGAATCACCCTGTCGAGATTATTGACTGGATTATAGCTAACTATAAGACCGAAAAAACGCGAGAACATTTATTATACGAGGCAGAGTATACAGCACGTATGATTAGACCAGAGTTTATCGAAATAGGACACTTTAGTCCTAATCGCCTGAATAGAATTTCGGATATATATAAAAATATTGGTTTAGCATCACGCGACCAGGATCTAGTAGGTGTTAATTATAGTGATTATTATTCTAATGGTGAAGTTGGTGAGGGAAAAGCTATAAAAATAGGGGCGTTTATTTTTTTCGGTTTTTTAGTTTTTGTTACGATTTTTATAATAATTAATCGCCGATTGAAGAAATTGGTCAATATACGAACAAAACAATATAAAGACACTCAAAACAGACTTCAAAATAGTGAAATTTTAATGCGCGGGTTGTTCGAACTGTCACCTGTTGGCATTGCGCTTAATGATTTTGAGACGGGGAGTTTTATCAGGGTTAATGATGCTATTGTTGAGCCAACCAGTTATACACATGACGAATTTATAGCGCTTAGTTATTGGGACCTGACACCTAAGGATTATGAATCGCAGGAAGCTGAACAACTTAGGCTTCTAAATGAAACAGGTAAATATGGCCCATATGAAAAAGAGTATATAAAGAAATCAGGAGAGCGCTATCCTGTTTTGTTAAATGGCATGGTAATGACAGACCCGGCTACGAATAAAAAACTGATCTGGTCAATCGTACAGGATATATCTGAACATAAAAAATCGGAAAATGAACTTATAAATGCAAAAAATGAAGCCTTACAGGCGGCAGAAACAAAGAGCAACTTCCTGGCGAGTATGAGTCATGAAATAAGAACACCAATGAATGGTGTGATTGGTATGATGGAGTTGCTAAAAAATTCTGATTTATCAGAAGATCAAATGCATCAGTTAAACCTCGCACAATTTAGTGCAAAATCATTGTTAACCTTAATAAATGATATTTTAGATTACTCTAAAGTCGAAGCGGGAAAACTCGAACTGGAATGCATAGATTACGATGTTCGAGGTTTGTTTGGTGATGTTGCTGAAATCATGGCACAGTTGGCGCAAGAAAAAGATCTTGAAGTGGTTTTAGATATTACCGGCATTGATCAAACTTATGTTAAAGGTGACCCCAGCAGGTTAAGACAAATACTGATAAATATTATTAGTAATGGAATAAAGTTTACCCATAGTGGTGAAGTTGTTATCAGCGCATCTTCAATTGAGAATGAAGATGGATCATTAACTCTATCATGTTCAATTGCTGATACAGGTATTGGTATTCCATCAAGTAGTCAGAGCAGTTTGTTCTCATCATTTACGCAGGTCGATTCATCAACAACACGTAAGTATGGAGGAACGGGGCTCGGACTCGCTATTTCTAAAAAATTATGTAACTTAATGAATGGTGATATTGATCTCACCAGCACCGTTGGTGAAGGTACCTGTTTTGAGTTCTTTATAAAGTTAAGCAAAAGTGATAAGTCTAAGGAAGTTATACCTGAAACAGATATTAGTAAGCTTAATATTTTAGTCGTTGATCATAATAAAGCGACACGGCAAGCATTAAAATCACAGCTTGAGCATTGGGGCGCTACAGTGCATATAGCTGTAAATGCTGACATGGCTTTAAGTGTATGTGAAAGTGTTTATGCTAATAATAATGCATCCGGGATTGATATCGCTTTTATCGATAATGCATTACATGATATAGCTGGTTCAGCACTGGCTAAAAAATTACAAATGCACAGTCGGTTTAAAAATATTAAATTAATAATGATGACGGGGCTTTCATCAGTCGGCGATGCACGCAAATATGCAGATATAGGTTTTAGCGCTTATTTTCCAAAACCAGCAACCACTAACGATTTATTTAAAGCCTTATCAGTGTTATCTGACGATGGAGAATCTCTCAGAAAAGCTGATCCGCTAGTGACAAGTCATTATTTAAAAGATATGGATAGCGCTACTGAGACAGAACAAGCTGTAATTCAGTGGCCTGAAAACTCGCTTATTCTGCTTGTTGAGGACAACCATGTGAATCAAATTGTTGCCAGAGGCACGCTCGAATCACTTGGTTTGAAAGTTGATATAACGAATGATGGTTTAGATGCACTTGATACTTTAAAAAGTACAAATAATAAAAAATATACTTGTATATTAATGGATTGCCTGATGCCAAATATGGATGGCTATACAACGACACGTGAAATAAGAAATGGCACGGCCGGCGAGCAGTATAAAAATATACCTATTATAGCCATGACAGCAAATGCAATGAAAGGCGATAAAGAAAAGTGTTTAGAAGCTGGAATGGATGATTATTTAAGTAAACCTATTGTAAATGAAGATCTACTTGAAAAGTTACGCACGTGCTTAAAATAATTAATTCATAATAAGGTATGGGTATTTTAGACATAAAAAAACCAGCTAAAAAGCTGGTTTTTTTAATATGGTACCAAAGGCCGGACTTGAACCGGCACGCCCGTAAAGGCAACGGATTTTGAATCCGTCGTGTCTACCAATTCCACCACTCTGGCAATATCTGGCAATACTCGATAAGTAGGCGGCTATTCTAATGATTTTTGTCTGATGAGCAAGTTAAGTTTAAGCAACTATAAGCCTGACTAACTCAAGACTATCTCACTAAGCTTTAAACCTTGAATTTAGCCACCAGTTGCTGAAGGTTCTGTGCAAGATTAGACAGGCCCTGACTTTCCTGATTGGTTCTTTCAGCCCCATTCATGCTTTCTGTGGCAATTTCACTAATGGAGTGCATGTTCTCGTTTATTTCAACAGCTACGCCTGACTGAGAGCCTGCCTCGTCATTTATCAGGGTGTTAATTTCTGTAATACCCTTAACGGCTTCCTTAATCTGTTGTAATGAGTGCCCGGCCTCGGTTGCATGATTCACGCTTTCGTTTGCCTGTGTTTGACCTTTCTCCATTACCTCAACCGTTTCTCTGGAAACGGATTGTAATGTCTCTATCATGGTCTGGATTTCTTTTGTGGATTCTTGTGTGCGTTGTGCCAGAGTTCTTACTTCATCGGCGACTACCGCAAAACCACGACCTTGCTCACCTGCTCGTGCCGCCTCTATTGCCGCATTTAACGCTAGCAGGTTAGTTTGTTCGGATATGCCCTGAATAACATCAAGTACACCGCCTATATTCAGGCTCTCTTTCTCAACGCGGTTTATGGATGAAGATGCATTTTCTACCGCACTCGCCAGGCTTTTAATTGAACTAACTGTCTGGCCGACAACCGTATTACCTTTTTCGGCTTCTTCTTTTGCAATAGCAGCAGCTTCGGCGGCCTGAGCTGCTTTGTTTGAAACATCCTGAGCAATTTGAGTCATGCGCTGGATCGCCATTTCTACATTTTGTGTCTGATTGTGCTGGTTTTGTACGCCCTGACTTGTGCTATCAGCAACGGAGCAAATCTGGTTTACACTGGTTAACATTAGTTCGCTGCTGTCTTTAAGCTCACTTACAACATTACGCAGAGTAGCAGCCATATTGTTAAAGCTTTCAATGATTTCACCAATAACATCATCACTAGCCATATCGCAGGTAAAACTTAAATCATGATTACTAATAGCAACGGAGACCTGAGCAATGCGTTTAAGTTTAGATACCAGTACGATATTAAGAATGTAATAGTTGATTAAACCGATAATAACGCCAGCAACAAGGCAACTTACGATAAACCAGCCATGTAGCCCTTCTTTATATTCTACAAAGAAGTTTGCAAAGAAAGGGAAGATAATGCCCATCATAATGCCAAAGCCAAGAAAGGCTAAAAGTATATTACGTAAAATACTGGGTTTCATTATCACTCCCGTTATAAAAATATAAACCCTGACACTCTTTATAGTTGCCAGATATGACTCTGGCAAGTTTTTGCTACAAGTTGGCAGGGTTATTTACGGAGTGATAATTAGCTGGTAGGAAACACTTTTTTGAAGGGCTTGACAGTAACTTGCTGGTAAACACCCGCTGATATATACGGATCTGTATCAGCCCAATTTTGAGCGTCAACAAGGGAATCAAACTCGGCTACAACCAGGCTACCACTAAAACCAGCTTCACCCGGGTCATTACTATCAATTGAGGGGTGTGGCCCTGCAATAATCAGGCGGCCCTCATCTTGCAGTTTTTGTAGTCTGGCAAGGTGATCGGGACGAGCTTTAAGTCGATCTTGAAGGCTATTTACTACATCTTGAGCAATAATGGCATACAGCATTTTAAGCTTCCCCTGATGGTGGGTTAATCTCTTGTTTTTTCATCTGTTTCAGTATCTTCATCTTCCGGCACTTCCATGTATTTTGAAAGGTAGAGTGCCTGAGCAATCACAAATACAAGGGTCATGCCCATTAACCCAAACAATTTAAAATCAACCCAGAAGTCCATTCTGGTTTTTTCATCAAGCTCTGTAGCGTAATAAAAAGCAACGTACAGATTAGCTAAGCCGCTGAAGATAAAAAAAGCGACCCATGATAAGTTGAGTTTAAACCAGACCGCTTCAGGTAAGTTAATTTGCCCACCCATCATACGGTGTACCAGGCTTTTTTCGCCTATAAACTGGCTAACTAAAAAGGCAGCGGCAAAAACCCAGTTTAAGACAGTGGGTTTCCATTGAATGAAAGCCGGGTCACCAAATACAATTGTAATACCACCCAGTCCGCTAATAAGAACCAGAGAAAATATATGCATTCTTTCAAAGCGTTTATGCTTGAGCCAGAACCCGCCCACCTGGATAAAACTCGCTACTATTGCGATACCCGTTGCGATAATAGTCGCTGTTATTACTTCTGGCTGAGCCGGGTCTAACCAGTTGCCTACGGGTGTGTTCTCAGCTATTAAGCTGGCATTGTGATAACCAAGAAAAAAAAGAATTATTGGGGCAAGGTCGTAAAATATTTTCATATTAGCAGTTTATCAAAAAATCAGGCGCGAGATTAACACGAAAGAGTAAAGGCGGCTATTCTCTGGGCATGAACCACATCAGTTTGTTTTGGATTAAAAGTGTTCTGAAATTATAATTGTTTAAGGCTTCGGCCTTCTTCAAAACCGTCTTTCAGCAAACTCTATTTACTTGAATGATGAATTTTAAATGAAATTTTAAAATAAGTCGAAAAACTGAATTATTGTATTCTTTATGTGTATTTGGCACACAAAAGCAGGCGGTTTATGTATGATTTTTTTACACTATAGTGCCTATTGTGTAGGCGTTTTAGGGAAAGTTATGTGTAAGTATTTGATAATTGGTTTTTTTTGCATTTTGTCATGATTATTGCTTGTTTTCTATAAATAGTATTAATACTATTTTAAATGATAATAAGAGATGCCAGGAGGCACTTATATAATGAAAGCATTTAGTGGTGAGCTTAAAAAAGTATCTATATTAATAATTTCTATAACAATGCTGTTATTTGTATCTACCGTGCAGGCAGCGAGCATTAGCTATTTTCTAGACCAGTCTAATGTTCTTATTGATGGTCCCAACTATGTACAGGTGACTATTAGTGATAGTACAACGGTTATAGGCGATATTGATTTTAGTGTAGACGTATTAAGCGAGGCGTTTTCTGTGTCACCGGGTGCGAACTTTGGGTTGCAGGAATTCTCATTTAATTTTGATGACTCCATTGTTGTCAATGCTAGCGATATTACAAATATTAACCCAAGCACATGGATGGTAACTGAAAACCAGAATGCTGGCGGTGGCTTTTTTAAATTTGATTTACAGCTTGATGGTACAGGTAGCTCTAGGACTGAATTATTATCATTCAGTATTTCCGGTGTGGATGGTGACTTGATTTCATCATATGCCACTGGTTCATCATTGAACCCGAGCTCTAGTGAATTTTTTGCTGCACACGTTGCTGGTTTTGATTTAACTGAAGGTGTAACAAGTGCTCAGTTTGCAGGTTCTTCATTGGTTCCTGTTCCATTACCTGCTGCCTTATGGTTATTTGGCTCCGGTCTAATTGCATTGGCTGGTTTTGTGAGAAGTAAAAAAAGATAAATTATAAAATGTTTGTTTATTTAAAGGCGGCTTTTTAGTCGTCTTTTTTTTGCAGAATAATATAAGCTACATACCTTATATCCTATTTTTTGAAAGATTAAACATGCAAATAAAAGTGCATCACGTTATTACACGGTACCTGATGTCGGCAGGCGTTTTAGGCCTGGGTCTCGGGTTAATTTATCTGTCTTATGCCATCGTTTATACAGTTGATCGCATACCTGATACGCTCGCTGAAATAGATAAAGCAGGAGAGCGTATAGATCGTGTATTGGATGAAGTGAAGATGGTAAGTGATCAAGTGCCCTTGATTATAGAGCAGGTTGATTTATTGCAGAAAAAAGTTCCATTAGTGTTGGCAGAAGTTAAAGCGAACCGGTTACTTGTTCCTGATATTTTAAAAGAAGTTGAGCAGGTCAGAGTGCAGGTGCCGCTTATATTAACGGAGGTTAAGGCTGTCCGAGAGGCGCTGCCTGGCATATTAACTGAGGTAAAAGCCTATAGAGTACTCATGCCCAGTGTGTTGAGTGAAGTGGCAGCTGTACGGAAAATTATTCCACCAACGCTGGACAGAGCAGAAGGTTTGGCTAGTGAGATAAGAAGTGCCGGTCAGGAGGCAAGCGAAGGCGCTGTTATGGGCTTGTTTAGTGGCATAATCAAACTGCCATTTAAAATGTTTGGTGGTATACAGGAAAAGTTTAAGAATGCTGACCTGTCAGATTCCGATGTTCAGAAAATCAGACAAGCTTCAATTATCGCACTGAAGTCAGAAATAGGCTCTGCTCATAAATGGGATAACTCAGATACAGGATATTCTGGTGAAGTTACCGTTCTATCAGAAACTAATGATGATGGTAAGCATTGCCGTAATCTGAGTATATCAGTGAATAAAGCAAATAAAAAAATTGACAGTCAAAGAACACAGGTTTGTCAGTTAAGTGATGGTGAGTGGCAACTGGAGTGATAAATTCACAATTTAAATTATTATAAATAACAAAGCTTGATATAAAGGTAAGTTTTGCTTTGCCTATCAATCACTTTGCTTCAAAATACGCCGTCTTATGAGCCAGTTTTTCGAAATTCATCCTGATAATCCGCAAAAGCGGTTAATACACCAAACCGTTGAAATTATCGATAACGGTGGTGTGGTGGTCTATCCCACAGATTCCAGCTATGCCATTGGTTGTCACCTTGGTGATAAATCCGCTATGGAAAAAATTCGGCGTATTCGACAGGTTGATGATAAGCATCACTTCACACTGGTCTGCAGTGATCTCTCAGAAATTGCTACTTATGCCAAAGTCAGTAATTCTGATTACCGCCTATTAAAGTCACTAACTCCCGGCCCCTATACCTTCCTGTTAAAAGCGACTCATGAAGTTCCTCGTAGGCTTATGCATCCAAAACGCAGAGTAATTGGCATTAGAGTTGTGGAAGACACTATCGTTCGGGCGATACTGGAAGAGCTGGGGCAGCCTATTATGAGTTCGACATTAATTATGCCGGAAAATGATATGCCGGAAACAGATGCCCATGAAATTCGTGAAAAGCTTGAACGTCAGGTGGACTTAATAGTGGATGGCGGTAATTGCGGGTTCGAAGCAACAACGGTTATTAATATGGTTGAGGAAACACCTTTTATTGTTCGTCAGGGAAAGGGGGTTAATCATGGCCTGGATTAAGAATTAATGGATCTGCTATACAAGATATTATTTGCATTACCTGCGGTTATAACCGCTATCACATTACATGAAGCGGCCCACGGCTGGGTTGCTTACAAATTGGGCGATTCCACAGCAAAAGATTTAGGTCGTATAACGGCCAACCCAATGAAACACCTGGATCCAATCGGTACTGTTCTAATGCCATTAGTCATGATTGTTTTTACCGGCATGGCCTTTGGTTACGCCAAACCTGTTCCAGTAGAAGTACGTAATTTTGATCATCCACAGAAAGATATGGCGTTAGTGGCCCTCGCAGGACCCGTATCAAACCTCATAATGGCTGTTTTCTGGATGTTTGTACTGGTGGCATCAGTTAAGTTGCTGACTAATGGTGCATTGGGTGATGCTTTAAAATACATGGCAGGTATCGGTGTCATAATTAACATTGTATTAATGGTAGTTAATTTTTTGCCCATACTGCCACTGGACGGTGGAAGAGTGCTTATGGGGGTTTTACCCTTTAAGTGGGCGGTTATGTTTATCAAAACTGAGCGCTTTGGGTTCTTGTTCGTTATTTTACTTTTATTCACAGGAATTCTAGATAAAATACTCATGCCCATGGTTCAGATGGTACAAAAGAATTTATTTAGCCTTTTTGGTTTAAGTTAAAGTCATTTTCTAGGAGATATTTTGAGTTCAGTTCCAACGCAACATCAGCGCGTCCTGTCAGGCATGCGCCCAACCGGTTTATTGCATCTTGGACATTACCATGGTGTGTTAAAAAACTGGGTTAATTTGCAGCATGAATACGAGTGTTTCTTTTTCGTAGCAGACTGGCACGCATTAACGACTCATTATGAAGATCCGCGGATCATCTCAGAAAGCACCATGGATATGGTAATAGACTGGTTAGCTGCGGGTGTGAGCCCGGGTGCTGCGAAGATATTCGTTCAGTCAAGGGTGCCAGAGCATGCAGAACTGCACTTATTGCTCTCTATGATTACGCCACTAAGCTGGCTGGAACGTGTGCCGACTTATAAAGACCAACAGGAAGCACTTAAAGAGAAAGATTTAGCGACATATGGTTTTTTGGGCTACCCCTTATTGCAGTCGGCAGATATTCTGGCTTATAAAGCGGGGCAGGTACCCGTTGGTGAAGATCAGGTGGCCCATGTTGAGCTTACGCGTGAGGTTGCTCGTCGTTTTAATCATATTTATGGTCGTGAACCGGGTTTTGAAGAAAAAGCTGAGGCGGCAATAAAGAAAATGGGTAAAAAAGATGCCCGACTTTATCGTGAATTACGTAAAGCCTATACAGAACAAGGTGACCAGCAGGCTCTGGATGTTGCACAGGCTTTGCTTGAAAATCAGCAAAATATCTCATTAGGTGATCGAGAGCGGCTATTCGGTTTTCTTGAGGGAGCAGGCAAAATAATACTGCCGGAACCTCAGGCTTTATTAACCCCTGCGTCTAAGATGCCGGGATTAGATGGTCGCAAAATGTCGAAGTCTTATAACAATACGATTTCACTGCGTGAATCAGCGGATGATGTTTCTAAGAAAATACGCACCATGCCGACAGATACGAACCGTGTGCGTCGTACTGATCCAGGTGACCCTAAGCGTTGCCCTGTATGGCAGTTGCACGAAGTTTACTCGGATGAAGAAACTCGCGAATGGGCTAAGGAAGGTTGTACCACGGCTGGAATTGGTTGTGTTGATTGTAAGCAGCCGGTTATCGACTCAATGATTGCCGAGCTAAAACCGATACGAGAAAGAGCCAAAGACTATATAGACGACCCTTCTGCGGTAAA
>Ga0316205_10001967_pt1 | contig 23216 bp, 22 predicted proteins | sample 3monthpyrite_MG_FD_204941 | JGI IMG/M metagenome (GOLD analysis project Ga0316205, IMG submission 204941) | Microbial mat bacterial communities from mineral coupon in-situ incubated in ocean water Damariscotta River, Maine, United States -... | ecosystem: Environmental > Aquatic > Marine >... | reverse complement strand
GGTTCGCCTACCTATAATCTGACTGTCGTGATCGATGATCTCGACATGGGGATTAATCATGTTATTCGTGGAGATGATCATCTTAATAATACTCCTCGCCAGATCAATATACTAAAGGCGCTAGGAGCAGAGCCCCCTGTCTATGCTCACGTACCTATGATTCTTGGTGATGATGGAAAAAGAATGTCGAAAAGGCATGGTGCAACCAGTGTCATGCAATACCGAACTGAAGGGTATCTACCGGAAGCGGTACTTAATTACCTGGTTAGATTGGGTTGGTCTCATGGAGACCAGGAGATATTTTCCATTGATGAAATGATTAGCTTATTTGATGCAAAAGATATCAACAAAGCGGCGTCAACCTATAATGCGGATAAGCTATTATGGATCAATCAGGAATATATAAAGAATAGTACGGCAGAACACATTGCTCATCAAATAAGCTGGCATCTCGGTCAATTGGATATAGATCCCAGTCAGGGACCTGATTTGCTTGAAGTTATTAAACCTCATCAGGAACGAGCGCGTACACTGGTTGAAATGGCGCAAAGTATCGCTTACTTTTATAAAGAACTGGATGATTATGATCCTGCTGCGGCTAAAAAACATTTAAAGGTGGGTGCGCTTGATGCGATGCAAGCTATTTATGATGGGTTTGTTGGCGTGGAATGGACCCCGGAGTCGATACAGTCTGTTATTGATCAAGTGCTTGTAGATCTTGATTTAAAACTGGGAAAAGTTGCTCAGCCTCTGCGTGTCGCCATTTCCGGTAAAGCAGCTACACCTGCTATTGATATTACATTGTCTTTGCTGGGCCGTGAAAAAACATTGCAAAGACTGTTACGGGCTATCGATTTTATCAAGGAGAGGGCTGCAAACCAGGTTCAGAAAGGGGGCTGACAAAAAAAATTAAATAATGCATGGGCATAAATCAGGCACATACACTTTAGCAATCTTGACAGAAAAGCCGTAGTGGCGTAAATTGTCGATCTTTCGGGGCTATAGCTCAGCTGGGAGAGCACTTGCATGGCATGCAAGGGGTCGGCGGTTCGATCCCGCCTAGCTCCACCAATATAAAAAAGGGTACGATTTTATCGTACCCTTTTTTATTTGGTATCAGATGACCATGTATTGACAGTACAACCGTCACGATTACCCTTTTACTTCACCTGATAAAACTCCTTATACCAATCAATGAACTTGCTGAGACCCTCCTCAACGGTGGTGGCTGGCTTATAATCCATGTCAGCAACCAGATCTTCGACATTGGCAAAGGTGTCTGGTACATCGCCTGGCTGTAGGGGTAGCATATTCATTTCTGCTTTTTTACCAATGCATTTTTCCAGTACATCAATATAGTGCATAAGCTCTACCGGCTCATTGTTGCCAATATTGTAAAGTTTGTAAGGTGCTTTTTTCGCTGAAGCCGGGTCTGGGTTATCACTGTCCCAGTTCGGGTTGCTTTGTGCCGTTGTGTCGAGCACCCGGATGACGCCTTCAACAATATCGTCAATATATGTGAAATCGCGGCGATGTTTGCCATAGTTGAAAACATCGATAGGTTCCCCAGCCAGAATCTTTTGAGTGAATTTGAAAAAAGCCATGTCTGGGCGACCCCATGGTCCATAGACAGTAAAAAAGCGGAGTCCGGTACTGGGTATGTTATACAAATGGCTATAGGTGTGAGCCATAAGCTCATTGGCTTTTTTACTGGCTGCATACAAGCTGACAGGGTGGTTGACAGCATGGTGTTCAGAATAAGGCATGAGCGTGTTAATGCCATAAACTGAGCTGCTGGAAGCATATACAAGATGCTCAACATCATTGTGTCGGCAACCTTCGAGAATATTGGTGAAACCGACAAGGTTTGAATCAACATAGGCATGCGGGTTTTCGATAGAGTATCGGACGCCGGCTTGAGCTGCCAGGTTAACCACCCGGTTAGGTTTATGTTTTTTGAATAACTCAGCAACGAGTTCGCGTTCCTTGATATCAAATCGAGCTTCAGTGAAACCAGGATGGTCTTTAATTCTATCAAGACGGGCCAATTTCAGATTAACATCGTAATAATCATTGATGTTATCAATACCAATAACTTCATCACCGCGTGCAAGCAGTTTTATAGCCAATTCATTGCCTATAAAACCAGCGGTTCCTGTAATCAAAACTTTCATAGACTTCACTCTTCAGTTTAGTTAAAAATCATATACGCCCATCGACATCATCCTTGTCAAAAACGTATTTGACATCATAGACGATATGCTTTGGCTTGCATAAATCGCGAATTTTCTCGATACCCATTTCTTTGAATTCATTATGTGCGACAGCAATAATCACTGCGTCATACTTCCCTGGTTCCAGTTTTGTTATTAGCTCAATACCGTATTCCTGCCTGGCTTCAGCAGGGTCTACCCAGGGATCATAAATATCTATATTGGCATGATAACCTTTTAACTCATTGACCATGTCTATTACGCGAGTATTTCTAAGATCAGGACAATTTTCTTTAAAGCTGAAACCCAGTAACAAAACATTGGCATCGACAACATGAATTTTTCTCTGTGTCATTAACTTGGTAACCTGAATGACGATATATTCACCCATCTGGTCGTTGATTCGCCTGCCCGCTAGTATTAACTCAGGGTGATAACCTGTCTCTTGAGCTTTATGCGTCAAGTAATAGGGATCAACCCCGATACAATGTCCCCCAACCAGCCCTGGCCGGAACGGTAAAAAATTCCATTTAGTGCCCGCTGCTTCAAGTACTTCAAGTGTATCTATGTCAAGCTTTTGGAATATGACAGCCAGTTCATTAACCAGCGCAATATTTAGATCTCGCTGTGTGTTCTCAATGACCTTGGATGCTTCAGCAATACGTATACTACTTGCCAGGTGTGTTCCGGCGTTTATAACGCTATTATATAAATCATCCACCAATTGTGCGGCCTCTGGTGTAGAGCCAGAAGTGACTTTAATAATGTTAGTAACTCGGTGTTCCTTATCTCCCGGATTGATACGTTCGGGGCTGTAGCCCACATAAAAGTCTTTATTAATATGAAGTCCTGATCCGGCTTCAATATAGGGTGCGCATATTTCCTCAGTAGTGCCTGGATAAACGGTGGACTCGTAGATAATGACATCCCCGACAGATACAACTTCAGCTAGACTTCGACTGGCTTGAATCAGCGGCGTTAGTATGGGTTGTTTGTGTCGGTCAATGGGAGTGGGTACTGTGACAATGAAAATATTACAGGTCTTTAGTTCCTGTAGCGTGCTGGTAAAAACAAGCTGACTTGCACTAGCCAGCAACTCAGGTTCAACTTCCAGCGTGCTATCACTACCCGCTTGCAGTTCCTTTACCCGTTGTTCATTGATATCAAAACCCAAAGTGGGATATTTTTTCCCAAACTCAACAGCTAAGGGTAACCCAACATAACCAAGGCCTATAATGCCGATTTTAGCTTGATCCAGCGTAATCATTTTTTAATTAATAGCCTTTTTGAGAAAGAAATAGCTTCAATTTATTATTTAAAATAAATATTTTCATCAGGATTTTTTAACGAGTTTCTTTTCCCAGTCAAGCGATGTTTTAACAATGAATTCGAGATCATCATGTTCAGGCTCCCAACCTAAAACTTCGCGAATTTTATCCGCTTTTGCGATAAGTGCAGGTGGATCGCCGGCACGTCGGTCTTCTTCAATAATATTCAATGGAGCCTGGTTTACTTTCTCAACCATATCCAGAACTTCTCGAACACTATATCCATGTCCATAACCGCAATTTAGAGTGGTGGATTCCCCGCCTTTTCGCAAGTAATCAAGTGCCTTCAAATGTGCACTAGCAAGATCCTCAACATGAATATAATCACGGATACCCGTGCCATCATCGGTAGGGTAGTCAGTACCAAATATATAAACTTTGTCGCGTTTGCCCGTGGCCGCTTCACAAGCGACCTTTATGAGTAAGGTCGCTTTTTCTGTGGATTGTCCAATTTTGCCCTGTGGATCAGAACCCGCTACGTTGAAGTAGCGCAAGGCAACATGGGTCAAGTCAGATGAAGCCGATAAATCGCGTAACATCCACTCAGTCATCAATTTTGACGTACCATAAGCATTAATGGGACTAATAGGACTGTCTTCATCGCAAGAAATAGAGTCGGGTATACCGTATACAGCCGCAGTTGAAGAGAAGATAAAATGCTTAACACCAGCATCTCGACAACATTCCATCAAGTTTCGGCTATTACAAGTATTGTTGCCATAGTACTTGAGAGGGTTTTCAACTGACTCTGGAACAATGGTATGAGCCGCAAAATGAATGACAGACTCGACATCATGATCAGAGATGACTTTCCTGATTAAGTCCTGATCACCCATGTTGCCCTCAATGAGCTCTCCGTACAAGACAGAATCGGGAAAGCCCGTGGACAAGTTGTCGATAACTACTACTCGTTCTCCTGCTTCACCCAGCTGACGAACGACGTGGCTGCCTATATATCCGGCACCACCTGTGACAAGAATCGATTTTTTTGACATTATTTTCCCCTAAGCCTATTTTTGATAATTCTGATGAAGTGATTATAGCTAAAAGCTGTCATGATAAAAACGCTTTTGGTCTATTCTGTCGCATAGTTCAACTATGTTGCTGGAAAATCGCCTTAGAGGGAACAAAAGTCTGAAAAATAGTGTATTATTACAACTATTATGACGTTAGTAGCTGTTGCAATCATATGGAAATAAATGCGGCAAAATTAGTTGCTCTGGATTTTCTCTCGCCTGGCTTACGAGCCTGGGTCACTCGGAAATTCCCTCTCTTGTTGATGGTGGTGCTGGTTATCATTCTGGCCTATCAGCTCGCTGGTATCAGCTGGGCTTTGATCGAGCGGTTTTTTGTGGATGAACCCCAGGCAACTGCCTTAAGTAATACTGCTGCTCCCTCCAAGCGCTCAGGAAAACCCACTACAAGTAATTATAAAATGTTGGCTAAAATGCATCTGTTTGGTCAGCAGGCAGCAGGCAAACCTGTCGAACGTTCGGCACCGGTTACTGCCCCGGAAACACGTTTGAACCTGGTGTTATTCGGCGTTTTCACTGACGACAATAGCAAAAAGGGCTCCGCGATTATCGGGCCGAAAACAGGTATTCAAAAGTATTATTCGGTGGGTGAAAAGGTTGATGGTGGTGTCTTGCTCTCTGAAGTAAGGAAGGATCATGTCTTGTTGAAAAGAGGTGCCAACTATGAGGTGCTCAAGTTTCCCAAGCAGGTGACCAGCGGCGTAAACATTAAAAATAGCCGAGCGTCGGTAACCCCCCGTAACTTGAGCCCTCAAAAACAGACGTTCATGGATAATGTTAAAATAATCCCCGTCTTTACTGGAAAAGACCGAAAGTTAAAAGGCTATCGTATTTTACCAAAGAAAAATAGGACGGTTTATAATCGTCTTGGGATAAGACCCACTGATATTGTTACTTCAATTAATGGTATCGCTTTAAACGACCAGCGCGAAGCGATGAAAGTAATTGCTGAATTGGTAAAATCCGATCAAGTCGAAGTACAGTTAGATCGGAATGGCCAAGTTGAAAATAAAGTGTTGAACTTAAAATAGCAAAGCGCTTAGGGTTCTGTTTCCATTATTTTCTTTATATCCTTAAAACGCCTGATCCAGGTGTCTTTGTAGCCCCTTTTTTTCAAGACATTAACTTTTTTAGTTGCGAGTGAGTAATTGCTATAACTACCATGGACAACCGAATACCTTATCTGTCCATTCTTAATTGTTCGGAAGTAATAAACGCCATCAAGCTGAACTCGCCGAGTATAGTTGACGGCATTCTGATGTTTGTTACTACTGGCTATTTGTATAGTGTAATTCTCTGAAGGTTGCTGGAAAACCCATTTTCTACTTTGCGATTCTTTTGGAAGTATCACCGTTTTGGAAGCTTGATATTCATTGATTTCAGGGTCTGATGATAAGGTTTCTGTATTCATTGTTTGAGCTGAATCAATTGTTTGGGATGTTTCAGTTGATTGCCCTAGTTTCTGTGGAAGGATTACTGATGAAGGAGAAGTGGTGGGCAGTGCTTTAATTTCTCTCGGGGAATTCGTAGGGGAGGCTGTTTGGATATTTGTTGGTCGCTGAGAGGCTCTCAGGTCAATGATGCCGGAGTTGTCTCCATTCTGGGTGTTATTATCGGGCGGTATGACGGTTTCCTGGGGCCCGGTATTAGTTTGTCGATTCTTGATGACTGTATTGACTGCATTGATTGTAGCTAGTGCAGTTATAGCATTATGATTACCTTGATTGGCCGATAATTTAAACCACTGCATAGCCTGTTGAATACTTTTGGGCAATCCCTTGCCATAGTAGTGCATATACCCCATGGAATATTGAGCTTCTGCGTTACCATTATTGGCTAGTGTATCGAATAATGCTGAAGCAGTTTTATAATCACCCGATAAAAATGCATCTTTGGCACGTTTAAAAACGACCTGATTAAAGCCTTCAGCTTTTTGTTTTTCTTTGACAGGAGGAGTAGAGCAGGCAGTTAGTGAAATAGTTGAAATTAAAACTACAAGCAGTGTGCAAAATCGGATTATTATTTTTGTCATGTTTTATTCAAATAACTCAAATGGGTCAGCTGACCAGTTGGTTCAAATTAAATATCGGTAACAGGGTGGCTAAAACAATGAATAATACGATGCCTCCCATTAGCAGGATCATAATTGGGCCCAGTAACCCCAAGGTGGTAGACATGATGGATTCTATTTCTCGCTCCTGAATGACGGCGGCACGAGCTAACATATCTTCCAGATTGCCACTGGATTCTCCACTGGCAATAAGGCTGACGGTCATGGGTGGGAAATAACCTGATTGTTCCATGGACTGATGTATATTGGCACCTTCTTTCACTTTTTCGGCAATGTCTTCGATGGCTTGTCGCATGGGTAAATTCGTGACAACCTGCCCGGATATACGCAAAGCTTCAAGAATCTGAACATTACTGGAACTGAGAATGCTAAGTGTTCTGGCAAATCGGGCACTATTACTACCTCGGATCAGGCGTCCGGCGAAAGGCATTTTTAATAACAGTTTATGCCAGGCAAGGAGAGCAGAAGGTTTTTTCAGTACTGATTTACCAATCACAATGGCGATGATCAAAGCAATAATCAAAAATATTCCATTACTCTTAAGAAACTCGCTCATACTAATGAGGATTTGAGTTGCAGTGGGCAGATCTTGAGCCACATTTTCAAACACACGTACGATTTGTGGTACAACAAACGTTAATAGACCAATGACAATGAGAATGGAAATAATCACCAGCATGATAGGGTAAAAAAGTGCCATCATTGTTTTTTGTTGCATTTGTTGTTTGGCTTCGGTGTAATCTGCCAGTCGATCAAGAACGTTATCAAGGTGACCTGATTCTTCTCCGGCTTCTACTGTTTTACGATACAGCTCGGGAAATACAGAAGGAAATTCGGATAAACCGGTACTGAGACTATGCCCCTCCCTGACGGCGGAGCGTACGGATAGCAGAACACGTTTCACCTTGTTCTTTTCACTTTGAGCGGCCACTGATCTAAGGCTTTCTTCAATGGGCATACCGGCACTTAGTAGTGTAGAGACTTGGCGGGTGATCAAGGCCAGGTCCATCGCACTAATACGTTGTTGGAACAATCCTCCGCTGCTATTCTTTTTTTGTTGTTGTTTGACCTCATCAACGGTCAGGGGAGTTAAACCCATGTCTCGTAATTGTTGTCTTATTTGACGCGCAGTATCGCCTTCGATGACACCTTTCTGGTCTTTGCCATCTTTATCAAGTGCTTTGTATTCGAATGCACTCATGGATGCTTAATGAGCCTGGATAAGGGGCGGGAATAAAATAAAAACATGAAGTAGATTAATGACATGTTGGGTTTAAGTGTTTTCATAATATTGTCGAGTAAGAGGCCAGCAATACTGTAACCTAATCTTCCTGAGTAACGCGCAATACTTCTTCAATACTGGTGTCACCCTTTAGAATTCTACGTACACCATCCTGACGTATTCCCTGGGTCCGGGTTCTGGCGTGTTTTATCATGCTTTGTTCATCGGCTCCATCGTGTATCAAACCGCGCATTTTTTCATCCACTTCGATTAGTTCATAAATACCTGTTCGCCCCTGGTAACCCAAATTAAGGCAATGCTCGCAGCCATCTTGTTGGGCACGATAGATAATATGTCTTTCATCTTTGTTCATCCCAAGTAACTCGCAATCTTTTTCGTTAGCAACGGTTTCTTCACGGCAATGCGGGCAAAGTTTTCGTACCAGTCTTTGCGCCAGGATACCGACTAGACTGGAAGCAAGTAGAAAGGGTTCAACACCCATGTCACGTAAACGTGTTACCGCGCCAATGGCCGTATTAGTATGCAAAGTTGATAAAACCATATGGCCCGTTAAACTCGCCTGGACGGCGATCTGGCCTGTTTCGAGGTCTCGAATTTCACCAATCATTACGACATCAGGGTCTTGTCTAAGTATCGCACGGAGTCCACGAGCAAATGTCATGTCTACTTTGGGGTTGACTTGAGTTTGGCCAACACCTTCAAGGTTATACTCAATTGGGTCTTCTACGGTAACGATGTTGCGTGTTCGATTATTTAGCTTAGTCAAGCCGGCATAAAGTGTTGTGGTCTTTCCCGAACCGGTAGGACCGGTCACCAAAATGATACCGTGTGGTTTATGAATAAGTTTGTTGAGATCCAGTGTTGCCTGTGTTGCCATGCCAAGACTTTCCAGATCCATACGCCCGGCTTGTTTGTCCAATAGTCGCAGTACAACACGCTCACCATGATTGGAGGGTAATGTGGATACACGAACATCCACTGCGCGGTTGCTGATTTTTAACGAAATACGGCCATCTTGGGGTAGACGTTTTTCGGCGATATCCAGATGTGCCATAACTTTTATACGAGAGACCAGCAATGGCGCGGCAGCTTTAGGCGGTTGGAGTATTTCACGTAAGATTCCATCAACACGAAAACGGACAATGGTATTGTATTCATAGGGCTCAATATGAATATCAGATGCGCCTTCTTTCAAAGCCTCAGTCAGTAATGCATTTATCAGGCGGATGATCGGCGCATCGTCCTGAGTATCCAGTAAGTCTTCAGGTTCACCTAGCCCCATGGCAACATGCTTCAAATCCATGTCGTCACTGATATCGCCCATCACTTGCATTGCCTGGTTGGAACCGGACTCATAAAGTTCAGAGACTTTTACTTCGAAATCTTCGATATTGATTTTTTTGAGCTTCAGGGAACAGTTCAAGTGACGTTTTAGTTCAGAAAAAATGCTGACTTTGCAACCCGATTTATATAATACTTCGGCCACTTCATTTTCTATTTTGGTGACAAGAACGCCATGTTTTCGAATGAAGTTGTAAGGAAGGATATGTGAGTCAGTTATCTCATTTTCTTCAACGCTTAGAGGTGATTCTTGACTTTCTGGCATATCCATTACTCATTACTGAACTGTGAATTATCAGTCTTGGATGCTTTAAATGGAACTGGTATCACCGGCAAGTTCTCGGGCAATAATGGAATTTCAGTTTCATCCATTAAGTAGATGCCTTTCTCACGTTGCTGTAATTGGTTGTCACGTATCGCTGAGTACTTGCCCTCGGTAATACGGGTCTCGGTAGCGGCATCACGTAAAATCGCTGGCCGTAAAAAAATCATCAGGTTACGTTTATTCTTGGTGGTTTTGTCATAGCTGAATAAGCGACCGAGTAAAGGGATGTCGCCCAGTAAGGGTACGCTTTGATGCGTTTGCTGTACCGTATCATCGATCAGCCCACCTAACACGATCGTGCGGCCGTCCTCAACCATAACAGTAGTTTTTATAGAGCGTTTACTAGTAGTTAAGTCACTGGCACCCGTGCTGCTGGGTATCACACCTGAAATTTCCTGTTCAATATCCAGTTTGATGGCATCGCCTTCATTGATTTGAGGTGTGACCCTGAGAGTAAGTCCTACATCCTGACGTTCGATAGTTCGAAAGGGGTTGACCGTGTTGGTAGTACTGCCCGTGCTACTGAATTCACCGGTAACAAATGGAACATTTTGACCGACAACAATTTCAGCTTCTTTGTTATCGAGAGTTACCAGGCTAGGGGTAGAAAGAATATTGGAGTCAGCATCACTTGAGAGGGCGCTGACAATAGCAGCAAAATTCAGTGTAGAGCTGTCAAAGCGGCCAAAGCCAATGGTAGCGCCATTGCCTATAGCAGGAATACCTCCAGAAGCGACGGCTGCACCAATATTGGCAATACCACCTCCGGCTGCTGGGAAGTTAATTACACCAACCGCACCTTTGCCACTGGGGCTGCCATCAATGGCCCATTGCACACCCAGCTCCCTGGATTTATCCAAAGTGATTTCAGCAATAATGGCTTCCACCAGTACCTGGGCACGACGAATATCAAGCTTGCCGATAACGCGTTGCAATGAACGAAAAATATCGGGCGGCGCAGTAATAACCAATGCATTAGAACTTTCATCTGCCTGAATACTAACGTTAGTACCCAAGGAAGAAGAGGCTGCTCCTTTTTTAGGTTTGTTACCTTTAAGCGTTTTGCTAACGCCGGTGAGAACAGTGACTAGATCTTTGGCTTTAGCGTAATGCAAATAAATAACCCGTGTGCCGCCGTCGGATTCGAGTGGTGTGTCAAGATGGCTGATGAGCGCACGATAGCGTAAACGTTCACTGGCTTCCCCAGTAAGTAGAACGCTATTGGTACGTTCGTCGGCAGCAAAAGTGACTCTCGTGGCAGCATTGGTTTTACCCTTAGTGGCAGACAAGCTATTCAGTATGCGCACTGTTTCACTGGCAGAAGCATGATTAAGCCGTACAATTTCAATTTTGCTGTCGCTGACCTGGTCAATTTTGCTAACGATTTTTGCCATTCTAGCCACATTCTGGGCGCGGTCTGTAATGATTAAAACATTCTTCGATGGGTATGCAGCCAGATGTCCCTGTTGAGGTATCAGTGGCCTGAGGATAGGCACCAGCTGGGCAGCAGTAACATTTTTGACGCGTAGGATGCGAGTTATAATCTGGTCCCCATCAACTGCTTCAGATCCCGTCATGGTTGGGACGCTGCCTTGTTTAGCTTTACTGTTAGGGACGATTTTTATGATGTCACCTACGGGTACGGTTGCAAAACCATGTACTTCGAGTATGGACAGGAATATGGGGTAAATTTCATCTTTGGAAAGCGGACTGGCTGAAACGACGGTTACTTTGCCTTTAACGCGAGGATCAACAACAAAATTTTTCCCGGTCAATTTAGATACCGTGCTGACCAAAGTTGATATGTCAGCATTCTTCAGGTTTAGGGTGACTTCGTTTTCCGCTATAGCCATAGCAGGCAGGCACAACGACAGTGCCAGGATTAAACCCTTTATAAACTTCCATGAGCAGCGCTTAAATAATAAATATTCCATAAAAAACATAAATATAAAATTGATTGTTAATGTCCATTATTGCCAGAGGCAACTGGCTGTTTTTATTTCACTATTCCATGTTTTCGGGTTCTTTGCAGGAAACTTGATAGCTAACAAAATATATTTACTTCATGAGCTTAGCAAAAAAACCTTATTCACTACATAAGATATAGCAAAGTACCATTCTACTCTGGCCATGGCAATAAGTATTAGACGTAGTTAATATTACCGGCACACAGTGTTAAATTAATTACAGTTTGGAAAGTGCTTAGTAAGCACCTTCGTACTGAACTGTCATTGAACCGTCAGGGTGAAGTTTGCCAGCATTTTTGAGCATGGATATGATGAAATTATCGGCTTTGACAGTTGGTTTGAACAACGCCTTAAAGCTGAATTTATGCCCTGGATTCAGCAAAAGATCCCCATCTATGCCAATGGGAGCCTGTTGATCCTTGATTTTGACCTTTATTCCTTCCGGTCTTGTTTCCAGATTCATCCTGATGTTACCCAGTTCCGTTTGTACGGGTTGCTGCAAAAATCCTTGTTCCAGCATTAACTTACCTTGTGCATCCTGCAGTTCCTTGTCCGTGTATAAAAGTGAATCTAAATCTACGATCATGTTACCTGATACTTGAATAAAGGCAAGTACAGGTATTTGGTTGAGCAGTGAAGCGGGTAAGGTGCCTTTCAAGTCCTGCGCTTCCATATCACCATTAAAACCCATGATAACCTTCCCTTTTACTGGGTATTCGCGGTCTTTAACTTCAATGTTCAGTGACATATTGCCCAGTAATAATGCAGCCGGGTTTAACGTCCAATGTGCTTGTTGAAATTCTTGTCCTAATAACCTGAGGCTGCCAGCTTGCCCTGACCAAACTGAACCTTCAATATTTCGCATCTCAAACCCCTGGATATCTTGCCCGGCCAGTTGGTAGACGATACTGGCGGGTAATTTAACCAGGGTAAACAAAAGAAAGCATAAAAGACCAACTACCACGAGGAGAAAGCGATTTTTCATCATATTCCTTTTGTCAGGACCAGTCTGGCATTGACAGTGCCGGGTGTATCCTGTCGATCTATATTGATACTGTAGATATGAATCTGATATTGGCTGGCAAGCTTACCCAGCCAGGAGACCAATGAGTCAAATCCAGTATTTTCAAACCAGATCTGTACCTTATTATTCCCTTGTGGCTCTAACCTTTTCATGCCCCTCCCAAGACCGGAGGATTTAATTGTTGAATCGACGGTGGATAATAAAGGCGCGTTACTTTTGCTGGATTTTCCTTGTGAAGAACCCTGGAGTCGTTTGATTTCGAGGCTGGAGTTCTTCATCCAGCTTAATAATTTCTTTTGAGCCTCAACCTGGGTAGTTTTTTGCGCAAATCCCTCAGTGATGGGAGACCAGATTAGCAAGTAGAACAATGACAGGCCAATCACCACGGCCAGTATCAGTATGATGCGTCTCTCTTGGGGTTCTTTGGAGTAATACCAGGATTTCATTAGCTGTTCTCCTGTATTCTGAGTCGAGCAGAAACCACTTTACCCTGTACGGCAGCTGAGCGAATATCGACCGTTAAACCCGATTGGTTGACACTTTGTTTGAGTTTTTCCAATGCTTGCAGATCCTTGATAGCCAGCTCTATATCGACCCGGCCGTTTCGGTAATTGACACCATTCAGTTTGATAGAGCGGTCAGATTGCATGGCTTTGGAAAATTTCTCCATGATGAGTAAAAAACTGGCTCCTCCTGTTTGGCTGCTGCCTTTCAATGCGCTAAGCCTTTGTTGCATCTGTGATCGAGGGTTTTCCATGCGCTTAACATCGGGCAATGATTGTTTGAAAACCTGTTTAATTTGTTCGCTTAATTGCTCAGCTTCGCTGGAAACACTGAAATAGGAAAAGACGGAAGTAATTGCCTGAATACCAATGATAATGGCTAGCATAGCAGCGGCCGGGTACCATTTTTTAAGAGACTGATTGGCTACTTTTCTAGCCGCATAATCACCTTGTAGTAAATTGATACCAGATCCTTCCTGGTAGTTTTTTACCAATAATTCCAGAAGGCTGGCAGGCGGAGACGAGCGCGATATTTCTATGCTGCCTGAGTCCATATCGACCAATAGAGGTTCTGATCCTTCTTTGCGCGCATCGATAACATTCAATTCATTCGGGCCCAGACCATCCGTTTCTTCAAGTGCCATTTCGAGGTAGCCTTCAAGGCTGTCAGTATCAACACTAAAGGCAGAAAATTCGCTCCGCTGTACGCTGGATTCAATATCCTCGATGACCACATTCCATTGATCGATCTCGCAGGGCAAGGCGATAGAGTCAGCCGTTATAACTTGAGGGTGAAGTCGATACTCAGCCAAATTAGCCAGAATGTCATCAAGTCGGTTTCGAGAGATAGCGCAAACGGGTATCGCCTCCGAGGTCAGGCGTGCTGGTATGGCAAAATGGAAGTTGTCTACGTCACCAATCAGATCATCTTCCAGTGCATAGGGTATGGCCTGCAGGATTTTTTGACGGTTGCGGATGGGCATATCTTGCATTGCAAGGTGTACATCACTACCTGGAATGAAAATAACCAGTTTTTTACCTCGACAGGCATTGGCAATTTCGTCCAGAGACGAGTCAGTTTTCGATAGCACGATTGATTGGCCATCAGACAGGTACATGTCCAGCGAATCATCCTTGTGAATCCTTATAAATACGGTACTAGCCATTAATCAACCCCTGGGCTACGTGATATTGTCTCGATACTTCCATCGCTATTCCTTTTAAGGGTACTGTCCAAGTTACTGCTTATTTTGTCAATCAGTACTTGTGACTTTACCTTGAAGTACAGTGAACTTACACCAATCAGGGGCTCTATTTCCACCTGATATTTGTTTTTATCACTGACCTGGTGGCTTGTTTGATCAATAAAGTCCTTATTAGTTTCAAATACCGTGCCACGTTCATCAACAATTTCTGTCGCTTTTTCCAGGTCCAGTTGGGAAGACAGGGCGGCGATAACCTCTGCAGGAGCGGTATTGATATTCACCGTTGTCGCTTCTGGCAGGGCCGTCACAAAGGGCTTTAACTTCTCATAAATTTCGGCAGTGACACCTTCAATTAATAGTAACTCAGAGGGGCTACTCATGAGTTTATTGCTGGTGCGATAGGGCGGTGTTTTTTGCTCATAGTTCTGGTCTTCAGCACCATCGGGGCTGAGGGCTTCCGAATCTTTATCAATCCAGTCGATAACGGCTTGCACCAAAGGTTCCTTGATTTCGAGCACGTCCAAAAGACGATTAAACATTTCAGTTTGCTGGGTCAGTCGAATCTTCAGTGACGGGTCCTTGATATTCTCAACGTATAAGTTATTCAGGTTGAATAAGCTGGTTAAATCAATGATTTCACCGCTGATGGTGCCGCCTTCTATGATGGTAACGGGTAAGGGTTGCGCCCAGTCTTCTAGCAGGTTATCGGTATTTTTGTGACTACTGCTTTTTCCATCTTTATATAAAATACCTCGGGCCCATGATTCACCTCCCATCGCATAGTAATAAGCCTGTTGGCTATAGAGGATGTTTTCCAGACGGCGAATATCATATTGTTGTCGTTCGGTAATATTAACAGCGATAATAGTTGCCAGCGAGACTACCAATAGTGCTGTTAATAACGCGATACCACGTTGTTGTTTGATCCCGGGCGCTGTGAGTGCAGCTTTTTTTCTGGTAAATGGCTGCATGTTTAATAGCCTGGTAAGGGAAATAACCGAGTCAGTTTCCCTAATTCCTTGTGGTTAAGCGTTATTTCTATTGCCTTGGGTAGGGGACGTTCACTGCTGGCAGGATCAATAGGAGGCCAGAAATCATTCCATTGGTTGTTTTGTGCTAGAAATCGAAATTCGAGTTCTTCAACGTTATCGAGCAAACTGCGTTCGAGTGCCTCACCTTCACCTGCACGATCCAGGTTTTTATAACGACTACGAATCAAGGTTTCATCTTTTAACCGATAACGTACTCTGATCAGACTACTTCGCTTGAGTCCTTGTGGGTTGCTTGCACCCATTCGAGTAAGGGTTAATCCCAGAGAGCCGGTGTTATCTGCTTTTAATGCAGGCTCCGGGTCTCCAAATTCATCACGTATGCTTCGATCAATAGCAAAACGAAAGTCGCGTTCCAGGTAAAAAAATGTGCTCTGTAAAGATTTTACCTGGGCCGCTACTTTATTAGTGAGCTCCTGTGAATCCATAATGGATTTGATGCCGGTTAAAGCAGTGATCGACATAATAGAAAAAATGGAAACCGCAACCAGTACTTCCAACAAGGTAAAACCCTTATTTGAATTGAAAGTATCGGTTTTAAATAACATTGTTATCGTTGCCCTAGATAAGCGTTCAAGGTGTAAAAAGTTTTTTCCTTGTTTTCTTCCAGTGAGATTTTCAAAATAACTTTTCGTAGATTTTCATCAGGTGTATTTTCTATTTCCATTTGCCAATGCCAGTCTTGTCGGGCTAACTCGGTGTTGCCATTGGATTTCCCGGTTGAAGGCCAGGTTTTGGCAATTTGCAGTTCACTTATTTTATTCGTGGCAATAATACTGGCCAGGTACTTATTACGAATAGTCGCTGTGTTGACCGTGTTTTCACTAGCCGTTTTAATCATGGCAGAGAGTGCAACGGCAAGGAGTACCAGTGATACCAGAACCTCTACCAGTGTAAAGCCTTTAACGGGAGTCATTCGATACACGTTCGATCTCCAGTAGCCCGGTTTCAGCATTGGTTAGCAGGTAAGATAAATCATCTTCGTCTCTGTGTGCGATCACGACCTCAAAAATTGTCCACTCGCCACTGGATAAAAAAATAATTTGTGGTATTTTTTCTTTACTGGAAGAGGCGAGCAGGCTGGTATCAGCACCCTCAATAGACACGATAATCTCCATGTCTTCTGGCATCTCGTGTTTTTTAAGCAGGGAATCATCAACCGGTTCCCATTTTTTTTCTTCATTTTGGCTATAAAAACCATAGCCATCATCTTTAAGGTATAAGCCAATGTCCTGGGATTGATAGATGGCCTGTTGATCGGCCAGTTCCATGACACGTGACAGGCGCCCGATTTCCTGTTTCAAGCGGGATTCAAAATTATCGACATCGATTTTAAGTAAGGCAATACCTAGCACGATACTGATAATGACGATGGTCACCAGTATTTCGATGAGTGTAAAACCAGTCGTGCCTTTATGGTTAAAAACTTGCGGTCGTTTGTTGGTCGATGGCATTCCCTGCATATCGGATAATTATTCCAGGTTCCAGTTACCAATGTCATCATCACTGCTGACACCATCAGGGCCTAAAGAGTAAATATCTATTTTTCCCTTTGTGCCAGGACTGAGGTAATGGTATTGGTTACCCCAGGGATCCTTTGGCAAACGTTCGATATAACCGTCCTGACTATAATTTTTAGGCTCAGGTGTTCCTGATGGTTTGGCAACCAGAGATTCCAGGCCTTGATCGGTGCTGGGATATTGAAAGTTATCCAGTTTGTACATATTCAGAGAAGTTTCCAGAATACGAATGTTTTGTCTGGCCTGGGTTTTACGGGCTTGCTCGGGTTTGCTCATTATTTTTGGTACGATGAAAACAGCGAGAATACTTAAAATAACAACCACGACCATCACTTCGATGAGTGTAAATCCCTTTGACGCTTTATTTATCATTATGTTTACCTATGTTAGTTTGACTATCTTTCTGTTTTTATTATAATTTTAATACAGAATGTACTGATTATAAACAGCCGGGTGGTGTTCGTCCATGGTAGATGTAGATAATATGGTTAAATGATCACACCATCCTCACCTTAAGTCGCATTTTTCAAATAAAAACAGTAATTTCCCATTGAGTGTCCATGTAACTGTTTGCCCGCTATTTTCAATCAATTGGATCTTTATGTTCAGTGTGTCTTCAATAGAACTGCCCCTGACTATGATATAATTACTGCCCGGCTTACCGTAAAATAAAGAGACTTTTGCTGTTTTGTTTTCAATACCACTCACTCGTTTTCGCCAATTTATAATTTTATTCAGCCTGCTTGTCAGTTTCCCCTTGTTGTTATCATTAACCCAGGTTGCAAAAGCAGGTTTAATGGTGACAGATTCGTTGGGACAAATCATCGAGTTGAACAAGCCAGCACGAAGGATTGTTAGCCTTGCACCTCACACGACAGAAATGTTGTTTGCCGCTGGTGCGGGAGAATGGGTTGTCGGCGCTGTTAAGTATAGTGATTATCCGCAACAAGCAAAGAAAATACCGCGTGTCGGTGGATACAAGTCGTTTGATTATGAGGCCATTATTGCTCTAAAACCTGATCTGGTTATAGCCTGGCAAAGTGGTAACTCGCGTGCTGGAATAGATCAGTTAAAAAAACTGGGTTATCCCGTATTTGTCACAGAACCTCGTACGTTTAGCGATATCCCCGAGCTGATCGAATCCATCGCTGTATTGACGGATACGGTTAAGCAAGCAGAGCTTGTCATTCGTCGCTTTAATGAACAGTTGAAACAGTTACGTGAACGCTATCAGGGCGTTGAGAAACTGAAAGTGTTCTATCAAGTCTGGCGCCAGCCTTTGATGACTGTTAATAGTGATCATTTAATTAATAAGGTGATCAATTTGTGCGGGGGAATCAATATCTTTCAGGCGTTGGGTTCGCTGGCAGGTTCTGTAGGAATCGAGAGTGTGTTGCAACGAGACCCGGACCTGATTATTGTTAATGGACAGGGCGAGCGATTTAAACAATGGGGCTCGGATTGGCAGCAATGGAAACAACTTCAAGCGGTACGCAATCATGCAATTTTCGATGTGAACCCGGATACCATGTCCAGGCATAGTCCTCGTATTCTTCAGGGCGCTGAAGAAGTGTGTAGCATTCTGGAAAGCGTCAGATCAAAAAAGAATCGTTCCAGTCTGAAATGATGATAGCGACTGTCAGTAAGGCCACTTCAAGGATTTCAACAAGCGCTCCAGCAGTGTCGCCAGTAAAGCCCTGTAAACGCTTCATCATCAAGCCGCGCAGGGCAAGAAATACTATTGCCGTAATGCCCAGCAACCATAAACTGTTGTCGATAAATATTAATATGAGTATGGATACCAGCCCGGTTATTATCCAGCTCATGCGACGCGGTAAATGATCAGCCAGTAATTGGCCGAGACCATTTTTACGTACATAGGGCGTGGTCAGAAATAACAGCAGCAGGGAAGTACGGCTGAGCACAGGAATAACCAGTAATGATGGCCATAAGGATGAATCAAGTATTGCCTGCATCGCACTGAACTTGGTGAGTAAAATCAGGACGAGTATCACCACAGCTGCGGAGCCACAGCGCGGGTCTTTCATGATACTTAATGTTCGTTCCTTGTCGCCATGGCCGCCGAGCCAGGCATCAGCACTATCGGCTAATCCATCAAGATGCAGGGCACCAGTGATTAATACCCATAAAGTGATGAGCAGTGCTGCAAGCAGAGGTGTGGGTAACAGCGTGTTGAGTAGCATCATGATGCCGACAAGAATAGCGCCAATTAAAAGTCCGACCAGTGGGTAGTACAATATGGATTGTCCGATAGAACGTTCACTGATGTTTCCAGCAATATGAACCGGGAATCGGGTTAAAAACTGCAAGGCAACTAAACAAGGTTTAATCATGAAGCTGTCCATTATGGAATACCAGGCTGCAAGATAGCACTTTGTTTTCTTCTGAATAAACCTTGATGCGACTAAGCCCTGCATAGGGTAACTCCATGCGTAACAAAGACGTCATGGGCATATCAAGTACATGGCCGATAATCATTCTGATAGTGCCGCTATGTGCAATTACTAACAAGTGATCGCCAATGTGTTGTTGCAGAATAGACTCCCAGGCTTGCAGTATGCGGGAGCGGAAGTCAGGCAAGCTTTCCGCTCCCGGTGGAGTATTATTGACAGGGTCTTGCCAATACTTTTGTAAGCGATCAGCGTCCATTGCCTGAATTTCGTTAAGTGTTTTGCCATCCCATGAACCTAAATCAAGTTCCCATAGATGCTCATTGCTTTCCAATGGCAGCTCAAGACTTGATGATAACTGTTCTGCAAAAGCATAGCAGCGCTGAGCTGGAGAGCTGATCAGCTTATCCCAGGGCTTATGCGTACCGATAGTTTGTTGCATTTGTTGCCAACCTTTTTCTGTTAAAGGGTGGTCTGTGCGCCCGCGTATAATATGGCTCCCCCCCTCAGGTTCACCATGGCGTATAAGGTCGATGATCGTATCAGTCATTTTTTTCAGACACATTGGCATCAGCAAAGCTGGACATGTCGTTATGCAATGTGCAGGCCAGGCGAAGCACGGGGATAGCAACGGCAGCGCCACTGCCTTCACCCAGTCGCATACCGAGATTAAGGACAGGTTTTGCGTTGAGTGCTTGCATGATGGTGGCATGCCCTGGTTCTGCTGAGGCATGTGCAAACAGTAACCAGTTGGAAACATCTTTTTGTAATTTTACCGCCAGTAGAGCTGCGACACTGGCGATATAGCCATCAACAACAACGGGTAATCCCATTTGTGCAGAAGCAATATAGCTACCCGTTAATGCTGCAATCTCAAATCCACCCAGTCTGCGTAATACTTCGAGAGGATCAGAGAGATGGCCATCATGTTGTTGAAGGCCGCGTGCTATAACGTCAGCTTTGTGTGCAACTGACTTTTGATCGAGCCCCGTTCCGGGCCCCGTGATAAGTGCTGGCTTAATGTTTAGTAATGCACACGCAATAGCCGTTGCCGAAGTGGTATTGGCAATACCCATTTCTCCAGCAATGAAAATATCGGATTGATTGTTTTTTGCGCGTTCTGCTGATTGACGGCCTACGCTGAGACTTCGATAAAGTTGTTCGACGGTCATTGCGGCAGTTTTAACAAAATTACAGGTGCCTGCGCCCTGGGAAGTCGTCATAACACCTTCGATTGCACCTGGGTCCGAGACCGTACCCATATTGATCACTTCCAGTGGAGCATTTAAGGCTCTCGCCAATACGCTAATGGCTGCACCCCCTGCGGCAAAGTTACGTATCATTTCAACTGTTACCGACTGGGGAAAGGCTGATACGCCTTCTTCTGCCACACCATGGTCGCCTGCAAAAATAACAATATGGATGTTGTTCGCAGCCGGCCTTTCAGTCATTTGTAATGTAGCCAGTGTTATGGCAATGTTTTCTAATTCTCCCAATGCGCCGGGTGGTTTGGTCAGGATGCTTTGTCGGTGTTGTGCTTTACTACGAAAGTTTTCATTGATGGTCATTGCAGGGATATCTAACCAGTCATTATTCATCAGGAGCTCCTTTAATAAACTGGGGTAAACCTGCGATAGTTAATACAACGCGATCACAGTGTTGGGCGATTTGTTGGTGAAGTTTTCCTGCTTCATCGCAATACTGTCGAGTGAGCTCTCCCATGGGAATAATGCCCATGCTGGTTTCATTGCTCACCATGATGATCTGTGCAGAAGATTGCTTTACTTGTATTACAAAATTATCTATATGAGCTTGCAGGGTCGCCTTGTTATTTAGGCTAAGCAAATTACAAAGCCAGAGGGTCAGACAGTCAATCAGCAAACAATTATTTGCGTTACTATGTTGTTCCAATATGTGATCAAGTTGTATGGGTTCTTCAATAAGAGACCAGCGATTATCGCGTTGTTGCTGATGTTTAAGAATGCGTTCCCGCATTTCTTCGTCTTCTGCGGTAGCTGTGGCAATGATGGTTACTTTTTTTCCGCTAGCATGTGCACATTGCTCTGCGTATTTACTTTTCCCTGACTTGATGCCGCCTAGTATAAGAGTTTTCATGAGTTTATTTTTTCTCAGTTGTCGAGTTTGAGAAGATCATTAATCAATGACATGTCCAGGTGTTGCTCAATGGCATCAGCTAAACGTTCAAATGCCTGTTCACGTTGTTGTTGGTAGTCAGCAGATTCGACCGTTTTTAATCCTGCCCAGTGCATGAGTGATGAGAAAGCAGTCTCAGCTTCAAACAGGCCATGAAGATAAGTGCCGAGTATTTGTCCATCAGTAGAAATAGCACCATCGTGATGAGATTCAGTGATGATACACGGGTTTTGTAAGGCTTCCCCGGTTGTGATGCCGGCGTGAATCTCATAGCCGCTGACGTGCGCCTTATTCCATGACAAGGTGCCATTGACATTACGCAGTTTTTTTTCGGTAGCAAGGGTGGTGCTCATATCAAAATAACCCAAACCATCACAGCTGCCAGCTTGGCCTTCTATTCCGTTCGGGTCATGAATATTCAAGCCAAGCATTTGAAAGCCGCCACAAATTCCAATGAGCTTACCACCATACCGTAAGTGACGCTGAATATGCTGTGGCCATCCTTGTGAAGTCAGCCATTGCAAATCCGCGCGAACACTTTTACTGCCTGGTAAGATAATAACGTCGGCTTCGGGGATAGTCTGGTCTGGCCCGATAAAAATTAAATCAATTTGATGATGCAAGCGTAACGGATCAAAGTCGGTGTGGTTGCTGATGCGCGGCAATGCCGGAACAATGATTTTAAGCTTGTTGTTGATGGTTGGGTCTATAATGTTTTCTGGCAAGCTGTCTTCAGCTTCGATATGTAAACCTTGTAAATAGGGAAGGACGCCCACAACAGGTTTCTGCGTGTGTTCATGCAGCCAATCCAGCCCTGATTCCAGTAGTGTTATGTCACCTCTGAAACGATTGATGATAGATCCCTTGATGCGGTTACGTTCCGATTCACTCAATAACTCAAGCGTACCTATAATATGTGCAAATACGCCGCCGCGATCAATGTCGGCGATTAATAACACGGGGCAATCTACAGCTTCCGCAAAACCCATGTTGGCAATGTCTCTATCACGTAAGTTGATTTCGGCAGGGCTGCCTGCACCTTCGACCAGAATGACGTCATATTGTTGCTTTAATCGATTATAGGATTCGAGGACGGCTTTCATGGCAACGGGTTTGTACTGATGATAGTGAACAGCATCCATCTCATTCATGGCTTTGCCATGGATGATGATTTGTGCGCCCGTGTCACTATTGGGTTTGAGTAATACCGGGTTCATGTCTGAGTGAGCCTGTAAACCTGCGGCTTGAGCCTGGACGGCTTGTGCTCTGCCAATTTCACCGTTATCAATGGTGACCGCGCTATTGAGTGCCATGTTTTGAGGTTTGAAGGGCACCACACGAATACCGCGACGGGCTAAGACCCGACAAAGGCCCGCCACCATGATACTTTTTCCAGCATCGGATGTAGTGCCTTGAATCATGAGAGTATGCGCACTCATGCGAATAATTCATCCGGTAGATTTTTTAAGGCTTTTTGCAAACGTGCCACTCCATTTCGTTTCCAGGTAAGCCATGTAGATTTAAATGTTCCGAAGTAATATTTAATTAGGAAGCAAATGTTTTCCACAGGTGAGAGCGATTATAATTCAATGCCTTTCTGAGCTTTTACGCCCGCTTTAAAAGCATGCTTAACTTCACGCATTTCAGTGACGGTGTCTGCCATATCCATTAACGTTTGATTGGCACCTCGTCCGGTGATAATGACATGTTGCATGAAAGGCTTGTTTGTTAAAGCTTCAATAACCGCTTCTGTTTTTAAATAGCCGTATTTTAGTACAATATTCAATTCATCCAGCACGATCATGTCATAATTTTCATTGCTCATGAG
>Ga0316205_10001966_pt1 | contig 23221 bp, 26 predicted proteins | sample 3monthpyrite_MG_FD_204941 | JGI IMG/M metagenome (GOLD analysis project Ga0316205, IMG submission 204941) | Microbial mat bacterial communities from mineral coupon in-situ incubated in ocean water Damariscotta River, Maine, United States -... | ecosystem: Environmental > Aquatic > Marine >... | reverse complement strand
ATGAACCCCGGCTGGACCTGACCGATGCCGCGCTGCGCCAAGAAGTGCTGAACGAGGAAGAGCCGTTCCCCTGCGTTGAATGCGGCAGCCTGTTCGGCTCAAAATCCGCAATCGACCGGATCACCGAAAAACTGACCGGCCACTCCATGTTCAGCGATCCCGCCAAGCTGCGGATGATCCAGATGTGTGATGATTGCCGGGTGAACGCGCAGTTCCACTCGGACGACAATCCCTTTGCCAGCAAAGAACGCCCCAAGCCGCGCACATCCGACGATTACTTCAGCGACCGCAAAGATCACTGATGTTCCAGAGGCTTCCCAAGATCGGCCGGTTGCATCACGGCGATATAGGCCAGCATGGCCTGCAACTCATTCGGCGACATCTCGATGGGCACGATTGGCGAGGGCAGCTCGGGCGGAAACGGGTCGGTGACGCCGGTGATCTGTGTGAACGCGGCATGTGGTTTGAGCGTATAGAACGTGGTAAATCGCACTTCCCAATCCGACATCGTGCGCAACACACCAAAGCTGGGCGTCGACCCGATGCCCGAACCGCGCGTCGCCTCGTCCACCGCGTGACAGCGCACACATTTCGCATAGGCAAGCTCGTGGCCCAGTTCGGCATCGCCACTGATAGACACCTCAACCACCTCGACCTCGCCTGGTTCCGCCGGAGTGAACAGCGCCTGACCTTCTGGCGCATAGCCGGCCACCGCACGTTGCCCAATCTCGGACTGCAGCCACTTGGCCAGTTTTTCGGTGCCTGGATGATCCGGGCTGATCACCTCCAGTTTCCAAACCTGCCCGGCCCCTTCAAACAGCGCCGAGCCCGTGTTCCCCAGCAACACATCCGCCACGGCGGGATCGGACACCTTTTCAACCCGGACCTGCGTCTTGAGAGAAAAGCGCGGCAGGATGTACGACAGGACACCGGTTTCGGCCAGCGCCTCCGGCGCGTGCAGCCGGACCAGCTTTTCATCCGCCAATGCTCCGAGGGGCAGGCAGATCAGAACAGAGGTCAAAACACGTATCAGCATAAGTCTAAACCTAGGCCCCTGTACGCCTTTCCGTCAATCCAACACGAAGGACAATCCCAATGAGCGAAGATTTCAACATGTCGATGCGCAAGTTTCTAAAACAGGTCGGCGTGACCTCGCAGCAAGCCATTGAAGAGGCAATGCGCGACGCGGACACTGAGGGCAAATCCTATGCTATCAAGGCCGTCGTCACCATCGAGGAACTGGGGATGACCCATAACGTAACCGGCACAATCAACGGACAGGACTAACCCAATTGACCCTCAGCAGAGACACCGTCACGGCGGCCCTGAAAACCATCAATGACCCCGTTGCTGGCAGCGATATCATGGCCAGCGGCGTGGTGCGTGCGCTGAACATAGACGAGGCCGGCACGGTCCGTTTCGTGATGGAAATCGCGCCGGGCCACGCCAAAGCTTACGAAGCCGTCAAATCTGAAGCCGAAACAGCGCTGAACGCACTTGATGGCGTGAGCAGCGTCAGCATCGTCCTGACCGGTCATTCGGACAAGGCCGCCCCGCCGGATCTGAAACCGCAGCGTGCGGCCGAGCCCAGCGGCCCCCAGAAAGTTCCCGGGATTGACCGGATCATCGCCATTGCCTCGGGCAAGGGCGGCGTGGGCAAATCCACCGTTTCGGCCAACCTTGCCTGTGCCTTGGCGCAACAGGGGCGACGCGTCGGACTGCTGGATGCGGATGTCTATGGCCCTTCGCAACCCCGGATGCTGGGAGTCTCTGGCCGTCCGGCAAGTCCGGATGGCAAGATCATCCTGCCGATGCGCAATCACGGCGTCACGATGATGTCCATTGGCCTCATGACCAACGAGGATCAGGCGGTCGTCTGGCGGGGACCGATGTTGATGGGCGCGCTGCAACAGATGATGACTCAGGTGCAATGGGGTGCTTTGGATGTGCTTCTGGTCGACCTGCCGCCGGGGACAGGCGATGTGCAGATGACGCTGAGTCAGAAGTTTCGCGTGGATGGTGCGATTGTCGTCTCGACCCCGCAGGATGTTGCCCTTCTGGATGCCCGCAAGGGGATTGATATGTTCCAGCAACTCAAGGTGCCGATCGTCGGTATGATCGAGAATATGAGCACGCATATCTGTTCGAACTGTGGTCATGAGGAGCACATGTTCGGTCATGGTGGCGTTGCAGCCGAGGCGGCCAAGATTAATGTGCCCTTATTGGCCGAAATCCCGCTTGATCTGCAGATCAGGCTGGCGGCGGATGGTGGCGCACCGGTGACCGTAAGTCAGCCCGACAGCCCACAGGCCAAGGCGTTTCAGGACGTCGCCGCCGCCCTCGTCGCCAAGGGTGTGGCATGAGCGACGCGACTCTCACCTTCCCGCCACTGATGTGGGGCGAGGCCGCCGAGGGCGATGCCCTGGGCCATGCCGCGCGCCGTGCCACGTTAGGCTGTGACGCAGGATTGGTTGCTTACATACTAGGTGCCACGCGGGTCGAGGCAGCGCTGGTCTTTGCCCCCGAGGTATCACTATCAAAGGCGATGGCGATGCTGCCGCTTTGTGCTGTTGGATTTCAGAACGCGTTGGGCGCCCTGGCGCCGCCCGAAGTGGCGGTGCATCTGGATTGGGAGGGCGGGCTTCGCATCAATGGTGCAGCCTGCGGACGGTTTGACGTGCTCAGCGCGACGGACGATCCCGACGCGGTGCCCGATTGGCTGGTCATTGGCTTCACCCTGCCATTGCTACCCGACTCGGATGATCCCGGAACCACCCCGGATCAAACAGCGCTTTATGCCGAAGGTTGCGCAGATGTAGACCCGCCCACACTGATTGAAGCCTGGGCGCGGCATACGCTGAACGGGATAAACCGTTGGGAACATGGCGGCGCGCAAGCCCTGCATACCGAATGGCGCGGGTTGGCGCATGGCATCGGCGAGGCTGTTACGCATGGTGACCTGAGCGGGACGTTCCTGGGCATTGACGAAGATTTCGGCATGTTGCTGCGCGACGACGAAACAACCCACCTGATCCCCCTGACCGATCTGCTGAAGGAGAGCGGCCCATGATGCTTGCCCGTGCCATTCACTTTGACGAAAGCGATCAGCGCGTCTTTTCCAACCCGGCCCGCACCGGCGAATGGTGCATCTCGGGCGGATTCGAGTTTTCCAACTGGACCGAGGGCGATCTGACTGGCAAGGCGCGGCAGGCGTTTTCCAATGGCTGGTTCGGTCTGGAAACCGGTGGGCGGGTGAGTTTTGTGGCCGTCACGCTCATTGAGCCGGCTGAAATAGAGACTCTATCAGAGCTTCTGGCCCAGCATTTCGTGACCTATTATGGCGCGCCCTCTGTCGAGGTGGCGCTGCCCACGGCTCAGGAAGAAATCGCCCAGATGGTTCAACTCTGCGAGGACCATGCACCCAATGATCTGCTCACTGTCTCACGCGAATTGTCCGAGGCCGGCGTGCGCGAGGCCTATCGCGTGATCGAACGCCAGGATGCTGCGCTCGATCAATTTGCGATTCATGGTTCGTTGGACGAATAATAGGCTCTATTCCGCCTCACCTGCATTGAATACGAACAGGGTTTCGCCATCGATGGTATAGCTGTTGATCAGTTCCTTGGCGCGCTCACCGGTCAACCAACCTTCCAGCTTTTCAACCAGATCCGCCTGCACATAAGGGTGCAGCTCGGGGTTCACCGGCAAATAGGCATATTGATTGAACAGCACCGGATCACCTGAAAACAGCAGAGCAAGATCGGCCTTGTTGCCGAAATTCAGCCAGCTGGCCCGGTCCGACAGAATATAAGCGTTCAGCCCAGAGGCGGTGTTCAGCGCCGCCCCCATGCCTGCGCCCACAGCGTTGTACCACGCCCCCTGAGGATCGACTCCTGCAGCAGCCCAAAGCGACAGTTCCTTCTTATGGGTGCCGCTGTCATCGCCACGGCTGACAAACGCCGATTCCGCCCCGGCGATCCTTTGTAAACTATCCGCTGCATCCGACGCATCCGCAATCCCGGCCGGGTCACCAGATGGGCCAATGAAGACGAAATCATTATACATGATCTCGCGGCGGTGGGTGCCATAGCCTTCGGCGACAAACGCGTCTTCGGCGGCCTTGGAATGGACCAAGATCGCGTCCACATCTCCCGCCTGCCCCAGCTTCAAGGCCTGACCAGTGCCAACGACAAGAAGTTGCACTTCAAGGTCCAGGTCTTCCTGAATCGCAGGAAGCAAGACCTCGGACAGCCCCGAGTTATGAAACGAGGTTGTCACGGCCATGCGCATCACTTCAGCCGCCTGCGCCATACCTGCAATGCAAATAGCGCCAAATGCCAAAATCAGTTTCTGTTTCATTCCACGATATCTCCATTGAGAAACGCCTGGGCTTCTGGCGTTTTCGGCCCGGCAAAGAATACCTCTGCCGGGGCCGCTTCGTGCACGCTTCCATTCAGTAAAAACACCACCGTATCGGCCAGCCGCCGCGCCTGTCCCATATCATGTGTCGACATGATCAGGCGGGTGCCGGCGGCGCTACAGGTGGTCAGTATCTCTTCGATCTCGCGGGTTGCCCGGCCATCCAGAGAAGAGCTGGGCTCATCCAGAAACACCAATTCGGGCTCTTGAATTAAGGCACGCGTCAGCGCCAGTTTTTGCTTTTCGCCACCCGACAGAACTGTCGCGGATCGCTCCAGCATCTCTTCGCCCAGTCCGACACGCCCAGCCCAGTCACGGGCGCGCTCCATCGCCTCGCGGCGCGGAACGCCATGCATACGCAACGGATAGGCCAGGTTTTCCACCACCGAGCGGCGTAACATCACCGGTTGCTGAAACACAAAGGCCTGCGCATTGCGCGCGATTGCCGTATCACAGGCCCAGTCGATCCGGCCCTGGTGCAGACGCGCGATACCATGCAACATCCGCAGCAACGTGGTCTTACCCGCGCCGTTTGGCCCCAGCACGACACAGGTTCCCTGCCCGTCCAGTTCCAGATCGACAGGCCCAACAAGCACCTTGCCCCGGCGCCGGGTCAACGCGCCTTTGACCGAAAGCGGGAAAAGACCGTTTACCATCGTCCATCCCTTTCCGTCCGGCTCAGCCCGTGGATGGCCAGGTTCACCGCCAGCGCCAAAGCAATCAAGACAAACCCGAGCGCCAGCGCCAGGGCAAACTGGCCCTTGCCGGTTTCCAGGGCAATTGCCGTGGTCAGAACGCGGGTGACGTTGTCGATATTGCCACCCACAATCATGATCGCACCAACCTCGCCAATGCCGCGCCCAAACCCGGCCAGCGCCGCCGTCAACAAGGCCCGGCGCGCATCCCAAAGCAGTGTCGCCACCTTTTGGGTTTGCGAGACATTCATCGAGATCAAAAGGTCATGATAGTCGTGCCACAGATCCCGCAGGGATTGATGCGCGATACTGGCAATCAGCGGAACAATGATAATCATCTGCGCCATGATCATCGCCGTAGGTGTGAAAAGAAGCCCGAGCGCCCCCAGTGGTCCAGAGCGGGAGAGCAAGACATAAACCATCAGACCCACGACCACCGGCGGCAGGCCCATCAGCGTATTCAGCACTGCAATCACGGTACGCCGAAACCGAAAGCGACGGATCGCCAAAAGGGCGGCCAGCGGCATGGCAATCAGGCAAGCCAGAACCAGCGCAGACAACGTGATCCGCAGAGATCGCATCGCAATCTCGACCAGTTCCGCATCAGCGGTGATCACAAGCCAAAAGGCCTGGGATAGCCCCTGCCACAGATCGACCATTTGTCGATCCTCCTCCCGTTTTAACAGACAGGAAACTGGCAGCTTCCCGCAGCCGTGACCAGTCCAATCGCGCTTTGGAAGTGGAAAATCCCCAAGCTGACCATAAGCGCCGGACTCGCCACCGGTAAGATGGTCAAAATGGCCCGATAGCCCGCCGGCAAGCAGGTTTGCGCTCTTGCGCCATTTAAGAGTAGAGTTTGACCGTTGCCCTGAAAGGATCGTTACGTGACATCGGTTCGCCTGCGTCTGCTGTTTCTGGCCCTGGCCCCCCTGGTGCTGCTGCTGCCGTTGCTGCTGTTCCTTGGGATGATGCGGTGGACGTCTGATTATGACGACTTGCTGATCGCCAAGGTCGAAAGTGACCTTCGGATCGCCGAGCAATATCTGGCCCGGATCATGGTCGAGACCGGCGACGATCTGAACGGAGTGGCGGAATCGATTGATTTTGCCCGGGTACTTGACCTGCCCGAAACGGCCCGGACTGCCTTTTTCGATCAAAAACGGGCCGAGCTGGAACTGGATTTCCTTTACTATCTGCCAGCCACTCAGGCAGACGCATCGGCACAACGCTGGCCAGTGATCCGGTCGGGTGTGTCCGGCCAATCCGCCACCGAGGTCGATATCTTCACCGGCCCCGAACTGACCGGGCTGGGCCAAGGTCTGGACGCGCGCGCGCGCATTGATCTGATCGACACCGAGGCCGCCGTGCCCACTGACCGCACGGTCGAAGACCGCGGAATGGTTGTCCACTCGGCCAGCCCGGTCAGGATGGCGGGGCACTCGGGCGTTCTGGTGGGGGGTATCCTGCTGAACCGCAATCTGAACTTCATCGATACGATCAACGCACTGGTTTACCTGAATGCGGTGACAGGGGGTGAATTGCAGGGGACGGCAACCCTGTTTCTTGAGGATGTGCGCGTCTCCACCAATGTCCGTTTGTTTGAAGACGTGCGTGCGCTGGGCACACGGGTTTCGGCGGTGGTCCGTGGCGCGGTTCTGGACGAAGGACAGACCTGGCTCAACCGCGCCTTTGTTGTGAAGGATTGGTATATCTCGGGCTATCTGCCGATCACAGACAGCTTTGGAGCGCGCGTTGGTATGCTGTATGTCGGTTTCCTTGAAGCCCCCTTCACTGCCGAGAAACGCGCGGCGCTCCTGTGGATGGCCGCGGCGATTGCCGGGGTTCTGTTCCTGTCGGTGCCTGTGTTCTTGTGGATGGCCCGCGGGGTGTTTGAGCCGCTTGAACGCATGACAAAGACCATGCACAAAGTGGGCCAGGGCGATTTTTCAGCGCGCAACGGCAATGTGCAGCGGCGCGATGAGATCGGACAAGTGGCGTCGCATCTGGATGATCTGTTGGATCAGGTGCAGGACCGTGACCAAAAACTGCGCGCTTATGCCGACGAGTTGAACCTGCGGGTCGATCAACGCACTGCCGAGCTGCGCGATGCCAATGAAAAACTGGAAGATACGTATCGCCAACTTGTCATGAGCGAAAAACTGGCCTCGATCGGGGAAATCACCGCCGGCGTGGCACATGAAATCAACAACCCGGTTGCCGTGATCCAGGGCAATGTCGATGTGGTGCGCGAAACGCTTGGATCTGCGGCAGAAGACGTCCAGACCGAGTTGAACCTGGTGGACCGTCAGGTGATGCGCATTCAGGCCATCGTCGGCAAGCTTTTGAAGTTTGCCCGGCCCAGCGAGTTTGCTGATTACGACGAGAAGGTACCAATGGGGGCTGTTGTCGAGGACTGCCTCGTTCTTGTCGACCACATCCTGACCAAAGGGCAGATCAAGGTCAGCACCACGCTGGAGGATGTCCCACTGGTGCATGCTGATCCCGGAGAGCTGCAACAGGTCATTATCAATCTGATCGTGAACGCTGCACAGGCGATGGATCATCAGGGGCAACTGACCCTGACCCTGGTACCTCAAACCCGGGATGGGGTACCCGGGGCAAGCCTGATCGTGACGGATAGCGGCCCTGGAATCCCAACAGACACGCTCGACTCGGTTTTCGATCCGTTCTTCACGACCAAGCAGGCCGAAGGTACCGGCCTTGGGTTGTCGATCTCGCAAACCCTGGTGCAACGCGCGGGCGGATTGATCACCGTGCGTAACCTCAAGGGAAAGGGGGCCGAGTTCACAATGTGGCTGCCCGAAGCTGCGTCAGAACCCGTTGCAGCCCAGTAGCACCCTGTTGATCCATGATCCACAAGACAAGCCAGCTTAAATCAGATTTGGTGCCGCTGATAGGACTCGAACCTACGACCCCATCATTACGAATGACGTGCTCTACCAGCTGAGCTACAGCGGCCAATCTGAACGGCGCTATAACATTGCGTTTGAAACGGAGGAAGGTCTATTTTTGCGGCCTGGCCTCATCGCCATCTTCAACCAGCTCACCCTCAACCACCTCGGCATCGGGCACGTCAGCCTCTGGTGTCTCATCATCAGAGTCGTCGCTTTGATCTTCCAATGCGCCGACGATCAGGGGCAGCATTTCAAAACCGGTCGCCGACGCCACTGTGGCCTCGGGCGGCGCGGTCCAGCTGAGCGTGTCGAAGGACTGACAATTGTCGCAGGCCGGGGCCCATTGCGCATGAATGTGGTGGCAGTTGTCGCACACCCATTGCGGGCCGCGTGGGGCCGACAATGCCCGGGCAAGCCATCCCTTGACCACAGCATCAGATGCGCCTTCGCCACGTTCAATCGCCGCCATGATGGTCAACGCCCGCGCATCAGGATCGGTCTCGGCCAGATCGCCAAGCGCACGACGGGCCGCCGGGAAGTGCTCGGCTGCGATATTCAGCTCGGCGTTCAAAAGCTTGGCCTCGCGGTGATCCGGTTGCGCACTGATCAGTTTGGCAAATCGCTTGATGCGATGATCGGCGGTCTCGTCCGGTTCAATCTCGGCAAAGGCGGCGGCCAGATCGGGATGCGGCTGCACGCCCCAGGCCTTGCGCACCACGCGGGCGGCATAACGTTTCTTGCCTTGCGCGATATAGCTGCGCGCGGCCATCACCGCGGCAGGCACCAGATCGGGCGAGAGGCGGTTGGCTTCAATCGCGGCTTCGCGGGCTTCGATATCATTGCCTTCATCCAGAACATCCTTGGCCTCGGACAAGGCCAGCACCGCGTCACGGCGTTTGTGCACATCACGGGGCAGACTGCCGAATTTCAGCTTGGCGCGCAGCGTTTCGCGCGCACCTTTCCAGTCTTCGGTCTGGGCCTGAAGCTTAAGCAGGGTATCCTGCACCTCTTCGTGGCGCGGTTTCAGGGCAAAGGCAGTTTCGGCCAGCTTTAACGCCGTCTCGGTATCTCCATCCGACAGCTTCTGGCGCATGATCCCGCGTACCCCGACAAAGCGGGTCTTTTCATTGGTCAACAGCCGTTTATAGACTTCTTCGGCCTTGCGACGGTCCCCTTTCATCTCGGCGGCCTGCGCCGTGATCAGGTTCGTCAAAGCGGGCTTTTTCAGGTATTTATCGGCTTTGCGCGCCTTGGCCATCGCCAGATCGCCCTCGCCCGAGGCCAGCGCCATCAGGCCTTCAGACAAAGCCTGATAGCCTTTTTCCTGACGATTGCGTGTAAAATAGCGTGTGATTGCCGTTTCATCGTTATTGATGAACTTGAGCACCGCAATCAAAAACCCCGCCAGCTTCAACAGTAACCAGATCGCAAGCACCAGAATGATCAGGGCGATCACCGTTCTGAGCGGTGTGAGATTGAACTCCTGACCACCAAACTGGATCAGAACCCCGCCATCCATCTCCAGCAGATGACCGGCCCCAAAGGCCGCTGCCGCAACAAGAGCAACGAAAACAAAAATCTTGATAATCGACCACAGCATGTTTGCGCCCTCTTGCGTCTTAGTTCAATTCGTTGCCCAACGTTTCGGCGGCGGCAACGGCGTCCAGTCGGATAGTGGCGTTTGCAATCCAACTGGCCATCTCGGCCTGACCAGCGTCGGGCAATGCCTCGATTTCAGCCAATGCATCGGTCAGGCGGCCCTCGCGGGCTGCGGCCTCGGCGCGGGAAAGGATCGCGTCAGGTTCATTGCCTTCGCGCGGTTCTAGCGATCTGGCCCCCAGTTGGTTTTTCAGAAAGGCCGAGAAGCCACCGCCGCCTTCCTCCTCGGAAGCGGCCTGCCGTGATACCGCAAGGGCGGCGCGGGCCGCTGCCGGAAATTCGTCCTGCAATTGCGCCAGTGACGGCACGCCATCCGCGGCCACATCCGTCAGCACCGTGGGCGCGCTGACGCCAGTGGATTCAAGATCGGCAAGGGCGGGTACAAATCCGGTGCCAGTGTCCAACGCCGTCTGAATGCGGGTCAGCGCAGCGCGGCGCATGGTGGCTTGCGCGGTTTCTTCGGCACTGGCCTCCATGTTTTGGGCCTCGGAAGCCATTTCTTCAATCTCGGCGCGCTGTGCGGCCATCGCATCCTGAAGGGCTTTCAATTCGCGCTCATAGGCTGCCACGGCTGCGTCCGAGGCACCTTCGGTCAGGGGCCGTTTTTCGACGTCGGTCAGACGGGTTTCAAATCCGGCAATCTGGGTCTCAAGGCCCTCAAGGCGGCTGGCCAGACTTTCCATCGCCGCCGACAGATCGCCCTGTGCAGCCTCGATACTGCTGGTATCGGTGGGGGCGGGCAGGTCATCAATCGAGGACGACAGGTCAGAGATCCGGTCCGATTGTGCCGAGATTTGATCCGACACTGTCTTTTCAAACTGCGAAGAATCACCGGTATTTGCGATACCGAAATAGGCCGCGCCAAATCCCAGCCCACCTGCGACCAGGCCACCAAGCAGCATCGGGAAAAATCCGCCTTTTCGTTCAGCAGCGGTTTCGGTCTTCACAGGCTCTGGCCGCGGTTCGGGTTCTGTCGGCTTCGGATCTTCCGACGCCGGTGGCTCTGGGGTGGCGGCTTCATTGCTATCGTCAGGTGTTTCCGCCGTCTCAGCGTCGGGAGTAACTGTCTGCTCGGGCGCGGCGTCGTCAGTTGCCTTGTCCGGTGTCTTGCCCGTCACCTCGTCAGCATCATCGGGGACAGTAGCGGCCGTATCTTCGACAACCACAGCCTCCTCAACATCCGCTTTTTTAGGTTTGGCCTTGCGTGTTGACGTCTTTTTTTCAACCACGTGAAAACACCTTTATCGAATCTGCCACGAACGGCACCGTTTGACCTTACTGCGCAGGATTTGCGCCCTCAACCCGAATGGCGCGCTGATAGAGCGTATCCAGCGCCTCCATCATCGCCTCGGCGTTGGGGTTTTGCGCAATGATCGTGGCCTCGGACACACCCTCCGGCACCTTGTTTGCAACGCTCTGGCTGATTGCAGCAACCAGCAGCGGGGCCGTCCCTGTACTGCGTTCAAAGAATAGCGCCGCACTGCGAGGTGAAAACAGGGGAAGAATGACGGCGCTTTCCCGGTTCAGCGCATCGCAGGCCTCCTGCGTCAGGGGCGCAGCCTGTTGACGATAAACAATATGATCGCGCGCCTCGATCCCTGCGGCCATCAAATCGCCCACAACATCTCCAGCGGCATGTTCCCCCCGGACATGCAGGCAGGCCCGCCCGCCATCGGCGATGATCCGGTGGCTAAGGGCACTGGCATCGCCCCCCGCATCCGTGGTCACAAACCCCAACTTGCGCGCCTGTGTAGCCGTGGCCGTGCCAACCGCATAACAGGGGATATCGCGGCGTGAACTAAGGCGCGCAAACCCCTCAACACCGTGACGGGATGTGAAAATCAGAGTTTCAATTCCACCCAGGTCGGGGGCTTCGTCCAGATAGGCGATCTGCATCAGCGGAGTGATGATGATCTCCACATCCTGACCCCACCTGTGACGCAGTTGATCGGCAAACCGCCGGGCAGAGGCCTGGGGTCGGGTGATTAGAACGGTGGGGGGCATTCACGCTCCGCAGTTGTTTGCATGCCTCTCAGGTGTTACCTGCCGAGGGACATTGGCGCAACGGGCACTGGCATGGATAAACCGCTGACAGTTCTGGGAATTGAAAGCAGCTGTGACGATACAGCCGCTGCTGTGGTGCGTGTGGGCGATCGCCCCGATATCCTGTCCTCGGTGGTTTATGGGCAGGATCACCTGCATCAGACCTTTGGGGGTGTCGTTCCCGAGATCGCGGCGCGCGCGCATGCCGAAAAACTGGATATCTGCGTGAAAGAGGCTCTGACACAGGCCAAGACAGACCTGTCCCAGCTGGATGCGATTGCCGTCACCGCAGGGCCGGGTCTGATTGGCGGGGTCATTTCCGGTGTGATGTGCGCCAAGGGCCTTGCCGCTGGCACCGGTCTGCCGCTGGTGGGCGTGAACCATCTGGCAGGTCATGCGCTGACCCCGCGGCTGACCGGCGCGCTGGCCTATCCGTATTTGATGCTGCTGGTTTCGGGTGGGCATTGTCAGTTTCTGGTCGTGCGCGGCAGCGATGATTTCACCCGGCTGGGCGGCACGATTGACGACGCCCCGGGCGAAGCCTTTGACAAGGTCGCGCGCCTTCTGGGGTTGGGTCAGCCCGGTGGCCCGGCGGTTGAGCGCGCCGCCGCGAGTGGTGATCCCAGGCGATTTGCCTTGCCCCGTCCGCTGATGGATCGGGACGGGTGCGACATGTCCTTTTCGGGATTGAAAACCGCCGTTTTGCGCGCGCGGGATCGGCTGATCACCGATCAGGGCGGATTGCGGGAAACGGACCGTGCCGATCTTTGCGCCGGATTTCAGGCGGCGGTGCGTGATGTACTGGCCGCAAAAACCCGCCGCGCATTGGCCTCATATCTGGCGGAAACACCCACCACTCCGGCTATGGCCGTCGCAGGCGGCGTAGCGGCAAACACGGCCATTCGGGCTGAATTAGAGACTGTTTCAGCGGAATTTGACACCGTCTTCGTGGCTCCACCACTGGCCTTGTGCACCGATAATGCCGCAATGATCGCCTATGCCGGGGCCGAGAGGTTTCTGGCCGGACAGCGCGATGGCATGGGGCTGATGGCGCGTCCACGCTGGCCACTGGACACTTCCAGCCCGGCCATGCTGGGCAGTGGCAAGAAGGGGGCCAAGGCATGATCTGGGTATTGGGCGCCGGGGCCTTTGGCACGGCATTGGCCATTTCACTGGCGCAGAATGGTCCGGTGACCTTGTGGGCACGCGATGCGGATCATGCAGAGCACATGAACACATCTGGCGAAAACGCCCAGCGGTTGCCGGGCTGCCCGCTGCCTGATGCCCTGACAGTGACGTCTGATTTAAGCGCTCTGCCTGCAGGTGTGCCGTGCCTGCTGGCGGTGCCGACGCAGAAACTGCGCGGTTTGCTGGAAAGTCACGCGAATATCCTCTCCAATCGCCCGCTGATCGCCTGTTGCAAGGGGATCGAGCTGACCACGGGGCTGAGCCCAACGCGGATCATTGAAGCGACAACCTCGGATGCTGTTGCTGCGGTTCTGACTGGCCCCAGCTTTGCCGCGGATATCGCGCGCGGTTTGCCCACGGCGCTTACGCTGGCCTGTGCAGATGCCGATCAGGGCAAGGTGCTACAATCGCAACTGAGCACGCCCAACCTCAGGCTTTACCGGACCACGGATGTGATCGGGGCCGAACTGGGCGGCGCCTTGAAAAACGTGATGGCGATCGGCTGTGGCGCAGTGATAGGCGCGGGCCTTGGCGAAAGTGCGCGCGCCGCATTGATGACCCGGGGGTTTGCCGAAATGCAACGATTGGCCCAGGCGCTGGGCGCTGATCCCGATACACTGGCGGGATTGTCGGGGTTTGGCGATCTGACACTGACCTGTTCGTCGGATCAATCGCGCAATTACCGGTTTGGCCAAAGCCTGGGGCGTAAAGAGCCGTTTGATCCCTCGATCACGGTAGAAGGTGCGGCTACCGCGCAAGCCGCGATGAAAATGGCCAGGGAGGCCGGGATCGACGCACCCGTCACCCACGCAGTTGTTGCCTTGTCGACCGGCCAATTGCAGGTTGACCAGGTGATGGATATGCTGCTGTCACGACCATTGAAGGAAGAATGATGCTGATCGCCTTGATTGGCCGGGACAAGCCCGGCGCGTTGCAAACCCGGCTGGATAACCGCGATGCCCATGTGGCTTATTTGAAATCGACCGGCGTGGTCAGTCAGGCAGGCCCCCTGCTGGATGATGACGAACAGATGATCGGATCGCTGGTCGTGCTGGACGTGACCGACATGCAAGCCGCCCGCGATTGGGCCGCGAATGATCCTTACGCCCATGCCGGGCTGTTTGACTCGGTTGAGCTGATCCCGTGGAAAAAGGTGATCTGACATGCGCTATTGGCTGTTCAAATCCGAACCCAACACCTGGGGATGGGACGATCAGGTGGCCAAGGGCGAGGTTGGTGAAGAATGGGATGGCGTGCGCAACTATCAGGCCCGCAATTTCATGCGCGAGATGCAGGTGGGTGACCGGGGGTTTTTTTATCACAGCATGAAAGAGAAATCCGTCGTGGGCATTGTCGAGGTGATCGCCGAGGCGCATCCGGACAGCACCACGGATGATCATCGTTGGGAATGTGTGGATATCAAGGCCATCGGCCCAGTCAAAACACCTGTCACACTTGAGATGATCAAGGCCGATCCGCGGCTGGTCGATATGGTTCTGGTGAAGAACTCACGCCTGTCAGTGCAACCTGTCACTGACCAGGAATGGGGTATCGTTTGCGACATGGCAGGCGTTTCACCCTGAAAAAGCAGAGAGGACAGCGAATGGAACTTCTCAATGTAATTGTAGCCGCAATCGCCGGGTTCGCCTTTGGGGCGGTCTGGTACATGAAGCTAAGCAAACCCTGGGTCGAAGCCGCCGGTATTGAAGTTGACGCTGACGGCAAGCCATTGAATCAATCACCCATACCATTCATCATGGCCGGACTCGCCATGCTGGTTGTGGCCGGGATGATGCGGCATATCTTCATCCTGTCGGGTATTGATACGGTTGTAAAAGGTCTGATCTCGGGGCTTGGGATCGGACTTTTCTTTATCTCGCCATGGATCATGATCAATAACGGCTATGGCGGACGGCCCTTCAAGCTGACGCTCATAGATGGCGGCTATGCCACGTTTGGCTGTGCCATCATGGGCGCGGTACTGACGCTGTTCTGAATGTGGTGAAGGGCCCAGGCGATAGCCCGAACCCTCCACTTCCCCACGTGCTCCCTACGCACCACACGTGTATCTGATAAAGGGCTCGGCCATACTGGCCTGCTACCAATGGTAATACGCTTCTGGCGGTGATTTTGCAAATTCCAAGTCGTTAGAATACCCTTAAAAACAAGTGCAGTTTCAGAGTACGAAAACGCAAAACGCCCACCGAAAACGGTGGGCGTTTGATCAGATGGCTGATCGGGCCTTAGCCGTAGATCGACTCTTTGCCGAAATGCTTGGTCAGCATGTAATAGACCACAGCGCGGTATTTGTTGCGCTCGGACTGGCCATAAGTCTGGATAACACTGTTGATCGCCTGATCCAGTTGCGGGCCGTCTGACAGGCCCAGCTTCTTGATCAGGAAATTGTTCTTGACGGTTTCCAACTCGTGCTCTTGCCCGGCCGCAACGGTCGAGGCATCCGCATCATAAATCGCGGGTCCACACCCGATGGTGACCTTGGTCAACAGGGCCATATCCGGCTGCATCCCACATTTGTTCCGCAGATCATCTGCATATGTTGCGATCAGATCGTCACGACGTCCCATACATACTTCTCCCAGCTATGTCGGCATTGCGCCGACTTAATTTAAAGATACCGCCTCACCTGAGACGTTGTCAGAAAGATAACGCCAGAACCTGTGCGCTCAAAGGGAAAACTTGGACGGTTCTCCCCCCAAACCGGTGCAATGCGGTATGTTTTCCTTGCATAGGAATAATGCGGGGAAACTCAACGGCATAGACCCCATCCGCGGGATTGCAGATGGAAATGGTCGGCATGCAGCGCGTTGAATTCCGGGCCCAACGCCACCGGAATCCAAAGGCAGGCCGCATCAAACGCGTCTCACTGCAAAACAACGCCTTCGGTTTTGCCATGCTGTGTGCGTGCATCATAGGCCTTGTCCTGTTGACGCCATTTCCTCAGAATCGCCACGCCGCCCCTGCACCCGGCCTGTTCAATTTCGCGCCCGGCATTGATGCTGTGCTGGCCATGTCTTTCTTCGTGGCGGCGCATGGCGGTTTTCATGCGGTTCCATTTGGTGCGCAACGCGGGACTCATGGCATTCGGATTGGTATGTTCCGGCAGGGTGTACCTGATTTTGACCGTGACCTCGCATTGTCCTTTCCAGGACACCCAACCCCTGGTGAACGCCCAGAATCCGATGCGGCCCCGTGTGCTCATTTGCCTGATCAGCCCGCGGGTTGTTGTGGCATCGACCGGGTAGGTCTGTTCGACAATGATAATGTTCGGTTCTGCATCGGCCGGGGTGGCAAGTGCAAGGCAGGCTCCAAAAGCGAAAGCCAGTTTTGTAACGCTTATGCTCCGGTTTGAACCAAACATGCCCATACTCTCCGATGTAACCGGTTTATCCAAAAACCAACCCGGTCAGCTTCACTCCGGCAGAGTACAGATGCAAGTAGGCGATCATCTTGGCCCGAAGCGTCGGCAAGATATGGACCACGCAAGTCGGCCAAAAAAGAAAAACCGCGCAGCCATCATGTACTGCGCGGTTCTCATTGTCTTATCTGATCGTCTTAGTAACGGTAATGCTCGGGCTTGAAGGGGCCGTCGGGGCTGACGCCAATATAGGCGGCCTGCTCGGGGTCAAGCTTGCTCAGTTTCACGCCGATCCGGTCCAGATGCAGGCGGGCAACTTTCTCGTCCAGATGCTTGGGCAAGATGAACACGCCGGGCTGATACTCGTCGCCTTTGGTCCACAATTCAATCTGGGCCAGAACCTGGTTGGTAAAGCTGGCGGACATCACGAAAGACGGGTGGCCGGTGGCATTGCCAAGGTTCAGCAGACGGCCCTCGGACAGCAGGATCAGACGGTTGCCAGACGGCATCTCGATCATGTCCACCTGTTCCTTGATGTTGGTCCATTTGTGGTTCTTCAGGCTGGCCACCTGAATTTCGTTGTCGAAATGGCCGATGTTGCCAACAATCGCCATGTCCTTCATCGCGCGCATATGCTCGATGCGGATCACGTCCTTGTTGCCGGTGGTGGTGATGAAAATGTCGGCGTTGCCAACAACATCTTCCAGCACGACAACCTCAAACCCGTCCATCGCGGCCTGCAGGGCGCAGATCGGATCGACCTCGGTGACTTTCACACGGGCACCGGCACCACGCAGCGATGCGGCAGAGCCTTTGCCCACATCGCCGTAGCCCATGACAACGGCAACCTTACCGGCCATCATGGTATCGGTGGCGCGGCGGATACCGTCGACCAGCGATTCCTTACAGCCATACTTGTTGTCGAATTTCGACTTGGTAACGCTGTCGTTGACGTTGATCGCGGGGAAAGGCAGCTGACTTTTCTTGTGCAGATCGTAAAGGCGGTGCACACCGGTGGTGGTTTCCTCGGACACGCCTTTGATTGCATCGCGTGTCTTGGTGAACCAGCCGGGGCTTTCGGCCATGCGTTTCTTGATCTGCGCGAAAATCGCCTCTTCCTCTTCCGAGGTGGGCACTTCGATCAGGTTGGTTTCACCGGCTTCAACGCGTGCCCCCAGCAGAACATAAAGCGTTGCGTCACCGCCATCATCCAGGATCAGGTTGGCACCTTCAGGGAACATGAAGGACTTATCAAGATAATCCCAATGCTCAACCAGCGTCTGGCCTTTGACGGCAAATACGGGTGTACCACCTTCGGCAATCGCCGCTGCCGCGTGATCCTGCGTCGAGAAGATATTGCAGCTGGCCCAGCGCACATCGGCACCCAGCGCCACAAGTGTCTCGATCAGAACGGCGGTCTGAATGGTCATGTGCAGACTGCCGACAATCCGCGCACCTTTAAGGGGCTTGCTATCGCCATACTCATCGCGCAGCGCCATCAGGCCGGGCATTTCGGTTTCAGCGATATCCAGTTCCTTACGGCCAAATGCCGCCAGTGCGATATCCTTGACTACATAGTCTTTCGCCATCACTCGGCTCCTCGAAATAACTGTTTGAGCGGCAGATAGCACTGCACCTGCCCTGCGGCAATGCACGAATGGCCCCGGGCGGCCGGTTTGTGCCTTCACCGCGACAGATTGCATGCCCCGCGCAGGACCCGTATTCAGATCACAATTGCAGGAGACCAAACCCATGCCGTCTAAGCCCCCTCGCGCCTGGCAAAAGATGCTATCTGGCCGACGTCTTGATCTGCTTGATCCGACGCCGATGGATATCGAGATCGAGGATATCGCCCACGGTCTCAGCTTCGTGGCGCGTTGGAACGGGCAAACCATCGGCGACTACGCCTATTCGGTGGCCGAACATTCGCTGCTGGTGGAACAGATTTACACCCGCCTGACGCCCAAACCACTGCCGAAATGGCAACTGGCCGCCTTGCTGCATGACGCACCGGAATACGTGATTGGCGATATGATCTCGCCGGTGAAATCTGCGGTTGGGCCGGGTTATGATGATCTGGACAAGCGCCTGACCGCCGCGATTCATATCCGCTTTGGCCTGCCGGCCACGATCCCGACCCAGATCAAACGCCAGATCAAGAAGGCCGACCGGGTCAGCGCCTGGATGGAAGCCACACAAATCGCCGGGTTCACCGACGACGAAGCTAACAGGTTCTTTGGCAAACCGGATTCCGAAATGATCGCCGATCTGGATATCCTGCTACACCCGCCGATGCAGGTGCGTGCAAGGTTCACCACCCGCCACCATGAATTGCTGGAACAAATCACATGATCCATGTGCGCAATGCCGGGGCATTGGACGCCGCGCCAATGGCCGGGTTGCTGAATGCGATCATCGCCAAGGGCGGCACCACGGCGCGCACCGCGCCGGTCTCAAAATCCGATATCCTTGAATTCATGGGATCGTACCCCGGCAAGGCCGCCTGGCTGGTGGCAGAGGATGACGACGGTACGCTGCTTGGGTTTCAACTGATCGAGCCGCACGATAAACTTCCGCCAGATGCCTGCGACATCGGCACCTTCACCCATCTGGGCCGCACGCAGATGGGCATCGGTTCGGCCCTGTTCAGGCAGACCGGCAGCGCCGCCCGTCAGTTGGGTTATGGGTGGATCAACGCCACCATCCGCGCCGACAATACCGGTGGGCTGGCCTATTACCAAAGCCGGGGGTTCGAGGATTACAAACTGGACCGCGATGTGCTGCTGGAAGATGGCACCATCGTCGACAAGATCAGCAAACGCTACAACCTCTGATCACAGCTTTCATTGTTCCCGAAATACTCAAAAAAGAAAACCGTCCGACTTGTCCTTGACTCAACGCGGAGAGCGTTTCGCCAATATCCGCTGTAGGGTCCGTCGATGCATGTTCAGTCGGCGCGCCGTCTCGGACACGTTGCGATCACACAGCTCATAGACCCGCTGAATATGCTCCCAACGCACACGGTCCGCGCTCATCGGGTTTTCGGGGGGTGGGGGCAACTCGTCGCCATTGGCCAGAAGCGCATTGCAGATGTCGGTGGCATCAGCGGGTTTTGACAGGTAATCCGTGGCACCGATTTTCACCGCCGCAACGGCCGTCGCAATCGCACCATAACCGGTCAGAACGACGACCCGGCTGTCCGGGCGCTTTTCGCGGATGGTTTCAACCACATCCAGCCCATTGCCATCCTCAAGCCGCAAATCACAAACCGCATAAGCCGGGGGACGCGCCGTTGCGATTGCCTGACCCGCCGCGACAGACCCGGCGGTTTCAACGTCAAAGCCACGCTTTTCCATCGCCTTGGCAAGACGTCGCAGAAATGGTTCATCATCATCAACAAGCAGCAACGACCGGTCGTCACCAATATTCAGATCGTACCCGCTCATGAGGTCTCCTGTTCGCCGTCCCTGCGCCAGACCGTTCTATCCCGGCAGCGCAGACCCGTCAAACACAGGCTGGCCCTAGCTGGCAGCGTTGACAAAGCACGAGACGGTTTCGGCCATTTGTTCGGAACTGACCTCGCGGCGGAAGAATTCGACAAACCCCTGCTCGGGCAACACCAGGTAGGTGAAGGTGGAATGATCGACCAGGTAGAGCTCATCGTCGCCATCTTCAGGTTCATGCGCCTGATAGTAAGTCCGATATGCCTGACTGGCGGCCTTCACCTGTTCGGGGCTGCCGGTCAAACCCAGCATGCGAGGGTGCATGTATTCCGTAAACTCGGCCACCACTTCGGGCGTATCTCGTTTGGGATCAATCGAGATGAAGACCGGTTTGACGATGACGCCCTTCGCTTCCAGAATATCGATCGCTTCGGCGTTTCTGACGTTGTCCAGCGGGCAGACATCCGGGCAGAACGTGTAGCCGAAATAGATCAGCGCAGGCTCATCAATCACATCCCTGTCGGTCACCGTTTCGCCGGTTTCAGACACCAGCTCGAACGGGCCGCCGATCCGGGAGGACCCGCCTGCCACCTGCGACGCGCGGCACTGGGCAAATTGATCGTCACCCGAGGCGCTTTGGTTTGAGATCAGATAAACCCCGATCAACAGACCGACGACAGCCAGACTTGCAGCAACAGCGATAATGCGGGTCATTTTGCTCTCCGGGGTGCTTAATCCTTGGCGGGTGCGTTTTGCACATCTAACATCGCCTGAGGAACATGCAACGGGACGCGAAGACGCAGATGACCGAAACCACCCAAGGCCTGATCAAATCTTCGCAAAATGACAACTGGATCCGCTTGCGCACGCTGATCCCACTGCGCTGGTGGGCCATTTTCGGCCAGATCTCGGCGCTGGTGATTGCCCAGCGGCTGTACAATCTGACACTGGATGTGGGCCTGTGTTACCTGGTGATCGGCGTGTCGGTGATCACCAATCTGGTGGCCAGTTTTATCTATCCTGAAAACAAACGCCTGACCGAGCGTGAGACGCTGTTGATCGTTCTATATGACATGCTGCAACTGGGCCTGATGCTGTATCTGACAGGCGGGATGAACAACCCGTTCTCAGTGCTGATCGTGGGGCCGGTGATTGTCTCGGCCTCGGCGGTGTCGTTGCGTTCCACGTTGCTGTTGGGATTGATCACCATCGCCATCGCCACGGCATTGACGCAGTATTACATGCCCCTGCGCACCGCCGAGGGCTTTATTCTGCGCGTGCCTGATATGTTCCTGTTCGGCAACTGGGTCGCCATTGTCATCACCGTGATCTTTCTGGGGGTCTATTCCCGCTGGATCGTGACTGAAATCAACGCGATGTCCAAAGCCTTGCAAGCAACCCAGATGGCGCTGGCGCGGGAGCAGAAACTGACCGATCTGGGTGGGGTTGTGGCCGCGGCTGCGCATGAGCTGGGCACGCCGCTGGCAACCATCAAATTGACCAGTTCCGAGTTGGCCGAAGAACTGGAAGACAATAGAGAACTGCGCGAGGATGCCTTGTTGATCCACGAACAGGCGGATCGGTGCCGCGATATCCTGCAATCAATGGGGCGCGCGGGAAAAGACGATCTGCATGTGCGCGAAATCCCCCTGACAGCCCTGATCGAAGAAGCCGCCGATCCGCATATGCAGCGCGGCAAGGTCGTTCACCTGGACCACGGCGTTGACGCGGGTGATCTGCAATCGCAACCTAACGTCCTGCGACAGGCCGAGGTGATCCACGGGTTGCGTAACCTGATCCAGAATGCTGTCGATTTTTCCGACCGCACCGTCTGGGTGGAAAGCTCGTGGAGTGACGACACCATAGATGTGCGCATCATGGATGACGGGCGCGGCTATCCGGCAAACCTGTTGGGCCGTATTGGTGAGCCGTTTGTGCGCCGTCGCGGGCATCCGGGCGATCCTCGTCGACCCGAGTATGAAGGCATGGGGCTGGGGCTGTTTATTGCCAAGACACTGTTGGAACGGTCAGGTGCCGAGCTCAGCTTTGCCAATGGCTCGGATTCCTTTGCCACGCAGGCCAGCCACTCTGAACGCACCGGTGCCTTTGTCCAGGTGACCTGGCCGCGCGACCGTCTGGAAACCGCCGATAACAGTGCCCGCCGTGCCTTGGGCGAAAACCGGCAAATCGAAGTTTAACCCTCTGTCTTAACCTTCCCTTAACCAAGGCCGCGCAACCTTAAGGCGTAATCGCCATAAGGGGACTGGGGATGACTCTGCTAACCTTGCCGCAATGGGTAATGCTGCTGTTGATCTCGGGCATTGCCGCGATGATGGCCCTCTGGCTTGCCGGGACATTGGCAACCCGGCGCAAATTCCGGCATGCCGATGTATTGCACGAGGCTCCGCGCTCTCATTTCCTTTTTGATGGCAACACCTTGATCGATCACGATATCGACGCCCCGTCCGAGGCGTTTGATGCAATCGAAGACTGGGCAGGGTTGCGATCGTGGTTCTCGTCCCGCTTTGACGATCTGCCAGGTGATCTGGCCGATCTTCCCGAGGCCGAACAGATCGACATTCACACCGAAGGTTCGTCTTTGCACCTTGCGCGCACGGGCACCCGAACCCGCATCTTTCTGGCCGATGACACTGTTCACAGCGCCGCCGCATGGCATGACACGCTCGGCGCCACCCAATCCGAACAGGGCGCGGGGGCCGTTCTTGAAACCGCGCCTGATCCGATCTGGCGCACCGATGCTTCGGGCGCAGTTCTGTGGCAAAACGCAGCCTGTGCACAGCTTTTGGATGAGAATGGCAATATGCCAGGCATCAAGACCACAGCCGATACCCGCATTTCTGTGCGGGAGAAGAATGACAGCGCCCCTCGGTGGTATGGATTGCGCACCCGCGAAGACGGCGATCACAGGCTGCATTTCGCCACCGATATCACCGCAGTGATTCAGGCCGAAACCGTGCAGCGCGAATTTGTTCAGACTCTGACCAAGACCTTTGCCAATCTGACCATCGGCCTGGCCATTTTCGATAAGAACCGGCAGCTGGCACTGTTCAACCCGGCCCTTGTTGATCTGACAGGTGTACCTGTTACCTTCCTTAGCGCGCGGCCCGATCTGATGGATGTTTTTGATCAGTTGCGCGAACAACAGGTAATGCCCGAACCCAAGAACTACGCCGATTGGCGGGCGCAGATCCGCGATGTGGTCGCGCAGGCCAATACCGGGCTTTATCAGGAAATCTGGACCCTGCCGACCGGGCTGACCTACAAGGTTACCGGACGACCGCACCCTGATGGCGCGGTGGCGTTTCTGTTCGAGGATATTTCGGCCGAGATTTCGCTGACCCGACGGTTCCGCACCCAGATTGACCTGCGTCAGTCGGTGCTGGACCATCTGGATACGGCCGTGGCTGTGCTTTCTCCCGGCAATCTGTTGATATTTTGCAACCAGCCCTGCACCGAGTTGCT
>Ga0316205_10001965_pt1 | contig 23225 bp, 19 predicted proteins | sample 3monthpyrite_MG_FD_204941 | JGI IMG/M metagenome (GOLD analysis project Ga0316205, IMG submission 204941) | Microbial mat bacterial communities from mineral coupon in-situ incubated in ocean water Damariscotta River, Maine, United States -... | ecosystem: Environmental > Aquatic > Marine >... | reverse complement strand
GTTCTGATTTAATGTTTTTGGCTGCTTGCGCGGCCAGTGCTTGTATGTCTTTAGTTTTCATAGTTGCCTATCCTAGCCATTTCTGGCGTTAATGATAGGCAGTTACACAGAAAAATTTACAGCCTCAACTTAACGCACCCAAGGCACGCTTCATGCGTCGACTACCGTAGCTGTCCTTTGAGCTTGCAGCGATACGTTTAACCCAGCCAATCATTTCCATGTGGTCCGGGGTCTTCAGATCGTTCTGTCTGACGTTTTTGATAGCTGTAATAGCTGTTTCTATTTGCGCCCACTACATTGCACATCAGATTAATTGACCAGGTCTTCTTATGCAGGTTATTAAACGAATATTTTACTTCGTTTCTTTTGCAAAGAAGACCTTCGCTTTTTTTAAGATGCTTTCTCCATCTCAAGGCGCTTTACCTTTGCCTTTAATTCTTTTAGCTCTTCCTGCTCAGAGGTGAGTTTGCCATTGCCACGAAATGCCTGACCGCCTGGATCTGCCTGCTCTTTTATCCAGCGGGTGAGCATGTCGGCATTGATTTCTAACCTCCTGGCGGCTTCTACTCGGGTATAGCCCTGTTCAGTGAATAGGCTTACCGCATCTAGCTTAAATTCTTTTGTATATTTTTTTCTGGTGGTCATTCGTATTTTCCTCAATTAAGTATTTTAACACTTAACTGGGTTGTACCAATTCATTAGACCACGTCAAAACATTACTAACGCACATTATAAAATTAGTGTGTACACGAAAAAGAGTGCGGGCCCTGTCAAATAAAGAGTCATTATCTATATTTGAAAGAACCCACGTTTACTAATAGTTATTCCTCATGCTTAAAAGCATTTAGAAATTCGAGTGCATTAGGGTATGTTTCCCACAGTTTGTCAGGGTGAAGTGGGTGCGTCCTATACGGTTCAAGCTTGGTTAATATCCCCTTTCTTCTAGATCTATGCACCGACATAATTGCCATTTGAAGGCCTTTCTTATTCAGCACGTTAACAAAGCCTTTTGGAAAAGCTGGTTTGTCTATATCAGAATCGTATACGTTTATGAGCGCAAACACATTCTCGATGTTAGCAAGATTATTGATTCTAACTTTCGGATGCTCCTTACTTATCTTGTTTCTTATAGTAACCTCAAAGCGAGTCATAGATTGATTGGGTAAGATGCTATAACTAGTACTAGGCGTTTTGTTTTTATTCAGTTCGCGAATCTTGTCGTAAGTATTAAAGAAACGCTTGCTAGTTCGTGACCCAGTGTAAATAGTTTCAATCTGGTTATCCTCGCCTCTGATGAGTGTAGATTTGCTCAGTGTTGGAACGTAAATAAGTATGTCAGCTGGGGTAATGCCAGGAACATCGATGGCAATATCAAGTCGAGTTATCCAGCACTGTTTATAAAACAACTTATACATGTTTTCACCTAATATTTTTTCGATATATTCTGCAACTATTCTACTGTCGAATTTGTTGGGGTTGTACTCTAACTTAAAGTAACCACGTCGATTACCGCGTGAGTTATTTTTGGGGTCGACTTCAATAACAAGCGTGCTTATTGAGCCATCATAATTTTTAATTTTTGCGAAATACCTTTCATTATAAATATTACGGCTACCTGTATCACTGCTTTTAAACTTAGGTGACTTTGTTTGTTTAAGTTCCTTATTCTCTACCATTGCTTTTAGGTGTTTTTGGATTGCTTTGTGTTTTTTGCGCTTAACCTGGAATAGCATAGCTATCATATCTATGGTTAAGTACCCTGTTGATGTTAGTGTTTGAGTGAAGTTTGTCATGTGCATACCATTAAATTAGTGATAATTGCTACATGAGCTGTACTAGTTATACTTAATTGATGAATAATGATTAATTAGTATATTAATGCAGTTACACAGTTAACTAGTGTACCTATTGGTTTATAGTCATATGTGTACGTAGCATGCTATTAGAAAGCTCATGTGCATTACGTTGTGATTTATGAAAGTCGTTTCAAAACCGTCTAGGCCTGCTTTTGTTGTGTGCTTTGGTTTAGACGGTCGTTGACTCCCGGTTATTTGATGCGTGGACGGCTTTCTAACCAAGTGTGAATTTCAGTTGAAAGCCAGCCAACACAATTAGGACCAATAGCGATAGGAGCAGGTAGATCACCTGATTTAACCCACCGCCATATGCTTGTGCGTGAAACACTAATTATCTGCATTAGCTCCTGTATGCGTATAACTCGCTGTTCTGTGCTGTCATTCGTTGTTTTTGACTCTAATTTCATGTTCTTTACCTTTCGGTTATTGATTGAACACATTCTTTACAAGTTTGTTTTCGTTTCTTAATTAGGTATTTAATAAATAAATTATTATATTTTTTACGTATGTTTGCTCACGTGAGTTGACATACGTGAGTAAACATACGTGAGTTGACATGGGTCAAGTTATGTGTTGGGATTGTTATAGTGAAATTAGTGAGAGTAAAAAATGAAGAAATTTATTATGACAATTGAAGACGCAATTTATGTTGCAGATAAAATTCTGCATTATTCAGAAGATTTAGAAATGACTGATAAAGAAATAAAGAATTTAAAGTCTATTGTTGTAAAAAGCGAGAAAATTTCGATCGAAAAGAAGACGGCATTATGTCAAAAAATGTTTGATAAATATTTCACGGTAGAAAAGAGAGGAAATATAAGGCAGTCTATAATTAGTTCAAATCGTAAGCATCGTCAATCGCGACCAGGTGTTAAGTCTAAGCAGAAGATGACAAAACAAATACGTATTTCAATTATTGCTTATAATGGCTTGAAAAAGATAATGAGTAAAAATAAACTTAAATCTATGGATGACGCAATTAGGTATTTGCATGAGAATCGCAGTAAGAAGAGTAGTAAGAAGAGTAGTAAGAAGAGTGGTAAGAAGAGTGGTAAGAAGAGTGGATAGTTTTGTGTTGTATTCTGCATTGTTATTTAAGTGGAATTGAGTTTATTGTTTTTAAATGACAAGTTAAATGCGGAGGGTGTAATCTTTTCTGTGTAATTGCATATCATTAACGCCAGAAATGGATAGGATAGGCGCTTATGAAAACACAAGACATACAAGCACTCGCAGCTGAGGCTGCAAAAAAATATACGCTCTGAAAAAGACTTAAATGAGTTTAAGCAGTTACTGACAAAGATGACGCTAGAGACAGCACTCAATGCTGAGCTCGATACGCATTTAGGTTACGACAAGCACGAAAAATCTAATAGCCATAATGCGCGCAACGGCTGCTCTACCAAAACGCTACAAACAGAAGACGGTAAGTTTGAGCTTAAAACACCCCGCGATCGCAATAATGATTTTGAGCCCGAAATCGTTAAAAAGAAACAGCGTCGCTTTATTTCCATGAGCGACAAAATTTCATTTCTCTACGCGCAGGGCATGACAACACGCGAAGTATCCTCCACTTTAAAAGAGTTATACGGCACCGACGTATCCGCAACGCTAGTCTCGCGCGTCACCGATGCGGTGATTGATCAGGTGGTTGAGTGGCAATCACTGACATGGTCTAATAAATTGGTGCACCCAGTTAAGTGTTAAAATACTTAATTGAGGAAAATCCGAATGAGCACCAGAAAACAATATACAAAAGAATTTAAGCTAGATGCAGTAAGCCTATTCACTGAACAGGGCTATACCCGAGTAGAAGCCGCCAAGCGATTAGAAATCAATGCCAACATGTTAACCCGTTGGATAAAAGAACAGGCAGATCCAAGTGGCCAGGCTTTTCGTGGTAATGGCAAGCTCACGCCTGAGCAGGAAGAGTTAAAAGAATTGAAGGCGAAAGTAAAGCGCCTGGAGATGGAGAAAGATATCTTAAAAAAGGCGACGGTCTTCTTTGCAAAAGAAGCGAAGTAAAATATTCGTTCATTAATCTGCATAAGAAGACCTGGCCAATTAACCTGATGTGCGAAATATTAGGCGCCAATAGAAATAGTTATTACAGCTATCAAAAACGCCAGGCAGATAAACCTGAGGACTCCGTTCACACTGAAATGATTAGCTGGGTAAAGCGGATCGCCAAGAGTTCACAAAACAGTTATGGTAGCCGGCGCATGAAGCGTGCGCTCGGTGCATTAAGTTATCCAGTGAGCCGCCAGATGGCACGCCAATTGATGCGAGAAGCTGGTGTGCAGGTGCGTAGCAAGAAGAAGTTTAAAAACACCACCAACAGCAATCACAAACATCCGGTGTATGAAAACTTACTGAATCGTGAATTTGATGTCGATAAAAAAGATCAGGCATATGTCTCCGACATTACCTATATCTGGACGCAAGAAGGCTGGTTATATTTGGCGGTGGTGATTGATTTATATTCCAGAAAAATAGTTGGCTGGAGCATGAGCTCGCGAATGAAGGCGAAAATGGTTTTGTGATGCTTTAAAGATGGCGATGTGGCAACGCCGACCTGCAGCAGGATTAATCCATCATTCAGACCGAGGCGTGCAGTATGCGAGTCTGGAATTTAGACGGTTACTGGACGCGAATGATTTTAAGGGCAGCATGAGTCGCAAAGGAAACTGCTGGGATAATGCCGTTGCGGAAAGTTTTTTTGGCAGCCTGAAGCAAGAACGGGTGCAGTGGCGTAGCTATCAAACTCGCCATGAAGCACAGCAGGATATATTGGAATATATTTCCATGTTTTATAACAGTCAGCGACTTCATTCTTATCTGGATTATAAAAGTCCTAATCAATATGAAAATGAAGCGGCAGATTTTAAGAAAGTTGCTTAACTGGGTGTACCAATTTGCTTGACCACGTCAGTATGCCTTAATTAACGAATAGAGTTGTGTCCATTAGGTGCTGATGGAATACAAATAGGATTATTAATTTGTATTTACAGGAGTTGGCAGAAAAGTCGGGTAATAAAAATACTCATCAAATTAAGTTACCCACAAAAGTGGTTCGTACTAAGCGTTGCATCTGTTTTCTGGATGCTTAAAAAAGAATCTGAAGTTGGCCATGTAAATTATGGTTAACTAATGGTTCTATTGAAAGATCGTGTCGTAATTTTCATTGTACGATACGATCTTTTGTTTTATATAAATATTAAATTTTGTTGAAGTGCTATGTAATAAAAAGTTTTGTGTAATATTTAAATAAAATCTATACCAATTTATTTCATGCTTACTATTATGCTGAACTCGCTGACTTTTAAATAAAGATGGTTGCTCTCAATGAATTAGTTTCGCTGGCGTTCAAGATATGTGCATGGTTGTAATCAGCTTAAACTTTTTTTTCATATAACACTGGGTCAGTGAAGAATTAATTTCTGCAAATATCGTTATTTTAATGATGATAAATAAGATAATGTTATAATAATTAAATATGTATGAATAATTAAAAGCAGCTGTTATAAGAAAAAAATATCAACCTGATGTTTCAGCGTGTATTATTTAGTTTCAGCATGCATTAAAGGTCTATATGGTAGCCTGTCAACTCAATGTGTTGGTAATTATGTTGGTATATCGTAAACCGAACCAGTTTTAACTGCTTTATATAATGAATATAGTAAGGATAGTGTGGTTTCGGCCCTGGCACCATATTGAAAAATGTGTGGCAACACGCATCTTAAAAAACCGTATAACTCAAAGAGCTATGCGGTTTTTTTATGTCTGCTATTTCAGGTATGCAGTAAAACAAAGCAGTTTTATTTAAAACAATTTAAAAACTAACATCGTCACCCTGTCGTGCTCCTAACTGGGTACCCGTGATTTTGATTTTTTGTTGTCTTTATAATCTTCTACCAGCAATTCATTGGTTTTATTTTTACCTCGATACGTAGGTGTCAGTGCATGGCAATTAGGGCAAAGTAACCTTAAATTTTCTAAACGACTGTTTTTATTATTTCCATTGATATGATCAAGTTCTAAAGGTATTGGTTTACCAAGCCATTTATCATTATTACAGTTAGAGCAAACGGGCTTGAGAAGCTTATTATTTAATAAGCGATTTTTTAATTTATAAGACTGAATGGGCGATTTGTTTTCTAGATAATCTTCGAGTGAGTATTTAGCGGGTAGTTTTTTTCCTTTATTCCTGGCCTGCCCGGTAAAATGTGATGTGTCTAGTTCAAAGTGCGTAATAGAAATAAAGGGTCAGAGTAAAAAATATTAAATTTTACTCTCCTAACGGATAAATAAAACCATAAAACACCCTATAATATTTTTAACATTACAACTGCAAAGAACCTATATAACTTGATGCAACCAATCAAACAGAGGCTGGCATTTACTTCTTAACTACACCCCCCAAAGTTTCTGGTCCTCAAACAACTGAAGCAATCATCAAAATTTAGAATCTAAGAATCCAGTAAATCAAAACCTTTAGAACCCCAGACCCGAAAACCCCAAAACCGGCATATGCTGTGCGTTTGTTTAATAGAATTAAAATAGAATAGGGCGTTACAGATAGGTTATAAAATCGCATGATATTCGTTGCAAGCAATCATAATCTGCGTTTGTAGACAAAACCCATGTCTTAATTCGTATTTATAGACATAAAGAAGGATTTCAGTGGATGAACATGCAAATAAAGACAGCGCTCAGCCTCGAAATATAGTGCCCACTTTTGTTTACAAAGATGGTTATCTACATGCGTTGAGGGAGCTAATTAGAGAGGGTGATGCGGAGTCCTATGTCCGAATGCTATCAAGAATATTCCAGTTTACAGCAGGTATAGATTTCTCAAACTTAGCAAAATCTGAAGAGTAACTTGAAGCTTATAATGCATTTAAGTCGCCAAATGAAGATCTTTTAGTTATGCCGGGCTAAAAACTAAGAGGTGAGGTTATATTGCTCGGATTGTTTGCTCTATCCATTAATCTCTGAGCATAATTCACATACAAGCTTTTTCATTTGTGGTTTGTGTGATATTTCAGGCGATTAAGAATGTCAGTGCTAATTAAGCAGAAGGTAATTAATTTGGGCTGATTCTCTCAGTGTAACTATCTGCATTAGATATTATTAATATTGATATCAACGGCTTAAAAACATAACCCTTATAAACTGTGATATTATTCACACAAGTATCTGAGTGCAGTAACCACCTAATTAGAACGCGCTCAAAACAGGGCTAATAATAAAAATAATGGCTGAAGGGGTAGCTCAAAGCTACACCCAAAAAAATTAAAGCCAAAAAGTTAAAGCCAAAAAGTTAGATAATGGATAAGAAACAACTAACCGAAACCGACATCATCACCAAATTCATCCTACCCGCTATAGAGCAAGCGGGCTGGGATTCAATGCTGCAAATTCGCCAGGAAGTTAAACTCCGCGATGGCAAAGTCATCGTGCGCGGTCAGCTAGGCGTGCGCAAAACCGTTAAATCTGCCGATGTGGTTCTCTACCATAAACCCAATATACCCCTTGCGGTTATCGAGGCTAAAGCCAATAAACATGAAATTGGCAAAGGCATGCAGCAGGGCTTAGATTATGCCCGCCTGTTAGACGTGCCCTTTATCTTCGCCTCCAACGGCGATGGCTTTATCTTTCACGACAAAACCGCCGCTAACGGTTCAGCTATCGAAACTGAAATCACGCTCGATGCCTTCCCAACTCCCGAGCAATTATGGGATAAATACTGCATCTGGAAAGGCTATACAAAGGAACAGCTCCCCCTAATCACGCAAGATTATCACGACGATGGCACAGGCAAAGCCCCTCGTTACTATCAGCTCCAGGCAATCAATAAAACCATCGAAGCCGTCACCCGTAATCAAAATCGCATGCTTCTGGTCATGGCAACCGGCACCGGTAAAACCTACACCGCCTTCCAAATTATCTGGCGGCTCTGGAAAGGCAAAAAGAAAAAGCGCATCCTGTTTCTGGCAGATCGTAATGTCCTGGTCGACCAATCCCGCAATAACGACTTCCAGCCATTCGGGCAGGCAATGACCAAAATCACCGGGCGCAAAGTCGACCCGGCATATGAAATTCATCTGGCACTCTATCAGGCACTCACTGGCCCCGAAGAGCACCAAAAAGCCTATAAACAGGTAAACCCCGATTTTTTCGACTTAATCGTAATAGACGAGTGCCACCGGGGCAGTGCAGCAGAAGACAGCGCCTGGCGCGAAATTCTCGAATACTTTAGCAGTGCCACCCAAATCGGTTTAACCGCCACCCCAAAAGAAACCGAAGAAGTCTCCAATACCGATTACTTTGGTGACCCTGTTTACACCTACTCACTAAAAGAAGGCATAGATGATGGCTTCCTCGCACCCTACAAAGTGGTGCGTGTCGATTTAGATGTAGACTTGCAAGGCTGGAGACCCAGCAAAGGGCAGGTCGATAAAAATGGCGAAGTCATACAAGACCGCATCTACAACCAAAAAGACTTTGACCGCACCATGGTAATAGATGAGCGCACCGATCTGGTTGCAGAAACCATTAGCGCCTACTTGCAACGTACCGACCCCATGGCAAAAACCATCGTCTTCTGTAACGATATCGACCATGCAGACCGCATGCGCCGCGCGCTCATTAATCACAACCCTGAGCAGGTAAAGAAAAACGAAAAGTACGTGATGAAAATTACCGGTGATGATGAAATTGGCAAGGCTCAATTAGATAACTTCATCAACCCGAAAAAAGCCTACCCAGTTATCGCCACCACATCAGAACTCATGTCCACCGGTGTCGACGCCAAAACCTGCAAACTGGTAGTGTTAGACCAGAACATAAAATCCATGACCAAGTTTAAACAAATCATCGGTCGTGGCACCCGCATAGATGATCGCTACAACAAACTCTGGTTCACCATATTAGATTTTAAAAAAGCCACTGAGCTATTTGCAGATGAACGTTTCGATGGCATCCCCGAAAAAATAATGGTGAGTAAACCCGAAGAAATTATCGATATAGAAAACACCGATTTCGATGAAGAGCTCGATAACACCAATAACGATGATCACGATGGTGGCACGGGCCAAGATGAAGGCAACTCAAGCGAAGAAAGCTCAGGCGATGAAAGCTACCCCGATTCATTTGATGGTAGTGCAGAAGACTGGGGCGAGTTAGATAAAGAAGGCGAAAGCCAATACATCAAATATCACATTTCAGGCGTCACCGTTCGAAAAATAGCCGAGCGCGTTCAATACTACGATACCGATGGCAAACTGGTCACCGAATCATTTAAAGACTACACCCGCAACACGGTTAAAAAATGCTTCACTTCACTCGATGTCTTTACAAAAAAATGGCAAGGCAGTGAACGCAAAGAAGCCATTATAAAAGAACTGGAAGCAGAAGGTGTAATCTGGAAAGCACTCGAAGAAGAAGTCGGAAAAGAGATGGATCCGTTCGATCTAATTTGCCACGTCGTGTTCGACCAACCACCACTCACAAGAAAAGAGCGGGCGAACAAGGTAAAAAAACGCAACTACTTCACCAAGTATTCAGACACGGCTCAAACCGTATTAAACACACTGCTAGATAAATACGCAGACGATGGCGTAACCGAAATTGAAAGCATACAGGTATTAAAAATAAAACCGCTGGACGATTTAGGCTCGCCCATGGAAATCGTTAAAAAAGCATTCGGCAACAAAGAGCAATACCAGCAAGCAATAAGTGAACTCGAAGAGCAGCTTTACAGGCAGCAGTCATAAATGCCCTACAGTGATTATATTGTTTATGTAGATGAAAGTGGTGACCACAGTCTGGTGAAAATTAATCCCGACTATCCAATATTCGTGCTGGTATTCTGCGTGTTTAAAAAAGCCGCTTATATTGAAACAACCGTGCCCCAGTTACAGCAGTTTAAATTTAATCATTTTGGTCACGATATTGTGGTGCTGCATGAACATGAAATCAGAAAAGAAAAAGCCCCCTTTAATATATTTAAAAGCAAAGCAGAAAGGCTGGCCTTTTTAACAGAACTTACCGGCATAATAGAAGCATCTAATTTTGAAATTATTGCCTGTGTAATAGATAAGAAAAAACTGGCTCAAAAATACACCGAGCCAGATAACCCGTATAATTTGGCGCTTACCTATGGCTTAGAGCGCCTCCATGCCTATCTTATTGAAAAGGGTGAAGGCACTAAACCTTTACATGTGGTGGTAGAGCGCAGGGGCAAGAAAGAAGATGAGGCATTAGAGCTAGTGTTTAGAAGAATTTGTGCAGGTGCCAACTTTAAAGGAGTCGATTATCCATTTACATTGCAGTTTGCCCATAAACAAGTTAATTCAGTGGGTTTGCAATTAGCAGACCTGGTAGCAAGACCAATCGGTTTATCGGTGCTTAAGCCAGAGCAGGCTAACAGAGCATTTGAAGTGCTAGAAAAGAAATTTTATTGTAATAAATCAGGAAATTACAAAGGGTTAGGGCTAAAACACTTTCCCTAAAAAGCGAAAGGCTCCCGAGAACCCCCGGAAGCCACAACGCCGATCGGGCACCCCCAATCCACTTATAGGGTGATTATAGCAAATGAGTTTATATTTTAACAACAACATAATGAGCCTTTCACCAAAGCAATAAAAAAAGCCCCCTCTCCCCCAGGGAGAGGGTTGGGGTGAGGGGGAGCAAGGCAAAGGTGAGAAGACCTTAACAGGAATCCCCTCATCCCAACCTTCTCCCAGAAGGGAGAAGGGGTAAAATGACTAACCAAACAACAAGTTTGTTTTAACAAATAAACAGTAAATTAACATAAAAAAAACAGAGAAAACATGTCAATAAGCTCAGCAGTAAAATCCATACAAGACATCATGCGAAAAGACGCTGGTGTAGATGGCGATGCCCAACGCCTCGGTCAAATGTCATGGCTGTTATTTTTAAAAATATACGATGCACAAGAAGAAAACTTAGAGTTCGAACAAGAGGCCAGCTATAAAACCCCCATTCCAAAAAAATACTTGTGGCGCAGTTGGGCAGCCAACAACGAAGGCATAACCGGTGATGAACTACTTAACTTTGTAAACGAAGAGCTCTTTCCAAAACTAAAAAACCTGGTCGCACCCATAAGCTCAAACCCGCGAGGCTTTGTAGCAAAAGAAGCCTTTAGCGATGCCTTTAACTACATGAAAAACGGCACGCTATTACGCCAGGTAATAAACAAACTAAACGAAATAGATTTTACCGATTCAAAAGAACGCCACCTGTTTGGTGACCTCTACGAACAAATATTAAAAGACCTACAAAGCGCAGGAAATGCCGGTGAGTTTTATACCCCACGGGCACTCACACGTTTTATTGTGCAAATGGTCAACCCAAAACTCGGCGAATCAATTTTTGATCCCGCCTGTGGTACCGGTGGCTTTTTATCCTGCGCCTTCGACCACATAAAACAAAGCCACGTAAAAAACACAGACGATCACCAAACCCTGCAACAACAAATAAACGGCGTAGAGAAAAAACAACTACCGCATTTATTGTGCACCACCAATATGTTATTACACGGCATAGAAGTACCGGTGCAAATAAAACACGGCAACACCCTAAATAAACCCCTATCGAGTTGGGAACAACAATACGATGTCATCATCACCAACCCACCCTTCGGTGGCACAGAAGAAGACGGCATAGAAAAAAACTTCCCCTCAGAACTGCGCACCCGAGAAACCGCCGATTTATTTTTACAACTCATAGTAGAAGTATTAAATGAAAAAGGCAGAGCCGCCGTCGTGCTACCCGATGGCACCTTATTCGGCGAAGGCGTAAAAACAAAAATAAAAAAACTATTATTAGATGAGTGCAACCTGCACACCATCGTGCGCTTACCCAACTCGGTGTTTGCACCTTACACCAGCATAAAAACCAATATTTTGTTTTTTGAAAAAGGCAAACCCACAAAAGAAATTTGGTACTACGAAGTGCCATTGCCAACAGGCATAAAAGCCTTTAATAAAACCAAACCCATGAAGCTAGAAAACTTCGATGAGTGCACAAACTGGTGGGGCGAAGGAAAATCAATTAGCGCAAAAAGCAAACGCAAAAACCGCGCAGAAAACGAACAAGCCTGGAAAGTCAGCATAGATGACATCATCGCCCGCAACTATAACTTAGACATTAAAAACCCACACGTAGAAGAGCAAATAAGCCACGACCCAGAAGAGTTATTAGCCGACTACGCAAACCAACAAAAAGAAATTCAAAAACTACGAGACCAGCTAAAAAACATTTTATCCGACGCCCTAACCGGTAAAGGAGATAAAGCGAAATGATAATAAATCACGTGTCTATCTCCCCATCCCGTCGTACCTGCGAAGGTAGGTACCCAGCAACTTTTCTTTCTTTCCGTCATACCCGCGAAGTCGGGTATCCAGTGACTTTTCCCTTATCCCGTCATACCCGCGAAGGCGGGTATCCAGTGACTTTGCATTCTTCCCGTCATACCCACGAAGGCAGAATAAATTTAACCGGATCAAATGTAAACATGCTCAGCATAGCCCGCAGGGGAAAGTACAGGAATGTGCTTTATAATCCAGTGTCTTATCTCCCAGCTTCGTCATACCTGCGAAGGCAGGTATCCAATGACTCCCTCTCCACATCGTCATATCTGCGAAGGCAGGTATCCAGTGATTCCCTCACCGCACAGTCATACCCGCGAAAGCACACTACAGGCCAGAATAAAAATGCCGTCATTCCCGAATGCTTGTATCGGGAATCCAGTGACTTAGGTTTTATTTTTACCTTTAAAACAACAAAAGGCAAAAACAATGCCTAAACAAACCAACCCAGTTTCACTAATAACAGACAACATAGATATCTGGTCATCAGCCATACAAAACAAAAAAAGCGTAGGGCGAGGCAGTAGTAAAAAAATAAATCTTTATGGTATTAAAAAGCTGCGTGAGTTGATTTTGGAGTTAGCTTTAAAAGGTCTACTTGTAGAGCAGTCCGAAGTGTCAGCTGAGGACTTGATTTTTGATGTTAAAAGAGAAAAAGAAATAATTAGAGAAAACCATTCTATAAGAAAGTCTCAAGATAGTTTTCCTCCATCTGAAATTTTTGTTGCGCCTGCTCATTGGCGCTGGGCTTCGATTGGAGAGCTGGCACATGTACTAGGTGGTAAAAGGGTGCCAAGAGGTTATAAATTACTAGATGAATCTACACCTTACGCTTACATCAGAGTTACTGATATGAAAGAGCATTCTGTTAATCTAGATAATTTGAAATTTATTGATAAGTCTGTTCATGATCAAATAGCCAAGTACGTAATAAATAAAGAAGATGTTTATATAACAATAGCTGGGACTATTGGAGCGGTTGGTATAATTCCAGATGAACTCGATGGTATGCATTTAACTGAAAATGCATCAAAGCTTGTACTTGATGGGCTGAATAAAGGATTTTTAGTACGTTTACTTAGTTGTGACTATGTACAGGCACAATTTCAGCAGGCTGTTAATCAAATGGCGCAGCCAAAGCTATCGCTGAATTCTATCAAATCGACGTCAATAGCAATCCCTCCATTAGATGAACAAAACCGCATAGTAACCAAAGTCAACGAACTAATGACCCTATGCGACCAACTAGAACAACAACAAGAAAACAGCATAACCGCCCACAAAACACTAGTAGAAACCCTACTAGCCGCACTAACCAACGCAGCCAACAAAGGCGACTTTGAAGCAGCCTGGAAAAAAATCGCCAACCACTTCGACACCCTGTTCACCACCGAACACAGCATAGACCAACTAAAACAAACCATCCTGCAACTAGCCGTAATGGGCAAGCTAGTACCACAAAACCCAAATGATGAACCTGCATCTGTGTTGTTGGAAAAAATAGCAGCTGAGAAAGAACGGTTGGTTAAAGAAAAGAAGATTAAGAAGCAAAAGGCACTACCTGAAATTAGTGATGAAGAAAAGTCACTTGAGTTGCCAAAGGGGTGGGAGTGGTGTCGATTAGATAATTTATCTTTACGCTCTGAAGCAGGTTGGAGTCCTAGATGTATACCAACTCCTAGGGAAAACAATAGATGGGGTGTTCTAAAAGTAAGTGCTGTTACTTGGGGTGTATTTAACCCTGATGAAAACAAGGAACTCCCAAGTTCGCTGGAGCCTAGAGCGCAATATGAAATTCGTAAAGGTGATTTTCTTATATCTCGTGCGAATACAGCTGAATTGGTAGCTAGAGCGGTTGTTGTACCAGCTGATGCGCCTAAGCATTTAATGATGAGTGATAAAATAATACGCTTTGTCCTTTCAGATAATATAAACGGTTGGTTTATTAATTTGGTTAATAGCAGTTTTTTTTCTAGGTCTTATTATGCATCAGTTGCTGGTGGAACTAGTAGCTCTATGAAGAATGTAACAAGAGAGCAAATACGGAATTTAGTAGTTCCTTTGCCTCCAGCGTTTGAGCAGGTTCGTATTGTTGCAAAAGTTTCTAAATTGATTGCAGTATGTGAGCAACTAAAACTGTCTCTTAGGCAGGCTAACACAATACAAATTAAGTTGGCAGATGATATTAATTGTCAGGGGCGATTTCATATATGAATAAGTTGAAAGATAAAAGATACGATATCTATTTTGCATTAGATAGAATTGAACCTAAGCCAGGGCAAATAATAATATCAATTAATAAAACTGATTGGAATGATTTTGGTTATCATATTCGTTGTGACTTAACAGCAAAGCTAGTTGATAGTGATATCAGTATTAGTGATAGTTTGTTAATAGGTTTTTTGTCACCTGAAGGAAGTAGTGAGCTAGATATAAAAGAATTTGAGGAGGGTTATATAGGGTTAAAGGTTGCGCTTAATAATCTGAATATAGGTAAGGGAGAAAAAATATCTAGTGAAAAAATTCCGAATTTCTTTTCTCTATTACCTAGTATTCAATCATACAGAAACTTTGTGAAACAAATAGGAGTTAACTCTGCAAATAATCTTCTATTTGAGTTAAATGATTTAGTTGTACATAAAGAAAAAAATGACTCAGTCGAATGGCTGGAATCAGCTATCAAGTCTAAGGTATTTGTGTTGGCTTTTATGCGAAACTCAGAACCTTTTTTTGCATTTCATAATGGAGGAAGTGTATTGGCAGGAGAGGGGCAAGAAAATTTTAAAGCAATATCTACGGCATTGGATTTGTCATTTAAATTGGATGGATTTAGAAATTCACATGAACTAATGCTTAGGTTTGATTCAGCAGATGATAACCTAATACCCAAAAGGATTAATGTGTTTATAGGAAAGAATGGACTCGGTAAAAGTCAAGCTTTGAAGCAGTTTTGTCGAGCTGCTTTGCGTTACCCAGACGCTAAAGATAATCTTGTTGACTCAATGCAGTCTTCCAAGCGTCCTATGATTAATCGACTATTAGCTATCGGTACGCCCGGTGAAACAACTAATACATTTCCAGCAGAACGTATTAGTACTCAAAAAATGTACTATCGACGTTTAAATTTAACTAGAAAGGGTCAAGGGCGTGCATCTAAACGATTAGGTGAAACATTAATTCAGCTTGCACGTAGTGAAGAAATGATAGGAGATAAAGATCGTTGGTCTTTATTTTGGGAAGTGCTTAAAAAAGTTATGACCATAGGAGAACTTTCAATTGGTCTAAAAAAAGGAAATAGATATGGTAGGGAGTCGATTGATTTACAAGCACTTCATGACTCTAGAAGTGAGAAACTTATGCTGGAGTTATGGTCAAATATTGATCCGAATGCTGAGCCTAAAGTAAAAATAAATGAAAAATATTTTCCATTAAGTAGTGGGCAACTTACCTTTTTTAAATTTGCACTATTATGTTGTTTACATATAGAAAATGGTTCGTTTGTTTTAATGGATGAACCTGAGACGCATTTGCATCCTAATCTTATTGCTGATTTTGTTGAATTATTAGATTATATTTTAGAACATACAGGCTCTCAGGCTATTATCGCTACTCACTCTGCATACTTTGTAAAAGAAGTAACTAGAGCTCAAGTTTATGTGTTCAAAGATGATAATGAAGGTGGTATATTTATAGATTCACCAAGATTAAGGACTTTTGGTTCAGATGTCGATTCGATATCTCAATTTGTTTTTGGCGAAGATCCAGAAAGTCGTTTAACAGATAAGGTTTATAATAGAGTTAAAAACCGTGATTTTGAATCTGTTGATAAAGAATTAAGTGGTGAAATTTCACTGGCAGCGCTCATGGATATACGTAGACGGATGGAACAATAAAGTGAAAAAAATACTGCGTCCAATTATTGATGATATACAAGCAATTACAGATACATCACGAAATGTAAAGCTTCATAAGACGAGTTACCCTCATCTGAGTCGAGAACTTGCGGATATTTTGTTGCAATATAAAAATTATGATCAACATAAAGGGGATGCTTGGAAATTAACCTCAACTCCTATATCAGCAGAATTAAAAAAAGGATTGTTAAAAAATTATTCTTCACCCCCTGCGACATTGAAATTCATAAGCTCTATTCGTCGATCATCACCAGATATTTGTCCCATGTGTGGTAGTCCTAGTACATCAACACTTGATCATGTTTTTCCAAAAGATGATTATCCTGAATGGGCTGTTTTTTCAAATAATTTGGTACCTGCATGTGATTGTAATATAAAAAGGAAGACATTATTAAAAGGTAATGCATTAAATCAAGAAAGAGTCTTGCATCCGTATTTTGACACTTGCTTACAAACTAGACAGGTATCGATCGTATTTACATCACATGATAACTTTAGAGTAGTAAATATTTCAGTCGATGCTATAAACTCTACAGAACCATTATACGAGTCTATAAAATTTCATATTGATAAAATTGTTAAACCTTCAGGTATAGTTAATTGGCTTGAAAATAAATGGAGTAAATTAAGGATTTCTCCGTCTAATGTAGTTCACACATTACCATTCCGTGTATTGAGAGATGAAAATGAGTTGGAGATGTTTTTAATTGATGCTCTAGGTAGATATGATAGAAGTTGCGGTACACCAAACAACTGGGATTCAATTTTTCTGCATGGAATAATAAATTCACCAGGTGTACTGACATGGTTGTTCAATCGACATAATGATATTGTGACAGGAAATATCAATCCTACATTGGATTAATATTGAATATAAATTTTAAGAAGTAAATTAATCTTGAATAGGATGTTATATGAGTTTACACACTAATCTAAAAGGACGTTTACGAAATACATCATTACCTAAAAATCACGGTTTGATGCCGGTTTTTGAAGCCGTTGTAAATTCTATACACTCTATCGAAGAAAAAGGAAATTTAGGTAAAGGAGGAGAAATAACCCTGCAAATAAACCGTTTAGAACAGGAGTCACTTGATTTCGATAAAGGCATTTCGCCATCAATAATCGGATTTACAATTACTGATAATGGTTGTGGTTTTGACAATGAAAATTTTATTTCATTTGAAACATTGGATTCAGATCATAAAATAGAAAAAGGTTGTCGTGGTGTTGGTCGTTTGTTATGGCTTAAGGCATTTGATAGCGTTGATATTTCAAGTATATTTTCAAATGATAACAACATACATAAACATCGTAAATTTAGTTTTGATGATAAATTTGGAGTCTACAAAGATACCTTGCAGGATAGTGTAATAAAAAATACTGGAACAAAGGTAGAACTAAAAGATTTTGATGAAAGCTATCGAAAGTCAGTACCTACAAGAGCTGAATCAATTGCTAATCAACTGCTTGAGCACTGTCTTTGGTACTTTGTTCGCTCAGAGGGCACACCAAATATTTTTGTCAGAGATGGTGCTGAGAATTTAAGTTTATATAAGCTCTATGATCAGCACATGCATGCAAGTGCTCATCATGAACGTATCGATATATTAGGTCAGGATTTTAATCTTACTCATATTAAATTCCGTGCATCGGTTAATAAAAAACACCAACATGCATTATGTGCTGCGAATAGACTTGTAAAAGAAGACAATATTCAAGGGAAAATACCAGGGTTATATGGAAAAATATCTGATGAAACTGGAGACTTTACATATACATGTTATGTGTCATCTTCATATTTGGATCAGCACGTAAGAAGTGAACGTACATCTTTTGATATTGCAGAGAATTTTGATGGGATTTTCGAGGGAACAGAAATTTCATTAAAAACTATCCGAGAATCAGTATTGGATAGAACTAAGGAATATTTAAAGGATGTTTTAGATGACAATATAGCTGCTGGTAAAAATCGTGTTGATGATTTTATAGCTACCAAAGCGCCACGGTATCGCCCAATCATGAATTATGTAGATGAATCTGAGCTTATTGTAGATCCGGATAAATCTGATAAGGAGCTAGAGCTTCACCTTCATTCACAATGGTATGAAGTTGAACGTCAATTACTTAATGAAGGTCATAACATTATGCAGCCTTCGAGTGAGGAGCATGCTGAGGAGTATAAAGATCGACTTAAAGATTATTTAAAAAAAGCTGAAGATCTAAAAAAGTCTGATCTTGCAAATTATGTTTCACATCGTAAAGTTATTATTGATTTATTAGAAAAGTCTATTGAATGTCAATCAGATGGAAAATATGTTAAAGAAGAAATGATTCATGAGCTTATTATGCCCATGGGTAAAGACTCTGATGAGGTGTTCTTAGATTCATGTAATTTATGGTTAGTTGATGAAAGACTAGCTTTTCATAACTACATGGCATCTGATAAAACTTTAACCAGTATACCAATTACGGGAGATAATACAACCAAGGAGCCAGATTTACTAAATCTTACAGTTTTTGATAATCCACTATTAGTAAATGAAAAGTCTTCTTTCCCTTTAGCGTCTATTACTGTAATTGAAATAAAACGTCCTATGCGTAATGATATGAAAGAGGGGGAAGATAAAAATCCTATTGAGCAGTGTCTTGGGTATTTAAATAGGATTAGGAACGGTAAAGCTAAAACTAAGTCAGGACTTTTAATACCCCAGTCACAAACTATTCCAGGTTACTGCTATGTCATATGTGACTTAACAGACAAGATGATTGAACGTTGTAAGCTAGCTGGACTTACAGTTACTGCTGACGGAATGGGCTATTTCGGATATAACAAGCCATATGAAACTTACATAGAAGTGATCTCATTCAATCAGCTTGTTAGAGCGGCTAAGGAACGAAATAGAGCTTTCTTTGATAAATTGGGGTTGCCTACGAATTAAACAGTTTTCAGGATTTATATTTACAATTGATTCAATAATATGTCTCAGTAATGAAAGAAACTAAAAATGAACGAACCACTATCAATAAAAATATTCCTGGCAAAAGGCTCATCATCAAGCCTACGCACTGCAGAAATATCAAACTGGTCAGGCAAAGCCATCTCCTGCTCAAGAAAAGAGCTAGAAGAATTAAGTAAACGAGAAGAATCAACTCGCCCTGGTGTTTATATTTTAATTGGCAATGATGTTGAAACAGATGAACCATCTGTTTATGTTGGCGAAGCAGAAGAAGTGGCTAAACGTTTAAAGCAGCATTTATCAAAAGAATTCTGGAATCAGGTTGTTGCCTTTGTCAGTAAAGATGAAAACTTAACGAAAGCACATATAAAGTACTTTGAAGGAAAATTAATTGATATTGGTATACGGGCTGGTAAAGGCGTTATTCAAAACAACCAGAGCAGTGGTGCAAAGTTACCTGAATCTGATCAGGCTGAAATGGATATATTTTTAGATCGAATTTTAAAGTTGTTACCCGTAATGGGCACGAGCTTATTCTCTATGCCTGAAATCGGTAAACAAACAATTAGCGATAAGTTGATATGCACGATTAAAGGTTTAACTGCCTATGGCAACAGATCAGATAGTGGCTTTATAGTGTATAAGGATTCAGAGGCAGTTTTAGAAGATAGGAAGTCATCTGTAAGAGGGCGAGTTCGACGTCAGCTGCTAATAGATAAAGGCGTATTAGTACAAAAAGATAATTGTTTAGTTTTTGTACGAGATCATGAGTTTACAAGCCCAAGCTTAGCGGCGTCAGCTATAAGAGGTGGCAATTCTAATGGTCTTATTTTATGGAAGACTAAAGAAGGTAGAAAATTAAAGGAAATAGAGGCGAGTGATTAGTTAATAATTATTAATTTATTTGTCGATTAATTGTTTCGCTACATGAGTGATTTTCAGCCGTATCATCTTAAATAATATTTTTAGAAGTAAAGTGCACCTTAACAATAACCCAACATAATGGATTTAAAATGAAAAAAATAAATGCTAGCCGTAGAGATGTTATTAAATGTTTTGCAGGTGCCGGATTACTTGGTTTAACAGGTTGCTGTTGCAGGACATCAAGACCCGAGTCTGAGATATCTTTTGAAGATAACTCATATGATGATCAGTTGTTTCTGATGCCTAAACCCGTTAAGGGAAATATGTGTATAGATGTTCACGCCCACTTTATTAATGCAACAGATGTGAATGTAAAGGGGTACATGGAGGGACCAATAGCTAGAACTATGGAGTCAGAAACTTTAAGAAAGCTTGTACGCAAACTTGCAGGTGTAATAGATACATTGGCAAAAATTGCGCCTACTGCTAACGATGAATATATGTATTTAACCGATGAATTTGGTGATATTTCTTTTAATAAAAAGAGCACTCAAGAGATAAGAGTACATTTGTTTGATGAAATTGATAAATCACGAGATAGAATTGCCAAAGAGTTGTATAAGGAAATGATTGATCAGGGGGTTGATGACCTTTACATTAAGGCATTGAATGATTTTTATGTCAGGGCAGGTCTGGCTCCTAATACAAAACAGAAGTTTACAGAAGAGACTGTCCGTAATGCAATGGATCCATCATTGAGGATGCATGAGTTTTCATTATTAAGCTCTGATGCTCAAATGAAGGCAAGCTCTCTAGATCCGTCAGGTATTATTGAGTTTGCTGGTCACATGCTGTCTTATCGGTGGCAGTCATTCCTTACTTATCAGAAGACCTATACAGAAGATAATAATAGTTTTGGTGTGGATGCTGTATTTGCTTCATTGGTGGATTTTGATTACTGGCTTGAATGCATACCGGCTTCTTCACGTGAAGATCAGGTTAAACTGATGAGTTTGATGTCAATGATGTCTGGTGGTTATATGCAGCCTATCGTTTCATATAACCCATGGACCGACATTAAAGATGATGACGCTTCTTTCAAGCTCGTTAAAAAGGCGATTATTGATTATGGCTTTATTGGCGTAAAGATATATCCTGCAAATGGATTCTATCCTTATGGGAATGAGAAACTTACGGTTAAAACATCTCAGCCAAGACCTGACCTGAAGCTGTTGGATGAAAAATTACTGGTCATGTTTAAATGGTGTGCAGATAATAATATTCCAGTTATGGCTCATGCTGCACAAACCATGGGCAGTGATGCTGGTGCAGACAAGTTCGGTGGCCCCGAAGGTTGGCGTGAATTGTTGGCTAAATTTCAAAATACAGAAAAAGTTCCCGTCATTAATGCAGGGCATTTTGGAGGTGCCAGTGCAAAAAACAATTGGCCAGCTTCATTCGGGGAAATAATGAAAACTCCAGCAGGTAGAAAATTTTATGCTGATACTGGTTATTGGACTGATCTTGCCAACTGTTCAAGTCAATGTCTGGCTAAGAAACGAATAGAACAGTCGCTCACAAGCTCAGATGGTATTGCTAAGGATAGAATTATGTATGGTTCTGACTGGTTAATGTCTTCTAAGGAACCTGGCTGGTCCCGGTACCCTTTTAAAATTCAACAGCAAATTAAGGGCTTATTACCTTCGGATCTTTTTTTCCATAAAAATGCGCTTGCTTTTTATGGATTTGAAAAAGATAGTGAACGATGGAATGACATTATTCAACGCTTTGAAAAGCAACCAGGTGGTTTACCAGGGTGGTTAAAGCTATAGGCATGTGAGGTGAGTCATTAATATTAATCTATTAATGATATATCATCGATATGGTTAACTAATATTGTATGCAAAGGAATGAAAATGGAATTGTCTGAAGTTAGAGAAAAGATAAAACAAAAATCATCAAGGGAGGTTCGTAATAGTGGTAACCCGAATGATGGCGATATTGATAGAGAGTTGGCTCGTGCGGGTAAAAAGCGTCAGCCTGATGATATACCTACACAGGATACCAATATTCGTGACGGTAAAGTAAAACCTGGCAATGTTAAAAGCAGCTCATTTAATTCTTCAACACTTGAAACTAAAGGGCTTTATAAATTAGGACCTGCGATTAGACCTCATATTGTTCATGATGCCGGTTTTTCAAAATTCCCAAAAAAAGAGCCCGAGCTCTCTGATTACATGGAATTATATAAATGGAAATCTATGCTCGAGGGTGCAGAAACATTTCGCCCTGATCTAACAGATGGTGTTGCTGCATATCGTCATTATTTGGAGGGTGAGGGAAAGCCGAGAAGCTTTTCTTATGAGCGTTATATCAATAATGATGAAAGCGGAAGGTTAACGTTACGCAATGCTATTCTTGATGCACAGGATGCAGCGATAGAGTTGTGGTTAAATAATAAGAAGCCCGCTAAATTTAAATTAACCGGACCACCAATTCCGTGTGGTGCAATAGATCCAAAGCTTGCACATGTGGGGAAAAATTTTCCGTACCCTGCAACAGAAAATTGGCAAAAAGCGATTGGTGCTCATATCATCTGGTTAAGTGCGAATGTAGTCGTTAGAAACTTTCCAGGTACAGTGCATCCACCTGAATTTAAGATGGAGTTAGTTTTGCACGCAGAAGATCAATATAACTTTAACCCGGGGGCTATGGATATTGCAACAGGTGTTCCAGATGATGTGAATGGACAGTTTGTCGTTGTTGGTTTTGCTCAGGGGTATTTTCAGTCATCTGTGATACGTAGAAATTTCAGTTGGAAAGGTCTTGATCTGGGAGTTTCCAGTATGGGGATTAACAGACAGTTAAGACAGGTTCAACCTCAAAACAATAGAAGCGCAACCAATAGAATTTAATTATGTTTTTAAAATACAGTTTACTATTCCTTATACTAATACTTTTTGGATGTGATAATAAAATGCCATCATCAGCAGAACAATTAAATAAAGAAATTCATACAGAAATAGGAGTGCTTAATAAGTTGATCTCGCTACCTACTGAACCACTTTCTGTTAAATGGGATATAGAAGAATCAAAACAATCAGGTAACGGCAGTATTCGTGCGTTATTAGAGTTTAGTAAGCAAGATAAGCAAAGCATATTAAATAAAAGTTCAGGGTTCGATAATAAATCTAATGATAGAATTGATGAAGTGTTTTTTGATACCTGGTTACC
>Ga0316205_10001963_pt1 | contig 23244 bp, 21 predicted proteins | sample 3monthpyrite_MG_FD_204941 | JGI IMG/M metagenome (GOLD analysis project Ga0316205, IMG submission 204941) | Microbial mat bacterial communities from mineral coupon in-situ incubated in ocean water Damariscotta River, Maine, United States -... | ecosystem: Environmental > Aquatic > Marine >... | reverse complement strand
TTTATTAGCAGATTTAGCGTTAAAATCTTCAGGCTTTGGTGAGTTATTGCCCGGTGCCAATGCTTTTATTATTGACGAAGCGCATACTTTACCCGACATTGCCTCACAATTTTTTGGTCAGTCAGTCAGTGCCCGGCAGTTTCTGGAGTTATGTACCGATACCCGTCAGGAACATCTGGCTGCAGCCGGCGATATGGTGGATTTATCTCAAGCCTGTGATCAGCTGGAAAAAAGTGTGAAAGATTTTCGTCTTGCATTGGGACATGACACGGGACGAGTTGCCTGGAGTCAAATCAGAGATCAATCTGCCATTCAATCAGCGCTACAATCAATAGAAGAACAGTTATTAATTTTAAATGATTGGCTTGAGCAAGCTTCAGTAAGAAGTAAAGGATTAGATAATTGCTACAGACGTTGTGAAGAGTTCCGAGCGAGCATTAATATCATTACCCGCAAGGCGGATGATGATTATATTCAGTGGCTGGATATTCATCAGCGCAGTTTTGTTTTTCATTTGACACCACTTGATATTGCCCCCAGTTTTCAGGCACAGATGCAAACTTATCCTTGTAGCTGGATATTCACATCAGCAACCTTGTCGATAAATAACAATTTCAAACATTTTATATCACGTTTAGGTATCGAAACCTGTCAAACGCTGCAATTGGATAGTCCTTTTGATTATCACAACCATGCTTTGCTGGTCGCGCCGATGACCATGCCTGATCCTAATAGTGATCAGTACATTAACAAAATCATTGATTATGCAATCCCCTTAATCGAAGCCAGTAAAGGCAGGACTTTTCTGCTATTTACAAGTTACCGGGCATTGCGCCAGGCCGAAGCGTTACTAACAGGACGAACTTCTTTTCCATTATTTGTTCAGGGGCACATTCCACGTGATTTATTATTAGAGCAGTTCCGCCAGGCAGGAAACGGCGTTCTATTGGGAACCAGCAGTTTCTGGGAAGGAGTCGATGTACGCGGTTCTGCCTTATCACTGGTCATTATAGATAAACTTCCATTTGCGTCGCCGGGTGACCCGGTATTACAGGCTCGAATTGATCATCTTAGTAAGAATGGCCAGAATGCTTTCTTTGAATTTCAATTACCCAATGCGGTCATCAATCTAAAACAAGGTGTTGGACGTTTAATTAGGGATGTTTCCGATAAAGGCGTGATGGTGATATGTGACCCTCGTCTAACAACAAAGGCTTATGGTAAAGTGTTTTTGAAAAGTCTGCCTCCAATGCGACGGGTTGTCGATGTTAACAAGGTGAAAGAATTTCTGGAAACGTTGGATTCATGAAAATACTGGCCATCGATACATCCACTGAAGCGTGCTCAGCGGCAATAACATTGAATGATACGCTCTTTGAACGCTTTGAAATTGCTCCACAACGACATACCGACTTGATTCTGCCCATGATCGAAGCAGTGATGCAAGAAGCAGGTATTAGTGATGTCTCTGAACTGGATGCACTGGCCTTAGGCCGAGGGCCCGGAAGTTTTACCGGTATTAGAATTGGCACTGGTGTAGCCCAGGGAATCTCGCTCGGATCAGGTCTGGAAGTTGCACCGGTTTCTACCTTGGCCGCACTTGCCCAGCAGGCATATCGCTTAATAGGAAAAGAACAGGTCATAGCCGCTATTGATGCGAGAATGGGCGAGGTGTATTGGGGTGCCTATGAATTAGATGATGCAGGTTTCATGCAGGCCTGTCAGGCCGAAATGGTTGCCAAACCAGAAAATCTGGTGATACCCGAACATTCTGATCAGTGGTTTGGAGTAGGGAGCGCCTGGGGTGCTTATGAAAGCGCCTTAACAGATGTTTGTGAGGGTAAGGTTCAGGCTCATCAGGCGGATTACTTGCCTCATGCGCAGGATATTGCTTACTTGGCAATGGATATCATCAACAAAAAACAATGCGTGAGCGCTGAAAATATCCAACCGGTCTATCTTAGAAACGAAGTTGCATGGAAAAAAACAAGCCCGCAGGCTAAAAGCTGATTAAATTATTTGCTCAACAATTCAGTCATGATTAATTCATAAATTTTGGATAACTGATCAAGATCGTCACAACTAACACATTCATTCGTCTGATGAATAGTGGCATTGAGGGGGCCTAATTCAACTACTTGCGCTCCAGTTGGGGCGATAAAACGTCCATCAGACGTGCCGCCAGAAGTCGACAGTTCAGTATCCAGCCCGGTTGTTTGCTTAATTGCCTGGGTAGCCGCATTTACCAGTTCGCCTTTTGGCGTTATGAATGGCTGACCAGACAGCCTCCAGGTCAAATCATACTCGAGTCCGTGCTTATCCAGTACATGATGGACTGCTTGACGCAAATCCTGTTCATCTGATTCAGTTGAAAATCGAAAATTGAATTTTGCATCCACGGATCCAGGAATGACATTTTCTGCACCCGTGCCTGCATTCAGGTTAGAGACCTGGAACGTAGTCGGTGGAAAAAATTCATTACCGGCATCCCATTCCAGATTAGTCAGTTCCTGCAGAGCTGCAGCAAATAAATGGATGGGATTTTTTGCTAAATGTGGATAGGCGACATGGCCTTGTTTGCCTTTGATATGTAAGTATCCATTCAGAGAACCCCTGCGCCCATTCTTGATGACATCCCCTAACTGTTTTGCGCTCGATGGTTCGCCAACCAGGCACCAATCAATTTTTTCTGCACGTGCCTCGAGAGTTTCAACGACTTTAATGGTGCCATTAATACTAGGCCCTTCTTCGTCACTGGTGATTAGAAAGGCGAGGGAACCGTTATGATCCGGGTGATGATTAATAAAACGCTCACAGGCGGTGATCATGGCAGCAAGGCTACCTTTCATATCAGCAGCACCACGGCCATAAAGCAATCCGTCTCTTATTTCAGGTTTGAATGGATCACTTTGCCAGTCATCAAGCGGGCCTGTGGGCACCACATCGGTATGACCAGCAAATGCCAGTAACGGTTGTTGGTCACCACGGCGTGCCCAGAAATTATCAACATCATCAAAGCGGAGTTTTTCAATTTTAAAACCTAGCGCTTTAAGTCTTGCGATCATTAAATCCTGACAGCCAGCATCCTCCGGTGTTATGGATCGACTGGATACCAGCTCTTTGGTCAATGCAATAGTTTCAGAGGTCATTTTTTTAAAAGCTGTCGATAGTTTTGTTCATCGAAACCGATTAACAGGTCATTGTCAGTCACCAGCACCGGTCGTTTAATCAGCGTGGGTTGTTCAAGCATTAACTCGATTGCGCTGGATGGGTTAATTCTTTCCCGCATAGATTCGGGCAGCTTTCGCCAGGTGGTGCCACGCCGATTGATCAGACTTTCCCAATCGGCTTTCTTTATCCAGCCTTGCAATAGTGATTTACTGATACCTTGCTTACGATAGTCATGAAACTGATAATCGAGGTGATGATCGTCGAGCCAGTGGCGTGCTTTTCTGATCGTGTCGCAATTGGGTATGCCATACAGGATCATTAAATATCCCGTAACAGTTCGTTAATACCTACTTTGCCACGCGTTTTATCATCTACTTGTTTAACAATGACTGCACAGTACAGGCTATAGCTACCATCTTTGGACGGTAAATTACCGGATACGACGACAGAACCGGCAGGAATACGCCCATAGCTGACTTCGCCAGTCATACGATTGAATATTTTGGTGCTTTGGCCAATATACACACCCATGGATATAACTGAACCTTCTTCGACAATCACTCCTTCAACTACTTCGGATCGCGCGCCGATGAAGCAGTTATCTTCAATAATGGTTGGGCCAGCCTGAATTGGCTCAAGAACGCCACCGATACCCACACCGCCTGACAAATGTACATTTTTCCCGATTTGTGCACAGGAGCCAACAGTTGCCCAGGTATCAACCATAGTCCCGGAGTCCACATAAGCACCGATATTCACATAGGAAGGCATCAGGACTACGCCTGATGCAATGTAACTGCCTTTGCGTGCAGCAGCAGGTGGAACGATGCGTACACCGCCTTCGCGCATATCACGTGAGTTACTATCAGCATACTTGGAAGGTACTTTGTCATAGTAATTAGTAAAGCCACCTTTCATAAAAGCATTATCTTCAATACGGAAATAAAGCAGAACCGCCTTTTTTAGCCATTGATTAACGACCCATTCACCGTCTTTCTTTTCAGCAACTCGAGCCGTGCCTGAATCGAGCTGGCTGATAGCTTCGAGCACTGCTTCCTTGACCTGTGGGCCGACACTGCGTGGTGTAATTTCAGCACGTTTTTCAAATGCATCTTCTATTATTTGTTGTAAATCACTCATCTGGACACCTTAATTTAACTGTCTATCAAAAACCCTTCACAGGTCTGGCTGTTGACCAGCGATTGTATGTCAGTTGCGCCTCTAAAACCAGTTTTCAGCTGCGTAACGTGCTCGGTGGCGACTACAGCGTTTCCAGGAATTGCATTATACGCTCAGCAGCACTCACACACTCTTGCTTATCTGCGACCAAGGCAACGCGTATGCGATGACTGCCTGGATTAATACCATCTGCTTCACGAGACAAGTAGCTACCGGGTAATACGGTAACATTTTGCTGCTCGAACAAACGGCGCGCAAATTCCGTATCGTCTATAGGCGTTTTGATCCATAAGTAAAACGCGCCTGGCGGTATCTCTACGCTCATAACAGGCGACAGTAATTGTTGAACGCATCTAAATTTTTCCCGATACAATTCCCGGTTACTGATTACATGCTCTTCATCTTGCCAGGCTTCGATACTGGCGATTTGAACAGGGAGTGGCATTGCACAGCCATGATAAGTCCGGTAGAGCAGAAACTTTTTTATGATGTCAGCATCACCCGCGACAAATCCTGAACGTAAACCGGGAGCATTTGAACGTTTGGACAGACTATGAAATACGATGCAACGGCTGAAGTCATCTCTCCCCATACTGCTACAGGCCTGCAATAAGCCGGCCGGAGGATTGTCTTCATCGGCATATAATTCCGAGTAGCATTCATCTGAGGCGATAATGAAATTATATTTGTCAGCCAGGGCGATCAGGTTGTGCATGTCTTCCTCGCTCATTACAGCACCACTGGGATTTCCCGGTGTACAAATATAAAGCAATTGACAGCGTTGCCAGTCAGCTTCACTGACCGATTGGTAATCGATCAGAAATTGGTTTGACGCAAGTGTATTTAAGTAAAAAGGTTCTGCGCCAGCGAGTATGGCAGCACCCTCATAGATTTGATAAAAAGGGTTTGGCATCATAACAGTCGGGTTAAGAGTCCGATCGATGACGCTTTGAGCAAAAGAAAATAAAGCTTCACGTGTGCCATTGACGGGTAAAACGTGTTTATCTGCATGCAGGGTGTTTTCAGGCAACTTGAAACGTTTTGTCAGCCAGCTAACAATGGCATGACGCAGTTGATCTGTGCCACGCGTAACGGGATAACGGTTGAATCCATCGAGATTGCTGGTGATGGCATCGGTAATAAAACCGGGTGTGAGATGTTTCGGTTCACCAATGGATAACGCAATGTGTTCCAGGCTGGATGGTGGATGGCAATCAGCTTTAAGCGCGGCAAGTTTTTCGAATGGGTACGGCTGCAAATTTTGTAAATCAGGGTTCATGAACTGAATCCAGGTTAATTTTATCTTCAGCCTGCAGTATACTGCAATTTCCTCTCCTTGAGCAGTGAAAGGCATGATTCCTGATACAAAGTCACCACGATTAGCAGATAATGCGCTGCTATATGCAGCGACTATGTGGGGTTTATTCTGGTATCCACTGCGTTTATTTGAGCAAGCAGGGCTACCGGCGCTTTGGGTTTCCCTGATCGCATTCAGTAGTGCGTTGTTGGTAGGCTTATTCTATACGCGTACTCGACTTGCTGAGTACCGCTCTCAACCGTTGAGTTTGTTGATCATAGCGGTTGCTGCCGGCTGGTGTAATGTTGCTTTTTTAATTGCCCTGGTCGAGGGTAACGCAATCCGGGTGGTGCTACTGTTCTATTTATCACCCGTTTGGACTGTCGTGATGGGGCATTTCATACTGAAGGAAAAGCTTAGATTATCAGAAATGTTGATATTTCTGCTGGCTTTTACGGGTGCGATGGTCATGCTGTGGAACCCGGAAGTGGGCTTACCCTGGCCCGGAGATCGCGCAGACTGGCTAGCTCTCTCCTCGGGATTTATGTTTGCATTAAGCAATATTCTAATTCGTTCACTGCAGACGATTAGTATTCCAGTGAAAACCACGGCCAGCTGGATGGGTGGGGTTGGCATTGCGGCTGTCTGGATTTTACTAATCGGCTCGAGTGAGCCGGGTACGAATTTTACAATCTGGTCTTATGCGATCTTATTAGGGGTACTGGGAATTGTTTTTATGACATTGGCTGTACAATACGGCGTGACCCATATGCCAGTGTATCGATCTGCGATCATATTATTATTCGAAATTCCGGTCACTGCGGTCTCGGTGTATTACCTGGCAGGCGACAAGCTGTCGCTGTTGGAATGGGTAGGGGGTATTATTGTAGTCAGCAGTGCATGGCTGATTGCGAGAAGAGGTAAAATGGATGGCAAATAATATGGTAGGAATCCATCATGGCAGTTTGATCGTCAAGGATACCGCGCGTGCTCTACAGTTCTATCAAAAAATATTAGGGCTCACTATCAATCCAGACCGACCTGAGTTGGGATACCCGGGTGCCTGGCTAGATATAGGTAACCAACAGATTCACTTACTTGAAGTGCAAAACCCTTATTCAGTTTCTTCGCAACCTAGGCATGGCGGCCGAGACCGACATCTAGCATTACAGGTTTATTCGCTTGATGAAGTCATTAACAGACTTGATGATTTTGACTATGCATACAGCAAAAGCAAATCAGGGCGAGCTGCCTTGTTTGTGCGTGACCCGGATGGAAACGCGATAGAGTTGATTGAAACCAAGTGAGTTACTGACTCAAGTTATCCAGAATACTCTGGCGAAGTAATTCACTTTTTTCTTCATCAAGTGAATTATGATCCTTGTCTACAATATAGAAGACATCCTCGATGCGCATACCAATAGTTGCAATCTTTGCTTTTTGTAAAGAAATCTCACATTCTCGAAACGCTTCGCCAATGCGTGACAACAGGCCTGGGCGGTCTGCGGTTGTCAATTCCAGAATAGTTCGTGGATTATGTTCATCTTCTGAAAAACGCATCTTTGTATCAATATCGAAATGTTTATGTTGTCGTGGCATACGCCGCTGAACACTCAGATTAGGTTCCCTGGTCTCGTTTAATGCGTATTGCAAGGCTGTTTTGATTTCGCTTAAACGTTCTTCTCCGTGAATAGTGTTGCTATTTTGTTCCAGAACAAAATAGGTATTTAAAGTACAGCCATGATCAGTCGTGATAATGGTCGCGTCAACAACATCCAGGCCAATTTTCTCAAGGCAGGCAGTTGTGCTGGCAAATTGGTATACCTGTAAAGGGCCAAAAACCAAAATAGCCGTGCTTCCACGGGATTTATCGAATCTGATGTTGATAACGGGCCATTCATTGTTATCGTGCGCATGAATGGATTCAATATGCCAGGCTATTTCATCAGAGGTGTATTGGATAAAATACTCTATTGGGAACTCACGCCAGATATTCTCAAAGGCTTCTTCAGTGAGTTCTGTTTTTGCCAGCGCGGATCTAACATCTTTTTTCTTGCTTTGCATGATATGTTCATGACTGGTCAGCAACTTACTACTCACTCGCAATGCTTTACTGGTTGCTCGATAGAGGTCCCTTAATAGCGAATCTTTCCAGGAATTCCATAGTGTAGGATTGGTTGCACGAATGTCTGCTACGGTCAGTAAATAGATATAGTCGAGATGCGTTTGATCACCAACGATATGCGTGAAGTCCTGTATCACTTCTGGATCGCTGATGTCCAAACGCTGTGCCGTCGTTGACATTATCAGATGGTATTTTACCAGCCAACCGACCAGTTGTGTGTCATAGTCCATCAGGCCATGTGTGCGACAAAAAGCAATCGCTTCCTGTTCGCCCAATTCAGAATGATCTCCACCACGCCCTTTGGCGATATCATGATATAAACCAGCTATGTAGAGTAGCTCGGGTTTAGCGATGCGCTGCATGATTTCACTGCTTAGCGGATATTCGTTGAAGTATTCAGGTACGGTGAAACGCCGCAAGTTGCGCACGACAAACAGAATGTGTTCATCAACCGTATAGTTATGAAATAAATCATACTGCATACGACCGACAATATTTTCAAATGCGGGAAGGTAGGCTGCAAGAATGCCGTAGCGATTCATTCGTCTTAGTGCATGGGTAATACCACGTGGTTGCCGCAGTATTTCCATGAAAATGCTACGACAACGTAAATCATTTCTGGCCTCTTCATTGAGAAAGTGCAGATTGCTTCGAATCAGGCGTATGGTAGAGGCGCGGACACCTTTTAAATCTGGATGAGATTGTAATAAATAAAACATCTCCAGAAAGGCGCATGGGTAATATCGGAACACATCTTCATTGGTGACTTCGATAAACCCTTTGGTGGCCTGAAAGCGACTATTGATACTGACAGGATTGGCCGAATCATCAGCATAAAGAATCGCTTCTTCAAAATGCTGCAGCAGAATTTCATTCAATCTGTCCAGTTTCATGACGGTGCGATAATATTTTTGCATGAACTGCTCAACCGCCAGGTTATGACCGTCGTCATCAAAGCCGAAATCCAGAGCCAGAGTTTTTTGGTAGTCAAACAATAGGCGATCTTCACGGCGCCCGGTTAGCGTGTGTAAGGCAAAACGAATTTTCCATAACCACTTCTGGCCTTCCAGCAAGGTTTCCAGCTCATATAATTCTAAAAAACCATGATCAACCAGTTCCGCCAGTTTCTTGGCTCCAAAATGTCGTTTGGCAACCCATCCAATCGTTTGAATATCACGTAGACCGCCTGGACTCTCTTTAATGTTCGGTTCAAGCTTATAGGCTGTATCATCAAACCGAAGATAGCGTTGTTTTTGTTCTTTAAGCTTGGCTTCAAAAAACTGATTACTTGGCCAGATTTTGTCTGCGGCAGTGGCATCTTCCATTTCCGTATAAAGCTTTTTTTCGCCACATAAGAAACGAGATTCAATCAGGTTGGTCATTACGGTGACATCCTGTTGAGCTTCTCTGACACAATCAGGAATCGTGCGTACACTTTGTCCGACTTCCAGGCCGATATCCCACAGCATCGTCAGAAAAGCGGCAATCTTGTCCTGTTCTCGATCAATATAGGCTTCATCAAATAACAGCATTAAATCAATATCAGAGCCTGGGTGTAGTTCACTGCGCCCATAACCACCGACTGCAATTAATGCGGCCTGATCATTAGCATTGCTAAAAATCAGTTGCCATGCATGAATCAAAATTTGATCAATCAGTCGGGCGTTGTCATGAACAATAGTTCCTATGTCTTCATCTTGTTGAAAACGTTCGAGCAGGGTTTTTTGACCGGCTTTCAAGGTTTGTTGGAAAATGCCTAATGGGTTTTTTCCAGCATTGATTTCTGCATCAATATGCGATTGATCAAACAAGGGCCGATTTGGAGTAGGCATAGGATTTTTACTGATAACGGGTTAGCCGGTTGCCTGGATAGGTGCTTCATCTGAACGTAGCGTCAGGACTTCAAATCCATCCGAAGTCACCAGGATTGTGTGTTCCCATTGTGCAGAGGGTTTATGATCTTTAGTCACCACGGTCCATTTATCACCCAGCAACTTCACATTTCTTTTACCCTGATTGACCATTGGTTCAATGGTGAACGTCATGCCTTCTACCAATGGTTCGCCAGTTCCTGCGGTACCATAGTGTACGACTTGAGGGTCTTCATGAAAATTCAGACCAATGCCGTGTCCACAGTATTCTCTAACGACAGAGTAGTTATGTGATTCGACATATTTCTGGATCAGGCTACCAATATCCCCTAAACGAGTACCGGGCTTAACAATGGCGATAGCACGCCGCAAACTCTCATAGGTGATTTCTACCAACCGTTTGCTTGGGGGGCTAGGTTCACCCACATAGAACATTTTGCTGGTATCGCCATGATAACCATCCTTGATGACGGTTATATCGATATTGATAATGTCGCCTTTCTTGAGTTTCTTGTCGCCGGGAATCCCATGGCAAACCTGATGATTAACAGAAGTGCAGATTGATTTAGGGAAACCCTTGTAATTTAACGGAGCAGGAATGGCTTTTTGTTCATTAACAATGTAGTCATGGCAAATTTTGTCCAGCTCATCAGTCGTAACTCCATGTTTAACATGAGGTTCTATCATTTCCAGAACCTCAGCTGCGAGTCTGCCAGCGATTCGCATTTTGTCAATTTCTTCGGCTGTTTTAATCGTTACTGCCATATTTGCTCTCATTTCGGTCGTTAGCACCCGTGATCTGGCCATCTTAACATGTTCTCCTGTCGGGGGAGAGAGGCCTGATCGTTGTTGTGGGCGCTGGATTATGGTATAAAGCGCGCGCTAAGTTTAGCAAATTCACACATGTGCTGTAACGTGCTGCTGGGTGCCTGAGAAATCGGGTTGTAGTGCGAGGTACATGGAGGCCTAACCCTTTAAAAACTGGAGTTTATACCATGGCAAAAACAACCATGCGCCAAATGTTGGAAGCGGGCGTTCACTTTGGACATCAGACCCGTTACTGGAACCCGAAAATGTCACCCTATATTTTCGGCGAAAGAAGCAAGATTCATATTATTAATCTCGAAAAAACCCTGCCACTTTACAATGATGCGACTAATTTCGTCAGCAGCTTGGCAGCCAAGAATGGTAAAATAATGTTTGTCGGCACGAAGCGATCCGCACGTAACGCGGTTGCTGAAGAAGCCATCCGCGCCGGTATGCCTTATGTTAATCATCGCTGGCTCGGTGGAATGTTGACCAACTTCAAAACCGTCAAGCAATCTATCAAGCGCTTGAAAGATCTTGAAGCCATGGAAGCCACAGGGCGTTTTGCGCGCCTTAGTAAAAAAGAAGCGCTGATGCGTACACGTGAAATGGAAAAGCTGGAAAAAAGTCTGGGTGGTATTAAAGACATGAAAGGCCTGCCAGATGCGTTATTCGTTATTGACGTTGACCAGGAAAAAATCGCAGTTCTTGAAGCCGTGAAACTCAATATTCCTGTGGTAGCGGTAGTCGATACCAATAGTGCGCCGGATTCAGTGGACTATGTCATCCCTGGAAATGATGATTCAATTCGCGCTATTCAATTATATGCCAATGGCATAGCTGAAGCGATTATCGAAGGTAAAGCTTCTTCTGCCAGTGTTGCTAACACGAATGATGAGTTTATCGAAGTCGACGAAGCAGCCAGCAAGGTTACAAAGAAGAAAGCTAGCACTAAAAAAGCAGCGGCCGTAGAAGAGCCCGTTAAATCTGAGGAAGCAACAGCTGAGAAACCAGCGACTGAGGAAGCAGCTGACGCTTCAGATGCAGAGCAAGCTTAATTGTAATTACGTACTTCTATCATTACCCGGTAATGCCGGGAATGAGATAATTAAGCTAGCTATCGGTGATGGCAAGATTTGCTGAATCAAAAATCAAGCGAACCCGATAGCGTGGCTTAAAGAAGTAGGTTAGAAGAAATCTCAAGAAAGAGAGGATGAATTAAAATGGCTATTACAGCAGCCCTAGTAAAAGAACTACGCGACCGTACGGGCGCAGGTATGATGGAGTGTAAAAAGGCACTGGTAGAGACAGACGGTGATATTGATGCAGCCATCGATAGCATGCGTAAATCAGGTCTGGCCAAGGCAGATAAAAAATCAGGTCGAGTAGCGGCCGAAGGTGTAATTGGGATTCATATCGCCGACGATCAACACACCGGTGTGATGGTCGAGATTAACAGTGAAACTGATTTTGTTTCCAAGGGCGATGATTTTAAAGACTTCGTCAAGGCAGTCATGAATGCAGCCAGTGACAAGGCTGTTAATGACATAGAATCACTACAAGCTGCAACATTGGATTCTGGCGACACAGTTGATGCGACTCGTCAGGCTTTGGTTGCCAAAATTGGTGAGAATATTCAAGTACGCCGAATGCGTAAAATCAGTGGTGACAATCTGGTCGTTAATTACTTACATGGCGATAGGATTGGTGTACTGGTAGAACTGGCGGGTGGTGATGAACCACTCGGGAAAGATCTGGCCATGCATATTGCTGCGAGTCGTCCGATTTGTGTTCAGCCTGATGATGTGCCAGAAGAAGTTTTGGCAAAAGAAAAAGAGATTTTTATCGCACAGGCTCGAGAAAGTGGTAAACCGGAAGAGATTATCAATAAAATGATTGATGGAAGAATGCGCAAGTATCTGTCCGAGATCACTCTCCTGGGACAGCCGTTTGTGAAAGATCCGGATGTTACGGTTGATAAATTGCTCATTTCCAAAGATGCCAAAGTGATCAATTTTGAGCGTATGGAAGTCGGTGAAGGCATTGAACGCAAGAGTGAGAATTTTGCTGATGAAGTAATGGCCCAGGTCAAAGGCTAAGTATCAGACGCAGTATTCTCGTTCACAACTGCCTGGTTATTAAATGACCAGGCAGTTTGCTAATCTTCTCCTCGAAAAAGATTTATCACTTCAAGTGGAAGTGCAAAAGTAACACTGCCTCTGTCATAATAAACAAAAAAGGTTGGTAGGTATGTCTAACAAAAGCTCCTGTTATAAACGCATCTTGCTCAAGCTGAGTGGTGAGGCATTACTGGGAGACGCTGAATACGGCATCGATCCAGTTATGATACAGCGTGTCGCTGATGAGATTAAGCAAGTGGTCGCTCTGGGCGTTGAAGTCGGGATGGTAATCGGTGGTGGTAATATCTTCCGAGGCGCAGGCTTGGCAGAAGCCGGTATGGATCGGGTGACGGGGGATCACATGGGTATGCTGGCCACGGTCATGAACGCGTTAGCCATGCAAGATGCGCTCGAAAAGAAAAATGTTCCCGCGCGCGTTATGTCTGCCTTAAGCATCCATCAGGTTTGTGAAGACTACATTCGTAGAAAGGCGATCAGGCATCTGGAAAAGGGACGAGTGGTAATGTTTGCTGCAGGGACTGGAAACCCGTTTTTTACTACTGATTCTGCTGCCAGTTTACGAGCCATCGAAATTGGTGCTGACATCGTCATCAAAGCAACCAAAGTTGATGGGGTTTATGACGCAGATCCAATGACAAATCCTGATGCTATTCGTTATGATAAGCTGTCTTATGACGATGTCTTAGACCGAAAACTTATGGTCATGGATGCCACTGCGATTGTCTTATGCCGTGACAGTAAAATGCCCTTGAGTGTCTTCAGTATTAATAACCACGGCGATTTGATGAGAATGATGCAAGGAGAATCCGTCGGTACATTGGTGGAGTAAATAATATGATAGATGATATTAAGAAGGATGCCTCCTCACGCATGGGTAAAAGTGTTGAATCGTTCAAACAAGAATTAGGAAAAATTCGGACTGGACGTGCTCATGGCAGTCTGCTCGATCAGGTATCTGTCGAATATTACGGCAGTACTGTGCCAGTCACTCAGGTTGCTAATGTGGTGGCCGAGGATGCGCGAACCTTGTTGGTGACCCCCTGGGAAAAGGACATGGTGAAAGCCGTTGAAAAAGCCATCTTAACCTCTGACTTGGGTTTAAACCCTGCTACAGCAGGTATGGCTATTCGTGTACCTATGCCGCCTTTGACAGAAGAGCGACGCCGTGATCTTGTCAAAGTGGTTAAGCAGGAAGCTGAAAATGGTAAAATTGCTATTCGGAATATTCGTCGTGATGCCAATAATGATCTGAAGGAATTGCTAAAAGAAAAAGAAATTTCAGAGGATGATGAGCGACGTGGCCAGGATATCATCCAGAAATTGACGGATAAACATGTGGAAGAAATTGATGAGATATTTGCTGTAAAGGAGCAGGAATTGATGGAAGTTTAATGTCTCCTGTTAAACTGTATTATTATTTAAAGTTCACCTTTCACAGATAAGGAACCGTTTTTGAACAATCTTCCAAACCACATAGCAGTCGTGATGGATGGAAATGGTCGTTGGGCTAAAAAACGCTTCCTACCCAGATTTGCAGGACACAAGTCAGGGCTGAATGCCACCCGCGATATTGTTCAGGCATGTTCCGACTTAGGCATCCCCGCTTTAACCTTGTTCGCGTTCAGTAGTGAAAACTGGAAACGTCCCAAGCGTGAAGTCAGTATGCTGATGGATTTATTTATCAGTTCCCTTCAAAAAGAAATTGATCGTCTTAATGAAAATAATGTTGTGATTCGCTTTATCGGTGACTTGTCGGCATTTTCAGACAAGCTGCAAGAACTGATTGCAGAATCAGAATCCTCTACATCGAGTAATGACGGACTAAAGCTTAATATTGCCGTTAATTATGGTGGTCGCTGGGACATCACGCAGGCGGTCCAGCAAATAGCCGCTGATGTCGCCAAAGGGAATCTTAGCCCAGACGCTATTGATAACGATCTGGTTAACTCCTATATGTCTTTGTCTCACTTACCTGAACCAGATTTATTTATTAGAACGGGAGGAGAGCAGCGCATTAGTAATTTTTTGTTGTGGCAGATTGCATATACTGAACTTTATTTCACAGATACGCTATGGCCAGATTTTAATAAGGCTGAGTTAGAGTTAGCGTTACAAGCCTTTTCTGGTCGTCAACGTCGCTTTGGCAAAACGGGTGACCAGGTTGCAGGAAAAAAAGAGAATGCTTAAACAACGCATTCTGACCGCAATCATCTTAATTCCGTTAGTGATATTCGGGATTCTCTACTTACCCAGTTATGCAGTCGGATTGATCCTGGGTGCTGTCCTGCTTCAGGGTGCCTGGGAGTGGAGTCGTTTGGCAGGCCTGACTGTTTCATGGCAGCGCTCTAGCTATGTGCTGGTGCTTTTAATGCTAATGATTTACCTCTGGTCTGGCATCGACAGTCCCGTATTGACAAAACTGCTAGCTCCAATTGCTTTAATTGGCTGGTCAATCGCAGCTTTATGGGTGTTTTTTCCTGACGTGTTCTCAAAACAATCATTCTCTGGAATTCTGGTAAAGTTACTGGCGGGTGCATTTGTAATCGTTCTCTCATGGTATGCAATGATCATTATGCATATGCAGTTACAACATGGACCATTATGGTTTTTATATTTTATGGGTCTGATCTGGGTGGCTGATAGCGGCGCTTACTTTTCTGGAAAAGCATTCGGATTACATAAACTGGCTCCGGCTGTTAGTCCTGGTAAAACCTGGGAGGGCGTAGCAGGTGCTCTGGTCCTGGTTTGTCTCTATGCAGTTTTGAGTATCTGGTGGTTACCTGTCGACATGAGTCAACTAGTGCCGCTGTTGGCGGTAAGTTTATTTCTGGTGCCAGTCTCGGTGTTGGGCGATTTATTTGAAAGCTTAATGAAACGCCACAGCGGTTTAAAAGATAGCGGGGCACTTCTTCCCGGCCATGGCGGCGTCATGGATCGAATCGATAGTATGACGGCTGTCTTTCCCATTACCATGTGGATAATGACCCAGGTTAATTTTTTATGATCGGCGTAACGATTCTGGGTTCCACTGGTAGTATCGGAGTCAGTACTTTAGATGTGTTATCCCGTCATCCTAATGAATTTAGAGTTTGTGCGCTGACTGCAAACCAGGATTATAAAAAGCTGTTTGAACAATGTCAGCAATTCAAGCCTGCCTATGCAGTCATTGTCGATGAGCAGGCAGCAAAAAAATTCGCAGACTTATTAGCGGACTCCAGCCTTAAAACAGAACTACTGACAGGTGCCAAGCATTTATTAACTGTCGCTGAGTTAATTGAGGCGCAGTATGTGATGGCAGCCATCGTGGGTGCTGCGGGTTTGCTGCCAACATTAGCTGCTGCCAAGGCAGGCAAACGTATCCTGTTAGCAAACAAAGAAGCGCTGGTGATGTCCGGTAAACTATTTCTGGATGAGGTCCGACAAAACAATGCCGAACTTTTACCCATTGATAGTGAACACAATGCCATATTTCAATGCATGCCAACAGATTGTGCTGCAAACTTTAGTGACAGCGGCGTTAACAAAATACTCTTGACTGCTTCTGGTGGCCCGTTTCGAAATACCCCGCTTGACCAGTTGGAAAGTGTTACACCTGATCAGGCATGTGCGCATCCAAATTGGGATATGGGTCGAAAAATTTCAGTCGACTCCGCAACCATGATGAATAAAGGGCTGGAGGTTATCGAAGCCTGTTGGTTATTTAATACCAGTAGCGATTACATTCAGGTGGTTGTCCATCCACAAAGTATTATTCACTCTATGGTTCAGTATAATGATGGCTCGGTACTGGCTCAAATGGGCCAGCCTGATATGCGCACCCCAATTGCTCATGCCCTGGGGTGGCCTAATCGTATGCAGTCTGGCGTTGAAGCACTGGATTTGTTTGCCATCGAGCATTTACAGTTTGAGCAACCTGATCTTGAACGTTTTCCCTGTCTGGCTTTAGCTTATGATGCAATGAATAGTGGAGGTACGGCACCTGCTATATTGAATGCAGCCAATGAAATAGCCGTTGGCGCTTTTTTGAGTGGGGAACTTGGCTTCACAAAAATTGCCTCAGTGATTGAGCAAACATTGAATACGACTGAGTCTGGCTCTGTTGATACATTGGAATTGGTGCTTGCTGCTGACCAGGCAGCAAGAAAAACGGCACAGGAAGTGGTTCACGGTGGTAAGTTTTAGTGATGATGCAACCCTATGTCTGAATTTATTCTCTATCCGCTTGCTTTTATTTTCGCATTAGCGATATTAATCGCCGTTCATGAATTCGGTCATTTCTGGGTGGCCAGAAAACTGGGGGTCAAAGTACTGAGGTTTTCTATCGGCTTTGGCAAGCCCATTTGGAAACACCAGTCAGCCATCGATAATACCGAATATGTCTTAGCCGCAGTGCCTTTGGGTGGTTATGTCAAAATGCTTGATGAGCGCGAAGGGGATGTCGAAGAAATCGATAAGCCGCGTGCTTTTAATAATCAATCCGTATGGACACGTTTTGCCATTGTTGCCGCTGGGCCTCTGTTCAATTTTCTGTTTGCAATTTTGGTGTTGTGGGCCATGTATCTGAATGGTGTTCATGGATTGAAAGCGGTTGTCGGAGACATTCCCCCGCAAAGTCTAGCCGCACAGGCGGGGTTTGAATACGGTGACCAGATCACTCATATCGATACTGAGTCAACTCCGAGCTGGAATCAGGTGCGTATGCAATTACTCGATGCTGCGCTGGACCAGAAAACAGTTGTTATCGATGTTCAGGATCGATATGAAAGTCCTCAGAAGCGCCAATTACAACTGCAAGGCTTAGCTGACCCACTTGAAGACAAAGACCTGATGGGTACATTAGGGCTGACACCGTGGTCTCCACCTGCTGAGGTGGGCAAGTTGACAGAGGGCGGTGCTGCCATGCTGGCTGGTTTGCAAGAAGGTGATAAGGTTCTGGCCGTTGACGGCGAGCCAATGAAAGACTGGATGGCATGGGTACAGGTCATTCGTGCCAATCCAGGTAAGCGTGTGGAACTAAAGGTGGATCGTGACGGGGAAATACTGCAGTTACCACTCAGTATCGAATCTATCGATTCAAAAACCGGCCCAATGGGTCGTGCGCAGGTCGCTTTACCTGAAAAATACCTCGATATGCTCAATGTGAAAATTGATTATAACGTCTTTGAGGCACTTCAGGCAGGAGTCATACGTACCTGGGACATGTCAGTATTAATGATTCGGGTACTGGGACGAATAGTCACGGGTGAATCGTCTTGGAAGAATATCAGTGGTCCCCTCACTATCGCCCAGTATGCTGGTGACACAGCAAATCTGGGGCTGATTCCATTTTTGTCTTTTCTGGCCATTGTCAGTATCAGTTTGGGTGTGCTGAACCTGTTGCCGATTCCAGTCCTGGATGGGGGGCATTTGTTTTACTATTTGATCGAAATGATTACCGGCAAACCCGTGTCGGAAGCCTTCCAGGCAAATGCTCAGCAAGTCGGTTTATTCTTATTAGTAGCTTTAATGGCGCTGGCTTTTTATAATGACATCCTTCGTATCTTTGTTTAACAGAGAAATATCAAATTAATATAATAAAATCAGTAATTTGAAATTAATTAACCGTAAAGGTCCAGCTATTAAGCCTTGCAATCGTCTTAGCGGTATTCATTATATAGGCAGTTTGACGCACACATGAACAAATCCCTGATTTTATTATTATTTCTAGCAACTTTCTGCCAGTCATTAATGGCATTTGAGTCCTTTATCATCAAGGACATTCGTATTGATGGCTTGCAACGTATATCTGCAGGCACTGTTTTCAGCTATTTACCTGTCAAGGTCAATGAAGAATTTAATAGCCGAACGTCTTCCCAGTCGATCAAAGCGCTGTTTAAAACCGGTTTTTTCAAAGATGTAGCCCTGAAGCGTGAGGCTGACGTATTGGTGGTGGAAGTGCTTGAACGACCCTCTATTTCCAGTATTGATATCAGTGGTAACAAAGATATTGATAAAGACCAGTTGCTGGAAGGCCTGAAAAATGTTGGACTTGCTGAAGGGCGAGTATTTAACCGCTCTCTGCTCGATAAAGTAGAGCAGGAACTCAGACGGCAATATTTCAGCAATGGTAAGTATGGAGTTAAATTAAAAACATCAGTGTCCCCACTGGAAAGAAACCGGGTTGCGGTATTTTTGAAAATATCGGAGGGTAAGGCGGCAAAAATTCGTGAAATCAATATTATTGGCAATGAAGTTTTTAGTAATAAAGAATTGAGAAAATTATTCACATTAAGTACGCCAACGACTTTTTCCAGCTTTAGCAGTAATGATCAATATTCAAAACAGAAACTCGCTGCTGACCTGGAAGTTCTACGTTCCCATTACCTGAATCAGGGCTACATCAACTTCAAAATAAAATCGACACAGGTTTCTATCTCAGCCGATAAAAAGTTTATTTTCATTAGTATCAATATCGATGAAGGTGAGCAGTATCGCATCAAGGAATTAAAACTCGCGGGTCAGTTAATTGTTGCTGATGAACTGGTGAAGCAGTTCACTATTTATCCAGGTGAAATCTTTTCGCAAAAAGATGTTTCCCGCACGGTTAATAAACTATCTGATCGACTCGGCGATGAGGGTTATGCCTTCGCAAATGTTAATACGGTACCGGAAATTAATAATGAAACCAAAGAAGTCACGCTGACTTTTTTCATCGACCCCGGTAAGCGCGTTTATGTCAGACGTATTAACATGAGTGGTAATTTAAAAACCAGTGACACGGTTTTACGGCGTGAAATGCGTCAAATGGAAGGAGGCTGGTTCTCAACTAAAAAGGTTAACCGTTCGCGCACCCGTCTCGACAGGCTAGGATATTTTGAAGAAGTGAATCTGGAAACACCGGTGGTTCCAGGGTCAACTGATCAGGTGGATGTGAACTATAAAGTTACTGAAAGACCTTCCGGAAACTTTTTGGCAAGTGTCGGTTATTCACAATCCGGTGGCATAATACTTTCAGGCAGTGTCAATCAGGAGAATTTCCTGGGTACCGGTAAACGCGTGGGCTTTAGTGCCAATAACAGTGATATCAATACTGGCTATAGTCTGACCTATCTCAATCCCTATTATACCGTGGATGGTGTCAGTCGTGGATTTGCGCTGTCTTCACAAAAAACGGATGCCGCTGAAGCCAACCTGGCCGACTACATCACAGACGTCAATCAGGCTTCTGCCAATTATGGAATCCCGATCAATGAAACGAACCGAGTCAACTTCAGTCTTGCCTATGCAGAGACCGATCTGACGGTTATTGATACTTCTTTTGCCCCTGCTGACGACTTCGTGAAGGAGTTTGGTAACTCCTATGATACACTTACATTTGGTGTGGGATTTTCTTATGATACCCGCAACAAGGCGATTTTTGCGACGAAAGGAACCTACCACTCCCTGGCGGCGGAAATTGCAGTGCCCGGTCTTGATCTGGAATATTATAAAGTCAGTTATCAGCAAAGGCGCTACATACCATTATCAAAACAGTTTACCCTTCTCATGCGCGGTGAAATCGCTTATGGTGATGGTTATGGTGTTAATGAAGTGTTGCCATTTTTTGAGAATTTTTTTGCTGGTGGGATAAAAAGTGTTCGCGGCTATGAGGACAACAGTCTGAGTGAGAAAACCTCTTCGAATGAGCCAATCGGGGGTAATTTCAAAACTGTTGGCGCAGTCGAGTTACTATTTCCACCACCCTTTGCGTCTGATAGCAAAGCGGTCAGAATGAGTGTATTTTTTGATGCAGGTTATGTCTTCAATGGAATTGATAATTTTGATGTAAAACAGCTTCGTGGTTCCGCGGGGCTGGGAGTATCCTGGTTGTCACCCGTAGGACCTTTAGTTTTCAGCCTGGCCACACCAGTTAATGATAAAGCTAATGATGATACCCAGGCATTTCAGTTCTCACTGGGTGGTGCATTATAATTAGGATGAGTTTGATATATGTTTAAGCATATTTTGTTGTTGATATTTCTGCCTACAGCCATGTTGACTTCGTCCATGACAAGTGCAGAAGAGTCACGTCTAGCCGTTGTCAATGTCGCCAAAGCACTGGAAGAGTCGCCACAAGCCATTGCTGCCAATAAGCGTCTCGAGCTGGAATTTGCGCCACGCAATAAGTATTTGCTCACGCTACGAAAACAACTCCGTTCCTATGAAGACAGTCTTGCCAAGCAAGGTATTCAGATGAGTGATACGCAATTACGTAAACTGGAAAATAGTGTTCGTGATACCAAACGCGAAATTCGACGTGCCCAGGAAGATTACCGGGAAGACTTGAATTTGCGCCGCAATGAAGAACTTCGCAAACTGCAAAAACGTGTCAAACGTGCCATCACCACAGTGGCAACCAGAAAAAATTATGACATTGTGATGGGTGAAGGAGTTTTATATTCTTCAGGACGTGTGGATATCACCAATGATATTCTTCAAGTGCTGGAGGAAGAATTCAAGAGTGCGCCTGCTGCCAGCAGTGCTATCGAGTAATTATATCAATCAATAAAGGTAGGGTCCTTGGCATACACACTTCATGAGCTAGCTGAGGCAGTTAATGGGCAAGTCAAAGGCAATCATGATTATAAAATTAATGATGTCGCGACTATTCAACATGCTGGACCCGACAGCATCACTTTTCTGGCCAATCGCAGTTATTGCAAATACCTGGAAACCACAAAGGCCGGCGCGGTCATTCTGGCCGAAAATGATCTGCAAAGCTGCCCGGTAGCAGCTATTGTCGTCACTAACCCCTATCTAGCCTACGCTAAAATTGCCAGCATATTGAGACCGGCTGAAACTCCATCAGCGACCAAACATGCTTCTGCCAGCATTGATCCGACTGCTAAAATTTCACAGAGCGCCAGCGTTGCTGCCAATGTAGTCATTGAGGCGGGTGTCAGCATTGGTGAGAACTCCATCATCGGTCCCGGATGTGTGATTCAGCAGAACGCAACGGTCGGTTCAGATGCCAGACTGATTGCAAATGTTACTCTTTGTCATGATGTGCAGGTGGGTGATGAGGTGATTTTACATCCAGGCGTGGTTATAGGGGCTGACGGCTTTGGAATTGCCAATGATCAAGGTCGATGGGTAAAAGTACCACAACTAGGTTCCGTCGTTATTGGAAACCAGGTCGAAGTGGGTGCAAATACAACGATTGATCGAGGTGCATTAGAAGATACGGTGATAGAGACAGGAGTTAAGCTCGATAATCAGATACAGGTGGCGCATAACGTCAAGATCGGTGAAAATACTGCCATCGCAGGTTGTACGGGTATTGCGGGTAGTACTGTCATTGGGAAACAATGCGCTATTGGCGGTGCAGTTAACATTGTAGGTCACCTGAATATCACTGATAATGTCCAGATTACTGCTGCGTCCACTGTGACACAGGATATCTCTGAACCAGGACTGTATTCTTCAGGAACACCGCTTCAGAAAAACAGCCAGTGGCGTAGGAATTTTGTCCGTTTCGGTCAGCTGGACACAATTACTAAAAAGTTACGCCAGCTAGAAAAATTATTTCAAGACAAGTCAGCAGGATAAACACTATGTCGTCTGAGAATACGATGGATATCAATTCCATATTAAATTATTTGCCACATCGGTATCCCTTTTTATTAATCGACCGCATAGTGGATTACAAGGCAGGTGAATACCTGACAGCATATAAAAATATCACCTATAACGAGAACTATTTTGTCGGACATTTTCCAATTCGTCCTATCATGCCCGGTGTATTAATTTTGGAAGCGTTGGCACAAGCGACTGGCATTCTAGCCTTTAAAACTAATGGCACTATGCCTAGTGATAATTCATTATATTATTTTGTCGGTATTGACAAAGCGCGTTTCAAACAGCCAGTTGAACCTGGTGATCAGTTATTTCTGGAAGTGAAGCTGGAAAAGAAAAAAGGCCCTATCTGGAAATTCATTACTGTGGCCAAAGTCGATGGAAAAGTGGTCGCTACCGCAGACATCATGTGTGCTGAGAAGGACATCTAAAGTTGATTCACGCAACGGCAATCATTGACCCAAGTGCCAGACTGGGAAATCGTGTTGAAGTTGGACCGTACAGTGTTATCGGTGCGAATGTTGAAATCGGAGATGGAACGGTTATCGGTCCTCATGTCGTTATTAAAGGGCCTTGCACCATCGGTAAAGATAACAAGATACTTCAGTTTGCATCAATTGGTGAAGATCCGCAGGATAAAAAGTATGCCGGTGAAGCGACGCAGCTGATCATCGGTGACAGGAATCTGATCAGGGAATGCTGCACCATCAATCGTGGAACCGTACAAGGTGGTGGAGTAACGCGCATTGGGTCAGATAACTGGATTATGGCTTATGTTCATATTGCTCATGACTGTATGATTGGTAACCATATTGTATTTGCTAATGGAACGACTCTGGCCGGCCATGTCACCATTGAAGACTATGTTATTCTGGGTGGTTTCACCATGATCCACCAGTTCGTTGTGCTAGGTAAATACTGTTTCACGGGAATAAACAGTATTGTATTAAAAGACATCCCGCCCTATGTGATGACATCAGGTCAACCCGCTACGCCTCACGGGCTGAATTCTGAAGGATTAAAACGGCATGGCTTTGAGTCTGACGTTATTCACAAAAT
>Ga0316205_10001961_pt1 | contig 23248 bp, 17 predicted proteins | sample 3monthpyrite_MG_FD_204941 | JGI IMG/M metagenome (GOLD analysis project Ga0316205, IMG submission 204941) | Microbial mat bacterial communities from mineral coupon in-situ incubated in ocean water Damariscotta River, Maine, United States -... | ecosystem: Environmental > Aquatic > Marine >... | reverse complement strand
GCAAACGAGCTGAATCAAATTGCAAAAGAGACCGCCAAAAAAGAAAAAATAGATTTAAATGGATCAAGTCATGAATTATTCCAGCTTTCTTAAATATTACGCAACACATCCCAAATACAAAGCGCCAAATGGGCCAAATTTGCATGCTAAAAGTTGGCAAACCGAAGCAGCATTGCGAATGTTGTTGAACAATCTGGATGCAGAAGTAGCCGAAAATCCGGATGAATTTATTGTATATGGCGGGAACGGACAAGCGGTTAGAAATAGAGCCGCGTTAGAAAAAATCATAGAAGTGCTGTTGGTATTGGATGAAGACCAAAGCCTGTTAATTCAATCCGGTAAACCGGTTGGTGTAGTTCGAACTCATGCCGAGGCACCACGAGTTTTAATCGCCAATAGTAACCTGGTACCTGAATGGGCAACTTGGGATCATTTCAATGAATTGAAAGAACGCGGTTTGATGATGTACGGTCAAATGACGGCCGGTTCCTGGATATATATTGGAACTCAGGGCATTTTACAAGGAACTTATGAAACGTTTATTGCTTGCGGCCAAAAGCATTTTCAAAGTGATCTCAGAGGAAAATTGTTGGTGACCGGTGGACTCGGGGGAATGGGCGGAGCACAACCATTAGCGGCAACTATGGCTGGCGCCACCTTTTTAGGGGTTGATGTTGATCCGACCCGCATCGAAAAAAGAATGAAAACCCGATACATTGATAAAATGACCGGTTCTTATGATGAAGCCATTCAATGGGTACAGGCGGCGAAAGAAAAAAAGGAAAACATTTCTGTAGGTCTTGTTGGCAACATTGTTGATGTTTTGGGCAAACTTATTGAAGATGGGATTACTCCGGATATTTTAACCGATCAAACTTCAGCCCATGATCCACTGAATGGTTATGTGCCGGTGGGTATTAGTTTAAACGAAGCATTGGATTTGAGAAAATCGGATCCCAAAGAATATGAGAAACGTTCAATTGAAAGTATGGCTGCACACGTTCGCCACATGTTGACTTTGAAAGACCAAGGAGCCATTACCTTTGATTATGGCAATAATCTACGAGCGTATGCCCAAAAAGGTGGTGTAGAAAATGCTTTCGATTTCCCGGGATTTGTACCGTCGTACATTCGTCCACTATTTTGTGAGGGAAAAGGACCATTTCGCTGGGCTGCATTATCCGGTGATCCTGAAGATATTTTTACAACAGATAAGGCGTTGATGGAAGCTTTTCCTGAAAATGAAGGACTAATTAATTGGCTGAAACAAGCGCAGGAGAAAGTGGCTTTTCAAGGACTTCCTTGTCGGATTTGTTGGCTAGGTTTAGGTGAGCGTGAAAAAGCTGGTCAAATTTTTAACGAATTGGTTAGAACCGGAAAAGTAAAAGCCCCGCTTGTAATCGGACGCGACCATTTAGATTGTGGATCAGTCGCATCACCAAATAGAGAAACAGAAGGAATGCTAGATGGATCCGATGCCGTAAGCGATTGGCCGTTGCTGAATCTGCTTTCGAATGCAAGTGGTGGTGCAACTTGGGTTAGTTTCCATCATGGAGGTGGAGTTGGGATGGGATACAGCCAACACGCCGGAATGGTAGTTGTGGCTGATGGAACAGATCGTGCAGAACGATGCCTAAAAAGAGTACTCCACAACGATCCGGCAATGGGAATTTTTCGTCATCACGATGCAGGGTATGATCTGGCAACACAAGTTGGTGAAGATCATGATATACTTATTTGACCCCATCTGTCTAACTTAAGGCAAACTAAAAAAATGAAGTCATTCAGAGCGAAAGCGAAGAATCTACAAAACTAGTAGTCTTGATGATTTTATAGAAAAGGAAAAGGAAGAAGTCGAGAACGAAACACAACTTTAGTATGATCAAAAAATAATAAAATGAGCTCAACACGACTATACGGCCCATTTCATCAACTCATTTCCATGGAGGGATCGAGCCTGTACGGTCCAATTGCCGATGATGAAATTACCAATTTGGCGGAAGCCGGAATTTTAGTAGAAGATGGCATCGTCAAAGAAATTGCGGAATATTCATCATTAACAGAAAAATATAAACGAGTAAATCGAGTAAGCCCAGGCCAAAAAAAATGGATAGCAGTTCCTTCATTCATTGATTGCCACACACATATTTGCTGGGCAGGAACGAGGGTTAATGATTACGCTGCACGTGTAGCCGGCAAAACGTATCTCGAAATTGCAGCTGCCGGTGGTGGTATTATGGACACAGTTAACGCGACAAGATCAGCAAGTGAAGAAGAATTGGTTCAAGGAATTTTATGCCGAGTTGATGAGCATCTGAAAAGGGGCATCTCAATAATTGAAGTGAAATCTGGTTATGGATTGAATGTTGAAGATGAACTGAAAATGTTACGAGCTATAAAATTAGCCAACAAGGAATCCATAGCAAATTTGATCCCAACATTTTTAGGCGCCCACATCAAACCGAAAGATTTTAATGGTTCCAATACTGACTATTTAAAAGTGATGTTGAATAAGGTCGTTCCAATAATTCAGGAAGAAGAGTTAGCCGGCAGAGCAGATATGTTTGTGGAAGAAGGAGCATTTTCCTTTGATGAAGCTCGATGGTACGCAAATGAACTTAAAAGATTAGGGTTTCATTTAACCATGCACGTTGATCAGTTTCATGCGGGTGGATCACAAATTGCAACCGAAATTGGCTGTGTATCAGCGGACCATTTAGAGTTTACGGATGAAGAAGGAATTGGGTCATTTTCAAAATCAGAAACAGTTGCAGTTGCGTTACCCGGCGCTTCTTTAGGTTTAGGAATGCAGTTTAGTCCGGCAAGAAAATTATTGGACGCCGGAGCCTGCCTAGCAATTGCAAGTGATTGGAATCCGGGTTCAGCGCCCATGGGAGATTTGACTACACAGTCTTCAATTTTAGGGGCTTCAGAAAAACTGAGTATCGCTGAAACATTAGCAGGAATTACAACTAGAGCTGCTCACGCTCTTCGGCTTGATGCAGGCACGCTTTCTGAAAACAAAACTGCACGGTTTAATATTTTTGAGACAGATGATTATAGAAATATTTTCTATCAACAAGGGCAGATGAGACCGGTTAGCTCAGTAATTGGTAATAATATTTTTCAGCATGAGTGATTCAATTTATACACCAACTAGCGCCGAAATGTGGTCAGGGAGAGTCGATTCGGAAAAAGATTCACTTAGTTATCGATGGCATCAAGTAGTGCAATGCTTAAATATAAATGAGTTAAATCAATCAGAAGAATTTGCGTTACTTGGTTTCGCTTGTGATGTAGGCGTAGCTCGAAATAAAGGTAGAGTAGGTGCAGCGGGCGGTCCGGATTATCTCCGTTCTTCCATCGGGAGTTTATGCTGGCAGGGAGAAGAAAGTAGATTCCTAGATGTTGGAACTATCACGCCAAGAAACAATGATCTTGAAAGTGCCCAAATTGCATTAGGCAAGCATGTAAAACTATTACTGGAGAATCAGAAAAAACCAATTATTATTGGCGGTGGCCATGAAACAGCATTTGGCCACTATTTGGGAATCGCTTCTTATTTGAAATCAAGACAACCAAGTGCAAAGCTCGGAATTTTGAATATTGATGCCCACTTTGATTTAAGATCCTATGAATTTGGAGCTCACTCAGGCTCCCCTTTTCTCCAAGCTTTGGAGCAAGCAAAATTAAAGGAAATTGACTTGAAGTACTTTGTACATGGGATAAATCCACACAACAATACAAAGTCACTTTTTGAAACTGCGGAGAAATTGAAAGTCGAATTCAACTCCAATAAAGAGGTAATTAATAACGATAAATCAGCACTTCAAAAACTAAAAGCATTCGTCGAAGATCGAACTCATATTTACTTAACAATTTGTTTGGATGTGTTTGATGCCCCGATTGCACCTGGTGTAAGTGCACCTGCTTGGCATGGAATTCAGCTTCAGAAAGCTCTTGATGTAATTGCGTTAATCAAGAGTTCCGGTAAACTTATAAGCATGGATATTTGCGAACTAAATCCAGTTTTTGATCAGGATAATCGTACGGCTAAACTCGCCGGAATGTTAATCGCTGAGTTACTTCAAGGCGTTTAACGCTAGCCTTGCTTCCTCATGATCACTATCAAATTCTAGTGCTGATTGATATGCACGCATGGCATTCTCATTTTCATTTTGATGTTCTTCGATGGTGCCAAGTCTGAAGTATGCCCACGCCATAAACGAATCAGACACTTCATTTTCCAGAGCAATGAATTTATTAATGTATAATTTTCCTGTTTCCAGATGATCGCCGGAAACAGCAGCCAATCGGCCAATTTGATAAAATGAACTTGAGAAATTTTCATCTAGTTCAAGTGCTTTCATGTAGTTTTCAAGTGCTTGATCAAATAAGTTATAACGTTGCTGGGCATTGCCAAGATTATGATAGATAACGGCGGTTGTATCATTTACTTGAAGTTGTTGAAGGGCAATATCAGCTGCGGTTGAATACTTAGCTTGGTTGAAATAAAAATTGAACAATTGATAGTGGGAACCCATGATTTCAGGGTGCTGTTCAATAGCAGTTTTGTAGTGATATTCTGCAATCTCGACTTCATCATAATAGGTGTAGATTCGGCCCCAAGCTATAGTGCCGGCTTCTGTATCTATTTTTTCCAATGCCGTTGCTTGAAGTTCAGCTTTGCTCCTGCCACCGCCAAGAAATCGTGGTGCTTGCAAATAATATTCAATAGCACTTTCTCGCGCTTCAATATTATTTGGATCCAATTCTATAGCTTTTTCGTAATTCTTGCGACTGTTTCGTGCCAAACCTGCCTGTTGCAGTATAGAAGCATTCTGTGCCTGTCTGCCAAAAGAATGACCAAGCCACATATAGTAATAGGAATTGCCGGAATTTAACTCTGCAGCTTTCTCAAACTCTTTAACCGCTTTTTTTAATTCATCCTGCTCAAATTGACTTCTGCCCGCATAAAAGTAAACTTCAGGATTGCTCCGGTCGGTTGATTTTAGCTTTTGAAATGTTTGAAGCGCGCTTTCGTAATCACCATTTTCAAATTGAGCAACACCCTCTTGAAAAGTTTGGGCAGTTGCCGCGTTCGTTAAAACGAATATTAAAAATATGATGCCAAGTATTTTTCTCATAACCATTCCCCAAATTATGTTGAGAAATCAACTACGGCGTATAAAAATTGATGTTTCGCAGGTGTTAATTCTGAGAATGTAATGCCACTCTATTTCCCTCTGAATCAATGAATACAGCCATGTAGCCATGATCCGGAGAAATTTGTTTTTTTGGCATGGTTACAGAACCACCAGCGGCTTCAATTCGATTTTGTACTTCTTGAAGATCAGGATTTGCATTCAAGTAGATCAAAGGACCGTGAGAATTAGAAGGAATATACCATGCCGGATGATATGCTATTGCTCCCGAAATGGTGTCCATGAGACTGGGAAAGACAGCCATCTTATGGTTTTCTCCCAAATCCATAAACGCTAATTCTACTTTAAAGATCGTTTCGTAAAACGTTTGGGCTCTGTTAATATCAGTTGCCGGTATTTCGAACCAGCTGACAGCATGTTTTAAAGAACTCATTTTAATAAAGTTAATTTTGGTTTACATCAACCTAATTGATGAGTGGGACTAATTCAAGATCGAAGCTTTTCCAATAAATGATTTAGCTGAACCGCTTCATCATTTGTCAACTTGTTAAAAATAGCATCTAAATTTTTGAGTTTTGTACTGATTGTAGAAAGTAAGTATTCCCCTTCCGGTGTAATAAATACCTGAATTTTACGACCATCATGTGGGCAAGGATTCTTCTTAGCGAGTCCTTTTGAGATAAGCCGATCAACGATTCTGGATGAATCCGACATTTTGTCGATCATTTGTTCACAAATCTTATTGGTAGAAAGAGGCTCGCCTTTGGCATCTTGTAGAATTAGCAGAATGTTGTATTGCTGCTGAGTGATATCAAATTGATTCATGAATGTTTTGATCTCATTCTTCAGCCAACCATTAGTTTGCAGCAAAAACTCACGAAGTTTATGCCATTCGTTTTGATAGAGAAGTGTATCGGCTTTATTCATTGTTTAAACTTAGATGATTAAACTTTAATGTATAAACAATAATTAAAGTAATAAATTCAAAAACTGCAAAAAAGTACTTTTAGGAGTTAGATTTTGGTTTATAAAGAGCAATAGTATTACCTGCAAGAATCAGCACTGCTCCACTTAAGCTGTTTACCGTCCAATGATAATCTTCGAAGATGGTTGAGATGATGAGTGCGATGACCGGTACGATAAGACTTACATAGGCAGCTTTTCCGGCGCCAATATTTCCTACCAGGGTGAGATAAGCTCCAAATGCAATAATAGAACCAAATACGGCCAGGTATAAAAGTGAACTTATATATTCAGTAGTAACGATGAATGAAAGTTCTTTACCGGATATGAAAGCGATCATCATCATAGCTGCTCCGCCATAAGCCATTCCAAAGGCATTACAAGAGATAACCGGAATACCGGATTTTGTGTTTCGGGCAGAGGTTATGTTTCCAAGGGAAGCAACAAGAGTTCCCCCGATTGCTAACATCAACCCGATTAGTTTCCCGTCATCAAATGAAAAGGCTTTTAGATCGTCCCAAAAAACAAGAGTAGTTCCAAAAAGGCCTAAAAGCCCACCAGCTATAACTTTGTATTCCAATTTATTCTTTAAAAAGATTCGGGCATTAATGATGTTGAAAAAAACGAGCAGGGAAAATATCAAACCAACCAACCCACTGGTTAAGTAAAGTTCTGACATATAGATAAGCCAATAGTTGAAGCCAAAAATTAGCAATCCTTGAAGCAGAATAAATGCATGTTCTTTTCTAGTGAATGAGAGTTTTAGCTTTAGAAAACGAGCCACAACCAGCATAAAAATACCAGCCAGCAAAAAGCGATAAGAAACGGAAAACATGGGGTCTACATCACCCACCTGAAATTTAATCACATACCATGTGCTACCCCAGATGAGTGTTGGGATGATGAAAAGAGCAATGTTTTTCATGGAGGTTTAAACCTTTCTAAGATGCTCATTTTTAGCAGCTAAAGCTGCGCCAATGATACCGGCATGATTTCGGTTTTGAGCCGGAACAACGGGCGTTTGTATGGTGATGTATTCAGAAAATTGATCGTATTTCTTGCTAATACCACCGCCAATAATTATTAACTCAGGATAGAACAAATTCTCAAGATGACCCAGATATTCATTCACACGTTTACCCCAGCTTTCATAATCTAGTTCCTCTTTCTCACGAATTGAATTTGCCGCGTAATGCTCTGCCTTCATATTCTTTAAAAATAAATGGCCAAGCTCAGTATTTGGGAGTAATTTTTTTTCATTAAAAATAGCGGTCCCAATTCCAGTTCCGAATGCTGCAATAAGCACAACACCGTTTTCATTTTTACCGGACCCAAATTTCATTTCTGCAAAACCTGCAGCATCAACATCATTAACTAAATGAGTCGGACATCCGGTCTCATTTTCAATCAAGGCAGCTGCATTAACCCCAATCCAACTATTATCAATATTTGAGGCTGTTCGTACAATTTCATTCACCACAGCTGCGGGGAAACCGACTCCAACTTGGGCTTTCCATTTAAATTCCCGAATAAGTTCAGAAATAGAATGTATAACAGCTTCCGGTGTAGCCGGTTGTGGTGTCAGAATCCTATGACGGTCCGTTATTAGTTCACCTATCTTTGTATCAACAATGGCACCTTTTATGCCGGTGCCTCCAACATCTATTCCAAGTATTTTCATAGCCTAAATCTATTAAACAATTTGAGAAATCAGAAATGAATTTGTTAACCTACGCAAAGTACGCATCGGGTTGAATGGGGCATATATTCGAGGCGACCAAACGGAATTTCCTTCCCACATTTCCGACACACTCCAAAATTCTTTTCTTTAAGTCGATCTAAGGTTCTTTCCAGCCGTTGAATGAGTTTACGTTTATCGCGAAGTACAGCTTCATTGATGGTTTTGTTATTGATTGCATCCATCCTAGAAATACGGCCAATGGATGCATCCAAAGGAATAGGTTTTGTAAGCTCCTCAAGTTCCGAAACTTCTATGACTAGATATTCAAGGTTATGGTGAATGATTTTTTCAATTTTCTCAAGCTGTCGTTTGGTCATAAAGCAACCTTTTAATTACAGAGAAAGTAAGGAGATGACGCAGGAATAAGAAAAAAGGGCATTTGTTAGTTTGAATATTGAGCTTAAGATTAAGAAAAAACTATTTTTTTTACGTTATTGATATGGGTTAATTTTTAGGAAATACTATGAAAATTCAACTGTTTATTGAAGAGCTAAAACGTCGAAACGTATTTCGTGTAGCTACGGCCTATGCAATAGCGGGCTGGTTGATTATACAGATTGCTACCTCTGTTTTCCCGGCTTTTAATTTTCCGGATTGGACCCAACAGTTCGTTATTATTATCACAATGATAGGGTTCCCATTATCACTCATTTTTGCGTGGGCGTTTGAGCTGACCCCGGAAGGATTGAAGAAATCAGCTGAAGTAGAAATTACAGAGTCCGTTACAAACCGAACAGGAAAGAAACTGAACAGAGTCATAATCTCAGTACTTTCAGTTGCCGTATTTTTCCTACTTACCGAACGTATTTTCTTTGCTGAATCGTCCATCTTGGAAAGAAATTCAGCCCAGTTCGAAACGGCCTCGATTGCCGTGTTACCTTTTGCAGATTTATCCCCCGAGGGAGATCAGGAATATTTTTCAGATGGCCTTTCCGAAGAGTTATTGAATGTGTTGGCCAAAGAACAAGACATGAAAGTGGCGGGGCGGACCTCTTCTTTCAAGTTCAAAGGTCAAAATGAAAACCTGACATTGATAGGCTCAGAATTGGGAGTAAATCACATTCTGGAAGGCTCGGTTCGGAAAGCAGGAAATACCATTCGAATTACTGCTCAACTTATTAAAGTAGACGATGGCTTTCACATGTGGAGCGAAACCTACGATCGGGAATACACTGCAGAAAACATTTTTCGTATTCAGGACGAAATCTCCCAAATGGTGTTGAATGAATTGAAAGTCCGCTTGCTTCCTGAGGATACGGAAGAACCCATTGCCAGTAACGAAGAATTACCCACCGCCGACATTGAAGCTTATGAGGCATTTCTTAAAGGAAATCAACTGGTTCGAAATCGAGAAATTGAAGACATAGATAAAGCTATTGATGAATATGAACGTGCTATTGATATCGATCCTAATTTTGCTATGGCCTATGCGCGGTTAGCAATTGGATACTTTCTTCGATATGAATACGGAAATGTTGAAAAAGATGAGATTAAAGAATTAATAAGACGAAACGCGGATAAAGCATTGTTTATTGACCCTACAAATGCCTTTGCTTATGCTTCAATAAGTAGGTTCTATGCTATTGAAGAAGACCTGGAAAATGAATTGGAAGCCATTGAAAAGGCACATCAATTAAGTCCAAATAATCCAATCATTACTAATTGGTTTGGGGTTAGTAATAATGGCGAGGATAATGATAGAAGAGATAGTCTGTATCTAGCAGCGTATGAATTGGATCCTTTACATCCGGTTATTGCTGTTAATACTGGTGGTGTACATTATTTCAGAGGAGATTATGATTTAGCAGAAGAAATTTGGGGAAAAAATATTGAGACAAACCCAGATTATTTGCAAACATATATTTCAAAAATCCGACTTGTGCGTATGGAACCCTATGGAAATGTAGATGAGGCATTCATTATTTCTTATAACGGATACAAATCAAATCCTGAGAAGTTAAGCTTTATTCAACAGTTGCAATCATCAGCCAATGATTTTGATCTGGATTCATTGTGGTATCAATTGAATGATGAAATCCTTCGTTTATTTCCAAACAATCCGAATGCTTTATATGCAGTCAATAATTTAAAATTTGACGAATTGAATAAGTTAATTGATGACGAAAAGTATGCCGAAGCGAAACTTTATGCAGAAAATAATTTATCCGAATTTATTGAAGAAGACAGTGTTGGGTTCGAAAGATATTTTAGTACCCTTGAAGGCTCATCTAAACTTAATGACTTCTTTGAGAAGCAAGAGTATGACAATGCCTTCGAAATCATTCAGGATTATTTTCCTGAATATTTAACGGATACACTGACAGTACATCCTGATTGGTCAATGGAAACGTGGAGAATTAAGTATTTATTCAAACATGTTGGAAGAGACGATTTAGTTCAAAACCTAGAAGAATTAGAATATGAATTTGGGGATTGGATAGAGTTTGAATACGAGAAAGATATTTTAAAAGAAGCACCAAGAGTTGTATATGCTTTGGCTATGGAGAGTTTGTATAACAATAATATAGATCGATATACAGAGATTGTTGAAGAACTCTACTTCAATCGAAAGTATAAGCTAAACAGGTGGAATGAGTTTTTTGATCAGCCACATGAAATTGAAATATTGGAAAACCATCCTGAACTCCAACAATTAATTGATCGCATTGAAGCCGACCAACAGCGGATGAAGGATAACGTAGTGGCATTTTTAAAAGAAGAAGGCGTTTGGCAAGAAAGTTGGGAGGAGCAAGAGAATTAAAAATGAAAAATTTAAAAATTTCAGATAACTCCAACCATTTATGTCATCCTTCTCCGCCAGCTGGCGGAGAAGGATCTTCAATGCTTGTAATATGATAGATGCATTTTTCTTACTTAGAATGACAGTAACGGTGGGCGTTAATGAAGATTAATCAATTCATTGAAGAGCTAAAGCGACGTAATGTATTTCGCGTTGCTACGGCGTATGCCAATGCTGGATTAACGCGGATTTTTCATTCTTTGTCATGTCGAGCAACGCCGAGACATCTAAAAATTCATTCTGCTCACGTTCATTTTCCGCAAGAAAGACCTACAAAACTAGTTAATGGTGCAGATTCTTTGCGTTCGCTCAGAATGGCACCAACTGATTTTGAATTGTTTTATTCTCATTCAAAATCCATAATCCAAAATTCAGAATTGGGAAAATGAACATTTCGAATTTTATTGAAGAACTAAAAAGACGCAACGTATTTAAAGTAGCCGCGGCCTATGGCATTGCAAGTTGGTTGCTGGCGCAAATAGCGAATGTATTAGAAGAAGCGCTCGAACTCCCAGCATGGTTTGATGCGGTAACGGTGTCGGCGTTGCTCATTGGTTTTCCAATAGCACTCATTTTCGCATGGGCGTTTGAGCTTACTCCCGAAGGGATCAAAAAATCAAAAGAAGTAGAAATTACAGAGTCCGTTACAAACCGAACGGGAAAGAAACTGAACGGGATTATCATTGCGGTACTTTCGGTAGCGGTCTTTTTTTTATTGGTTGAGCGCATTTTTTTCGCTAAAAGCTCGATTCTGGAAAGTTCTGGTCAAACCGCTCAGCTTGAGAATGCATCTATTGCAGTTCTTCCATTTGCAGATTTATCTCCTGAAGGGGATCAAGAATATTTTTCGGACGGCCTTTCCGAGGAGTTATTGAATGTGCTGGCCAAAGAACAAGACATGAAAGTGGCGGGGCGCACGTCTTCCTTTAAATTTAAAGGTCAAAATGAAAACCTGACTTTGATCGGCTCAGAATTGGGAGTAAATCACATCCTGGAAGGATCTGTTCGAAAAGCAGGAAACACCATTCGTATCACGGCTCAGCTGATTAAAGTAGACGATGGGTTTCATGTGTGGAGTGAAACCTACGATCGGGAATATACCGCAGAAAACATTTTTCGTATACAGGACGAAATCTCACAAATGGTACTCAATGAATTGAAAGTCCGCTTGCTTCCTGAGGATACGGAAGAACCAATTGCCAGTAACGAAGAATTACCCACCGCCGACATTGAAGCTTATGAAGCTTATCTAAGAGGTACGGAGCTACTTCGGAATCGCGATCCGGGTGAAATTGAATTAGCGATAGAACAATTTAAGAAAGCCACAGAAATTGATCAGGGGTTTGCGCAAGCCTATGCTTACATATCGTACTCTTATGCTCGATTGTATGAATATGGCAGCATTGATAAAGAAGAAGTCACGGAGCTAATTCGCTCGTATGCTGATAGAGCATTATTCATAAATCCGGAAATACCGAGAGCCTATGCGGGATTGAGTGCGTTTTACGAGCTCAAAGAAGACACCACGAACTCGATTAATGCAATAAAACGGGCTTTTGAACTCAATCCAAATGATGCTGAAATGGTGAACTCGTATGGGGTAATGTTGGGGGATTTTGAAGAATTTGAGTCTGATTATGCAGATAGGTCAGATAGTTTAATGCGTGTTGCTTATGCACTGGACCCATTAAACCCGGTAGTTGCAACTAATATGGCCAGAGTGTATCGATTTGAGAAAAATTTTGACAAAGCCTTTGAGGTGTTAGATAAGAATATTGAAACGAATCCAGATTTTTTAAACTCATACACTCAAAAAATATACATTTTAAGAGGAGAGGGATTTGGGAAATGGGACGAGGCATTCATAGAAGCATATAAAGGGTATCAAAATAATCCCGAGAGTTTAACATTCATGAGAGTACTCCATGGATCGATTGAATATTTTGAGTTAGACTCTCTGGAAACTAATCTAAATCATGAAATAATAAGATTATATCCCAATAACTCATCTGCTGATGAAGTAAGATTAATATTTAAGTTCCAAGAATTCAATGCCTTACTTGACAATGAGGAATATGAAGAAGCCAAGGCTTATGCCAATGAAAACCTGTTAGAAGAAATCGGTGCTGACATAGATGAATTCAATGAATGGTTCGACAATGCTGAGTCAAGAGCTCTTTTTGACAATTATTATGAAAACAGGGAATTCCAGAAAGCCTTCGAAATAATCACAGAAATGAGACCAGAGTATCTTACAGATACATTAACTACTCACCCAGATTGGAACGGGCAAACAATGAAGCTCAAATACTTATTCCAACAAGTTGGCAGAGAAGATTTGGTAGAGAATTTAAGTGAGCTTAAATACGAATTTGGTGATTGGATTGAATTTGAATATGACAAAGATATTAGCAGAGAAGACGCTAACGCGGTGTTTGCATTGGCACAAGAGAGTATATACAACAATGATTTATCCCGATATATAGAAATCATAGAAGAAGTATACTTCACAAGGAAGATTAAAGAAAGGCCTGGGAGCTATGATTTCAATGAACCTCATGAAAAAGATTTACTAGAAAATCCTGAGTTAAAAGAACTCATAGATCGTATTGCAGCAGACCAACAGCGGATGAAGGATAACGTAGTGGCATTTTTAAAAGAAGAAGGCGTTTGGGAAGAAAGTTGGGAGACCACCGATGAAGATTAATCAATTCATAGAAGAGCTAAAACGTCGAAACGTATTTCGGGTAGCTACAGCCTATGCCATTACGGGTTGGCTCATCATACAAATATTCGATACTATTGCTCCACAACTCGGTTTTCCGGAATGGATTGCACCTCTTGTAACTATGTTGGTGCTTGTGGGTTTTCCTTTAGTATTGATCTTTGCATGGGCGTTTGAGCTAACCCCAGAGGGTTTGAAAAAATCTAACGAAATTGATATTACTGAATCTGTAACCAATTCTACGGGAAGAAAATTGAATGGACTAATAATTACAGTCCTTTCAATGGCCATCATTTTTTTATTGGTAGAACGTGTTTTCTTTGCCAAACAAGCAATTCTGGATGATGCCCGAGAACTCGCAAATATGGACAATACTTCCATTGCAGTGCTTCCCTTTTTAAATATGAGCGATGACGAAGGAAATGAGTATTTCAGTGATGGTCTTTCCGAAGAATTGTTGAATGCATTAGCCAAAATTGAAGAACTGAAAGTCACAGGGCGAACTTCCTCATTCAAGTTTAAAGGTCAAAATGAGGACTTAAAAACGGTTGGCGCAGAATTAGGTGTTAATCATATTCTGGAAGGAAGTGTGCGAAAATCTGGGGACAGAGTTAGGGTAACTGCACAGTTGATAAAAGTGGATGATGGATTTCATATGTGGAGTGAGACCTATGATCGAGAATTGACGGCAACTAATGTTTTCGATATTCAAGATGATATTTCCCGAGAGGTGTTGGCGCAGCTAAAGGTGCAGCTTTTACCAGAAGAAGCTCCTGAGTCGGATGAAATTCCAACCCAAGATATTGAGGCCTATCAATCCTATTTGAAAGCTAATCAAATGATGGTAAATCGAAATTATGATGAAATAGAAGCTGCCATCGCTCTTTATCAGGATGCCATAAGAATTGATCCCGGTTTTGCCAGTGCTTATGCACATCTGGCATTAGCCTATAATTCACAGGCGTACTACGGAAATATCCCTTTAGATCAAACGAAAAGTTTGATGAAAGCAAATATCGATAAGGCGTTTAGTATGAGCCCAAATTTATCGGAAGCTTATGCGGCATTGGGTCATTACGAAGAAACATACGGAACTATAGAAAGTGCTGTTGAAGCCTTTGAAAAAAGCCTGGAGTTAAACCCCAATTTTGTTGACGCCTACAATTGGCTAGGCAACCTCTATCAGCCAATTCAGCTTGATGATGAAGAGAAGCAAATGGAGCTTTATGAAAAAGCATATAGAATTGATCCATTAAATCCTCTGGCCATTTATAACAGAGCAAGAGTAAGCCTGAGTAATGAAGATTACGAGGAGATGCAATTTTACATAGAGAAAAACATTCGAATCAACCCAGATTTCATACCTACCTACTTTCTTCAAGGTACCATTCAACAATCATCTCCTTTCGGAAGGCTGGATAAATCAATAGAATATTTTGATAAAACCAATCAACTGGATCCTAACTTTCCACGCACTAAATCGTTGATGGTAGTTAATGCTTCCACACTTGGGTTGCTTGAAATGGCTGAACAGTACTTTGAGGAGCTTAAAGAAAGATATAGTGAAAGCTTTGAATATCGATCCGTGATAGCCTACTACAATAAACATATCGGCGACTTTACCGATTTCGAGAACGATGTATTAGGATTTTACGAGCGAACCGGCGTTGGTCCGCAGGATAATTTCGATTTCTATGATTTGTATAATTATGCTACACACACTGGAAATATTTCGAGGGTTCTCCCTTACTTCAGAAACTTTGACTCAGGCTTGTTTCAAGATTCATTATCAACCCTTACAAAAGTAAACGCGGATGAAGCCAACGCACTCATTCCGTTGTTAAGAAAATCAGGTAATTCAACTCAGGCAAACGTTCTTGCAATTGCTCTCTGTGATTATGCAAATCGATCAAGTGAATGGCTAAAAAATGGTACCAAGGATCAACAGTTTTTAAGGAATCAGGCATCATGTGCCTTTGTGAATGCGGATTATGAAAGTCTGGCAATTATTTTCAGAGATATTTATGAAAATCATAGAGACATCTTCCTTCTATATAATGTGATACAGGATATTCAACAAAATTACCCGGATGGATACATTGATTCTATTGAGGAATTGCACAAAGAATTATTAGTAGACCTTGCAGAACAAAGGAATAATACGGTGGAGTATTTTAAAGCAAATGAACGCTGGAATTCGGAATGGGAGGTTTCAGAATGAAAATTTCAAAATTCATTGAAGAACTAAGACGACGAAATGTATTTCGTGTAGCTACGGCCTATGCAATAGCGGGCTGGTTGATTATTCAGATTGCTACCTCTGTTTTCCCGGCTTTTAATTTTCCGGATTGGACCCAGCAGTTCGTTATTATAATCACAATGATAGGGTTCCCATTATCAATCATTTTTGCCTGGGCATTCGAATTAACTCCGGAAGGTTTAAAAAAATCGAAAGAGGTTGAAATCACAGAATCGGTAACAAATCGAACGGGAAAGAAACTGAACGGGATTATCATTGCCGTACTTTCGGTGGCGGTCTTTTTTCTTTTAATTGAACGGATTTTCTTTGCAGAATCAAGCATTTTGGATAGAAATTCGGCTGACTATGAAGTAGCTTCCATCGCGGTACTTCCTTTCGTAAATATGAGCGATGACGAAAGTAATGAGTATTTTAGTGATGGTCTTTCCGAAGAATTGTTGAATGGATTAACTAAACTTGAAAATATACAAGTAGCCGGTAGAACGTCATCATTTCAGTTTAAAGGATCGAATCCTGATTTACGTGACGTGGGAGATCAACTTGGGGTAGCTCACATACTTGAAGGTAGTGTCCGAAAATCAGGTAACAGGGTACGAATAACAGCACAATTAATTCAGGCCGATAATGGATTTCATTTGTGGAGTGAAACCTATGATCGTGAACTTACTGCAACTGATATTTTTGATATTCAGGAAGAGATAACCAGAAAGGTTGTTGCAGAATTAAAGATCCAGTTACTGCCTCAGGAAGAAGAGGAGATTAATAATTTCCCAACCACTGATTTTGAAGCCTATAATGCTTTTTTGGAAGCTACCCAGCTAGAAGTATCTCAAACAGAGGATGATTTACTGGCAGCAGTTGAGAAATATAAAAGAGCCATTCAAATAGATCCGTCATTCGCACTAGCTTATGCTAGGCTTGCCTTGGTATATGGTGATTTGAATTGGAATGGGAACCTTTCCCTTGATGACATGAAAAAGTTGATGAGAGAAAATATCGATCAAGCCTTACTGATTGACGGTAATGAAGGAAAGGCATACGAGGCTTTAGGGTATTATTACCTAAATATCGAGGACAATCAAAAAGCACTTGAGACTTATGAAAGAGCAATGGAGCTTTTACCCGGAGATGCAGAAGTATTGGTTGGATATCACGATGTGTTACATGAGTTTTCTCTCCATGAAGAATCACATGTAGTGCTAATGCAAGCGTATGAAATTGATCCACTAAATCCGGAAATAGGTACCGAGCTTGCCAGTCATTTAATTTATATTGAAGAAACAGAAAGGGGATTAGCGCTTTATGAAGAAATTTTAAAAAACAATCCAAATTATACAGAAGCAAAAGTCAGAATTTCACAAGCTTACGCAGGAATTGGATCTGGTGAGTTAGGCAAAGCTTTTATAAATGTATATGAGGTTTATAAAGAAGACCCGGAAAATGTTGATATAATTGCAAGTCTCTCAGGATTATCTGAAAGCCTCGGTATGTATTTAGTACAAGAACATTTCATTCAAAAAATGGGCGAATTGTATCCAAATAATCAGTTGTACTATTTTATGTACGCGAATTATTATTCCGAACATGGGAAGATTGATGAAATCCTAGAGTTTGTTGATACACAAAGAGGCATTTTTTCCGATGAGTTTAATAAAGAGATTGACACTTTTATCGCACGTTTAACTTTTCTGAAAGGAGAAGAAGAAAAAGCGATAAACATGTATGAGGATATTAACCCCATTGTATTATCTGAATCTGTAATCATTTCTAGTAATGACGAAAAAACAGATATAAACACGTACCTCTATTACCTAAAACATACCGGACAATATAATTCGTATAGGTATCAATACCTCAACGAGGTGTTTTGTGAGTATGCAAAAAAGACTGCAGAAGAAGCAGAATTTGAAGCAGGTAAAAAATATCTAAAATGGGATATTGGTTTATGCGAATTCTATAAAGGAAATACAGAGGCATATCTGGAAATGCTCAGAGAGCAATATTTTGACTTTCGACTTGTCAGCAATTTTCCCGGCTACTTTAGATTTTCAAGAAATCCGAATTCACTAAGTGGGAATCCAGAATACGAGCAACTCAAATCGGAGATTCTTGATGATATTTCGGTTATGAGGGAAGAGGTAATTACCTACCTTAAAGCCCAAGGCGAGTGGAAAGAAGAATGGGGAATGGATTAACCGGTGACGTATGTACACACTTAATCGGCTTCGAAGACTCTATTTAGCAAAAGTTGCGGTTATTTTTACAATTGCCACTTTTTTGATTAACCAGGCCGTAGAAGCCATGGTTGTGGCAGAATTTATTCCGGTTTGGGCGCTTCGTTTCTCGCTTATTCTAACGGCACTAATTTTTCCCCTTGTCATGTATATTGGATATGTAATTATTTACAAGAAATCAGATCCGGAATATGAATCCTATGAATCACAGATTCTCAATCAATGGCTGTTGATATTTTCGATTCTTGTACTTGGCTACGCAATATTTGAACGGTTTTATCATCACTAACTATGAATATTTCAAATCTGTATACCGAACTTAAAAGGCGAAATGTATTTCGCGTGGCTACGGCCTATGCCATTGCCGGTTGGCTCATCATACAAATATTCGATACCATATCTCCACAACTCGGTTTCCCTGAATGGATTGCTCCTTTAGTTACCATTCTGGTTTTAATTGGTTTTCCGTTCGCGGTAATATTTGCCTGGGCATTTGAATTGACTCCCGAAGGAATTCAAAAATCTAAAGAAGTTGATATCACCGAATCGGTGACAAGAAATACAGGGAAAAAGATAAACAAAGTAATTATCTCAGTACTTTCGGTGGCGGTGTTTTTTCTATTAACGGAACGGATATTTTTTGCAGAGTCCACCATTTTAGATAGAAATGTAGCCAAATTTGATGTGGCTTCTATTGCTGTACTCCCTTTTGTAAATATGAGTAGTGATCCGGAAAACGAATTTTTCAGCGACGGCCTCTCCGAAGAACTACTGAACGCTCTTGCTAAAATTAAGGATATGAAAGTAGCCGGGCGCACTTCTACTTTTAAGTTTAAAGGACAAAATGAAAATTTATCTTTTATCGCGAACGAGCTAAAAGTAGAATACATACTTGAAGGGAGCGTACGAAAATCCGGAGACCGTGTTCGCATTACTGCACAGCTTATTAAAGCGGATGATGGGTACCATTTATGGAGTGAAACCTATGACCGAGAACTTACTACTACCGATGTATTTGATATTCAGGAAGAAATAACCCGGCATGTAGTTGAAGAACTTAAGATCAAGTTGCTGCCGGAAGAGCAACATGAGATCGTTTCCAGGCCAACAGATAACCTGGAAGCTTATGAGGTATTCCTAAAAGCAACGCAAACAGAATTAACGCTTGTACCTAAGGATCTTGAAAAAGCTATAGGTTATTATAATCAAGCAGTTGAACTGGACCCTGATTTTAGCGAGGCATATGCCAGAATGGCTATCGCACAGGCATTCTTGTATTTAAATGGTAATGAAAGCCTGGATTATACACTGGAGAAAATGAAGGAAAGTATTGATCAGGCTTTACTTGCCGATCTAAACTCAGGAATAGTCTATCATGCGCTCCACTTTTACCACAGGTTGAATGGTGATGGAGATAAATCAGACGAAGCGTTACTGAAAGCGGTGCAACTGTTACCAAATAATGCGTTGGTAATGGTTTCTTATGCACTGTTGGATAATAATCGATATCGAAATCCTGTAAATGCAGAACGCATTAATAATGCCTATGAGTTAGACCCCGATCATCCAATAGTTGCCACCCAATATGCGCGATATTTATACTGGATAGATGAATTTGAAGAGTCGATGAACTTATTGAATCAAGTAATAGAAAAGTATCCCGACTATTCGGAAGCCTATGATGCAAAGATAGCTCAATTTGTGGATGCCCCTTATGGGGAGATCGAGGAAGCTTTCAAAATTGCGTTTGCTCAATACAAGAAAAACCCCGTTGATGTCAATAATATCTCAACCATGGTTGAGATATCTACAAGTTTAAAATTGAACGGGCTTGCTGCAGATGTCATCAACAACATGAAAAGAGACCTGCCCAATAATCCGGGAATATTCAGAAATGAACGCTTTTTATATTTTGCCACTCAAGATACGGCAGCTCTTACAGACCTGAAATTCAGAATGATAGAACATTTTGATGTTCCTGAAAACAATTTGATATTCTTTGACATAGTAAATCTGTATCTGGCTGAAGATTTTGAAAAAGGGATTGCATTAATTGAAAAAGTCTGGCCTGGGATTAAAGATGAATCTCCTGACACCAACTTACCGGGTATTGTTTATGCGCAATTTCTAACTAAAGCCGGGAAAAATGAACGAGCTTCTGAAATTACTGCATACTATTGCGATTTTTTACGTGAAAATATTGAGACACTCCCGGATGAAACTTACAGGGTAAACGATAATTGGGTTCGGCTTACTTGCCAGGCATTGCTTGGAGAATTTGAAAAAGCATTGAAAACATTGAAAACTGCTTATTTTGAGCAAAACTCCAAAGCAAACTGGTATTACTATAATCTTGCAAATCCTTCACGACAATTACTTTTTGAGCAACCCATGTTTAATGATCTTATCGCTGATATAGAAGCAGATATTATGGGCATGCGGGACAGCGCAGTTGCATACTTAAAAGCCGAAGGCGAGTGGCGCGAAGAATGGGGAGAATAATTTAAATTTTAATTTAGCAGTGTTAAATGGGAAATCAACATTTAACACTTAGCAGTTAACATTATCAAATTGAATATTTCAAATTTTATACAAGAACTAAAACGCCGAAATGTCTTCAAGGTAGCCGTTGCCTATGCCATTGCCGGCTGGTTGATTATTCAAGTGTTTGATACCATTGCTCCACAACTCGGTTTTCCGGAATGGATTGCTCCATTAGTCACCATTCTGGTTTTAATTGGTTTTCCAATCGCAGCCATAATTGCCTGGGCATTTGAATTGACTCCCGAAGGAATTCAGAAATCGGAAGATGTAGAAATCACGGAGTCGGTAACGGCATCCACAGGAAAAAAACTGAACGGAATAATAATTACAGTTTTATCCGTCGCTATAGTTTTTTTATTGGTTGATCGATTCTTTTTTGCCTCAAATGTCCAAGATATATCAGACAAGTTAGTTTCAAAAATTTCGAGCCAATCGGTAGCTGTACTGCCTTTTGCCGATTTATCAGAAAATAAAGATCAGGATTGGTTTTCGGACGGGCTTACCGAAGAAATCCTGAATTCATTGGCTCAACTACCGGAGTTACAAGTCACTTCCAGAACCTCTGCTTTTCAGTTTAAAGGGAAAGACCTGGATATCAGTTTAATTGCGGACACTTTAGGTGTTGCCAATGTAGTTGAAGGATCGGTACGAAGAATTGGTGATCAACTTCGTGTTACTGCTCAATTAATTCGGGCTGATGACGGATTTCATTTATGGTCTGAAACCTATGACAGTAACACCGAAAATTTATTTGATGTACAAACCGATATCGCCGAAGAAATTGCGACGACACTAGATATATATCTTGATGAGGAGAAAAGAGAGCGGCTATTTTCGTCGGGTACTAGAAATGTTGAGGCCTTCGAAGAATATTTAAAAGGTAGAAGGCTAAGTAGTGATTTTCATAATAACTCAATTGTACCGGCTATTTGGGAAGCCAATAAACATTACCGAAAAGCCATGGAATTAGATCCTGAATTTGGTGAACCGGCATTACTTCACATGGATGCCTATGCACATATTTTAGTGGAAGGTCAGGTTTTGGACGAATCTGTCACATTGGAGGATGCTCAGCAACAAATTTTGGCCGATCAACGATTTGCTTTTGAAAATGTAGAAGACCCCGTAAAAAAGATCGGAGCTGAATTGACCATGGTATTATTCTCAGATTCATGGTACCGCATGCCGATTTTAATGAAAGAGTTAAAAGAAACTATGCAGAGGGAGAGTATCATTCAATATTCACGAGGAAATAACTGGGTAACTGAAGTTGTTAGTATCATGGGAGAATGGGATTTGCGAGGAGCTGATGATTTGTTTGAGGTGCAAAACAATCCACTCAGTTTAGTTGCCTGGAATTATTATGCATCCTATAAATATAAGGTTGATGGTTTAGATGGATTCCGAGAAACTATGAATGATGCTCGAAGTCATATGGGGAGGAATTTGGTCATGGATAAGTTTGAAGATGTCATGCTCGCATTAGATAATGAAGTGGAAATTTTGAAAGAGCGTTATCCAGATGGAGTAGATCCAAATCGGTCTTCAATACTTTTTTTAAATGCAATCGATGCGTTTGTTGCAGCTGAAATTGGACAGGATGAAGTCGCAACAGAATTACTTCAGAAAATAGAAGAATCAATGCGTTTTTTAGACACATTTGGTGTTTTAACACTTTATAAGTTAGGTCGGGTTGATGAAGCTAAAGCCTTGGTAGCGAAATTAGACAATCAACCTGGTGGGCCTGCTAATTTTGCACTAGACATTATTCTTTATGGAAATATATTGTTTTTCGATCTGGAAGACGCTCCAAATACGGCGGCTCGTTTTCGTGAAGCAGAAATTGAAATATCTCAATTCAAAAAAATGCCATGGGTTGATTAATTCGCCATAAGTCATGATCGGTAAGCAAATACTCCATTATAAGATTCTTGAAAAGCTTGGTGCAGGTGGTATGGGCACCGTGTATTTAGCCGAAGATACTCGCCTTGAGCGGAATGTTGCCCTCAAATTCCTTTCGGCTGCTATTGCAGAAAATGAAGAAGCTTTGGATAGGTTCTCGACAGAGGCAAAATTGGCAGCTTCACTTAGTCATCCAAATATTGCTCAAGTTTATGCCATTGAAGAAAGCGAAGAAGGCACTTTTATAGTCTTCCAATACATCAACGGACAAGAGCTGCATGAATATATTGATGAAAATGAACCTACCGATGAGCAGTGCTTTGATATTGCTCGAAGCATAGCAGATGGTTTATTGGCAGCCCATGAGAACGGGATCATCCATCGTGATGTGAAAGCCGGAAATATTATGATTTCCACAAAAGGTCATGTAAAGATTTTAGACTTTGGTATTGCCGGGTTATTAGAAGCGGCTGATTTTCATAATACGACAGAACAAGCTGGCACAGCTATGTATATGGCGCCGGAATTATTTGTAGGTCTGCCGGCCAATATTCAATCAGAAATTTGGGCGTATGGTGTAGTTCTCTACCAGTTGTATAGTAAAAAACTACCTTTTGATGGTGTTTATCAGCAAGCCATTTCTTATGCGATCATGCATGAAGAGCCTACTGCAATTAAAGACCTTGTACCGGAAATTCCTGAGACAATAGCATCGATCATTACAAAATGTCTCAAAAAAGACCATGAAGAAAGGTATGATTCGTTTAGTGAAATTCTGAAAGAACTGGATGATTACAAAAATGAAAGCAAAACCATAATTAAAGAGATTGAGTCTGGCTTATCCGGAAAACAAAGAGTAGTGATTTTTTCACTAGTTGGTGTTCTTTCAGTTGCCATAATTTTCATGTTGATTG
>Ga0316205_10001960_pt1 | contig 23259 bp, 26 predicted proteins | sample 3monthpyrite_MG_FD_204941 | JGI IMG/M metagenome (GOLD analysis project Ga0316205, IMG submission 204941) | Microbial mat bacterial communities from mineral coupon in-situ incubated in ocean water Damariscotta River, Maine, United States -... | ecosystem: Environmental > Aquatic > Marine >... | reverse complement strand
CCTTGTGTCGAACTGGGACCGACCATTGCATTTAATCAAAATGCTTATGACCAAACAAAAAAAACGCTGAATAAATTTATTACATCACACTTCAAGCTTCAGAGATGATTGATCGACTTAATTTGACAGGATGAAATTTTAGTTCGTCATCAGTCACTTACATGGATGTAGGTAAGGAGGCTAAAGCATTACTATAGATAGAAAATTGAGTCGCGATAAAGGCGAAACTGGATATCAGAAAGGTTGATATTCAGTATAATAATAAGATCATAAAAATATGAAGGCTTATTGTTTTTTCTTACCACTACTAACCGTCTCAAACGCGGCTGTTCCCACAACAATTGCCCCGCCTATAACCGTTGTCCATTCTGGCATTTCTGATAAAAACAAAGCGGCAAATAAAGTGCCGTACACTACCTGCATGCAACCAACCAGCCCTGCGGTTTTTGCTTTTAAGTGCAAAAGGCTATGTGCAAACAACGTGTGTGGTAGGGCGGTAAAAAATATGCCGAGAATAATCAGCAGTATCCATTGCTGGTCGGTGACATCCGGAATAACATTTGCTGAAAATGGCAGCAGCATGATGACGACGGCTATGGTCTGGTAAAGCAGTGCATGGCGTGCCGGATAGCCGGTGAAGTATCGGCCATGGATGATGTTTCTCATGGCGAATAAAAAAGCCGAGAGTACACCCCAGAACACGCCTTGTGCGGTTTCATTGTTAATTGAAAACTCGGGTACTAATAAGTAGATGCCAAACAACACCATAAAGGCACTGATGATGTCTTTGAGGTGTGGTTTTTCACCGTGAAAAAAGGGTTCTAAAAAAACGGTAATGACCGGATAGGTGTAAAGTGAAATGATGCCGATGGCAATGGATGATGTTTGCATGGCATGGAAATACGTGACCCAGTGTGTGCCGAGAAACATACCCAGTGTCAGAGCAATAAAATAATCGCGTGGTTTGTTGAGTAGCAGCGACTCTTTTAAAAACTTAATATAAATAGCGATGGCAGCAATGGCGAAGATGCTGCGCAGTAAGGTGATTTCGACAGCGCTTAGGCTGATCAGTTTTGAAAACAAGGCGGTGAGGCCAAAGATCAGTACGGCGCTGTGAACTGAAATCAGGCCTTCGGTGTGGTTTTTCATAAACGTGTCCGGATAGTAGGTGGCTATTTTAACCCGATAGTCACGCGTCTTGGTATAATAATGCTTTGACAGAGTCTGAGATATCGATTTGGAACATTATGATGTTGTTGTGCTGGGTGGTGGTGCGTCCGGATTGATGTGTGCAATGACGGTGGGTCAGCGTGGCCGTCGTGTTCTTGTTATTGATCGCAGTAATAAAATTGGTAAAAAAATTCTGATGTCTGGTGGTGGGCGCTGTAATTTTACCAATTATTCGGTAGAGGCTGAAAACTACGTCAGCACAAATCCTCATTTTGTTAAGTCGGCACTGAGCCAGTACACACAGTGGGATTTTATTGCGCTGGTTCAGAAGTATGGTGTGGCTTATCATGAGCGTGATCATGGTCAGTTGTTTTGTGATGACAGTGCTAAAGAAATTCTTACTATTTTAACAACTGAGTGTGAAAAAGCCGGCGTTAAAATAAAAACACGTTGTGAGTGCGAAAAAATAACTTTTAGTGAAAAGTATTTTCTGAATACCTCGGCGGGAAAGTTCAGTTGTGACTCGCTGGTTGTTGCTACCGGTGGGTTGTCAATACCGACACTGGGCTCTTCAGGCTACGGTTATGATGTTGCGAAGCAGTTTGGTCATGAAATAAAACCGGTCAGAGCGGGGCTGGTGCCTTTTACCTTTAGTGACTGGTTTAAGGCGGTGACAGAGAAACTATCCGGTACCGCTTTAAAAGTCACGGTCAGTGTTAATGATCAAAGCTTTACAGAAAATATTTTATTTACTCACCGTGGTTTGAGCGGGCCGGCTGTTTTACAAATTTCAAATTACTGGCATGAGGGTGAAAAAATAACACTGAACCTGTTGCCGGATTTTAATAGTGAGCAGCTGTTGTTTGATTTTAAGAAAGACAATCCAAAGGCGAAGCTTAAGAATCTTTTATCAAAATTTTTACCATCAGGACTTGTGGCTGAGCTCGAAATCAAATTCTGGCCTGCTTATGCCGATAAGCCGGTGGCTGAATTTCCCGATGTACTGATTAAAGATGTGGCGGCGTGTCTGTCGTCTCTGGTGCTGAAGCCATCCGGCACAGAGGGCTACCGAACAGCGGAGGTGACACTGGCAGGCGTTAGTACTGAAAATGTGTCTTCAAAAACCATGGAATCAACAATCCAGCCGGGGCTTTATCTGATTGGTGAGGTTCTGGATGTGACCGGGCATTTAGGTGGATATAACTTCCAATGGGCCTGGTCGTCGGGTTATGTAGCCGGTATGAATATATAGTGAGATATGAGTTTGGTCGTCGCTATAGCGAAGTTGAAAAAATGGCTTTGACAGGCTCATAAACAGAAACTCCAATCCGCCCAACAGTATTTGATTGTTTAGAGCTGATAAGGCAGTTTTCAACAATGATAAAGCGCGAACTGAATTCATGCAGGTTTTCTATTTCAAAATATTCCCTAAATATTACTGCCTGGTGATGGTATTAGAGGTATACCATTTTCGTATTTTAGCGTGATCATTTTTTTGGCGGTAAGCTATATTTCAAAACGAGATACCCTATAATTCCTGAGGCGACTGAACCAAGTAAAATACCTAGCCGTTCATCAAAAAGCAGGGTTGTGTCCGTTCCTTCAAACGCGAGTGAGCCGATGAATAAGCTCATCGTAAAACCAATTCCGCATAGTGCGGCAGTGCCATATAATGATGCCCAGGACATACCGCCAGGTAACCGGGTGATTTTTAATTTTATCGCAAGCCAGCAGAAAGCAAAAACACCTGCTTGTTTGCCGATAAGCAGACCAAGCGCAATACCCAGTGGAACACTATGAAGGAGTTGTTCTGAGCCTACTCCAGAGAAATTAACGCCCGCATTTGCAAAGGCAAAGACAGGTAGTACGAAGAAGGCGACAAGTGAATGCAGATCTCGTTCCATACGTTTTAGTGGAGAATAATTTGGATCGGTTTTAGATTTCATAGGGATAAACATAGCCAGGATAACGCCGACTAAAGTGGCATGCACACCGGATTTCAGCATGGCAACCCACATAACAACACCAACCATAATATATACGCTGGTTGATGCGGGATTTCGTTTATTTATCCAGAAAAGAATAGGGATGCAGGTAAGAACAATAATAATGGATAATAAGGAAACATTTTCAGTATAGAAAATCGCAATAATAATTATGGCGCCAACATCATCAAAAATAGCCAGTGAGGTCAGAAAAACTTTTAAGCTTGTGGGTACCCGTGAACCTAGTAAGGATAATACGCCGAGTGCAAAAGCAATATCGGTGGCAGTCGGAATTGCCCAACCTTTTAAAGCAATATCATTATCAATGTTTAGAATTACATAAATTAAGGCTGGTATTAACATGCCTCCTAGCGCAGCAAATCCGGGCAGAATAATATTCTTTTTATCTGATAGTTCACCTTCAATAAATTCTCGTTTTAACTCAAGCCCTACCATAAAGAAAAAGATGACCATCAAACCATCATTTATCCAAAGTAGCAGAGGTTTAGCAATTTCCAGAGCGCCAACTTTTACTTCAACTGGTGTGTTAATTAACAATGCGTAATAGCTTTGTAGTGGTGAATTAGCTAATAGAATAGCAAGTATGGCAGCAAGCATGAGAATTATGCCGCCTGATGACTCAAGCCTTAAAAAATTGGATAAGAAAGATTCTCTTGAATTATTCATACCATCACCATTTGTAAAGTTAGCTTTATTTTACATGGTGTTTGTATAAGTAAAAGTTGAAAGAGCAAATGCAACTCATTGATATTTGTCGATGTGAATATAAATAAAAAATATTCGTTTTTACCAGTTCTGGTAATAATGGGCAGAACCAGAATCAAATGTCAGGCTAACAAGTGACGCTTCAGTAAATTATTTCACATCAAAGAGAAGTATTAATTACGATGCTGGCTGATCCTGTGAAACTGGCAGCAAGGCCATGTGTCATGGTTTCGGGTGATCGTGAAAAGCTCAGTTCTGCTCTTTCTATTCATAAATAGATAATAGTCTATCAATTATCTCATTAATATTTATTGGAATATAACCATAGTGTTTTTTATGCTTCTTTTGCAAATTATAGCTATTTGTAAATGCGACTACTGTTGAAGAAAAAAGCGAAACAAACACATGGTAAAACTCAGAACATATGTCTACATCGATTCTTTGCAGCCACAACTGGCAGAGTATATAGCGACTGTATCACAGGGTTTTCCTCCTGTTCCTGGTAATTCCTGTTTGTGGGTTGAAGTATCACCGGGCATGGCTATTCATCAATATACAGATATTGCTCTAAAGGCAACACAAGTACATTTAGCGCAGCAGGTTGTTGAGCGTGAATTTGGTTCGATGGTTATTCATCATCGGGATCAAAGTGATGTGATTGAATCGGGTAACACTGTGTTACGCAATCTGAATGCCCAGGCGACAGATCGCAAGCAATGTGAAATAACCTGGCAAGAAATAATTCGTGGTATGACTTCAGATCATACCATGCTGGTTAACCGATCAGAGCGCAGAGGCTCGATGATGTTGCCGGGTGAGAGCATGTTTATTCTGGAAACGGAGCCGGCGGGGTATATCGTGTATGCCGCTAACCAGGCAGAGAAAGCAGCCAATATTAATTTGATTGATGTGAAAGCTGTGGGTGCCTATGGACGACTGACTATTTCTGGCCGTGAGGCGGATGTAGAAGAAGCCGCTGCCGCCGCTATTGCTGCAGTTCAAAATCCGGCTTCGACCTAAGGGTTTGCTATGCATCGCCAGGAAATACTGAATTTACTTAAAGAACATAATTCACGATTTATGGATGAATCAGGATTTATGAAGCGTGCGATCGCTTACATTGATGAAAATGAGGATTGTTTTTATCGAGAGTTATGGCCTGCGCATGTTACTGGTTCAGCATGGGTGGTGAGTCCGGATCGTACTCGAGTCTTAATGATGCACCATAAAAAACACGCTCAATGGTTTCAGCCAGGAGGGCATGCAGACGGTGATGCAGACATTGTACGGGTGGCATTGCGTGAAACATCAGAAGAAACGGGAATAGAAGAATCGCAAGTAACGCTATTAGATTTAAAAGTATTCGATGTTGATATTCACAGCATACCGGCAATAGGAAATGAACCAGAACATGAGCATATTGATGTTCGGTTTTTGGTAGAAATAGACGATAGCATTCCGGTGCCTGGCAATGATGAATCTCATGATGTGATATGGGTTAATTTAAATAATGTGTCTAGTTATAACAATAATCGTTCTACTTATAGGATGGTTGAAAAAACACGTCAATTACGTAACCGGGTTTTACACAAATGAGAAGCATATATTTTAGGTAAAAAATTTAATAATTGATTTTTTTGTGATGTTAAGAAAGCTCATCTTTAAAATAGTCAATTAACAAGAGATAAAAAACATGTTTGTAATCAATGTGTTCGAGCATGCAGGTGTATACGAAAGAAAATAAATGTAGTGAATATTTCATATATAGATTTTAGTTTATGAATTATTAATGAAATATCAATTGGAACTATGGATAGGCATAAGACTATTATTCATGCAGGTTTTGTTAGTAAGCAAGTTAACCAAATGATTCGTAGATTTATGCAGGTTTTATTAAGAAATTAAATTAACCAGATAATTTGTAGAAATTAAATCAACCAAATAATTTGTAATTAAGCAGGAGAAGAATATGTCATCTAAAGGTTATCAAGCGGGTGTAAAAGAATACCGCGATAAATACTGGACCCCGGATTATGTGCCGTTAGACACGGATCTTCTGGCATGTTTTAAAGTAACAGGTCAGCCAGGTGTGCCACGAGAAGAAGTTGCGGCAGCTGTAGCAGCAGAAAGTTCTACTGGTACATGGTCTACAGTATGGTCAGAATATTTAACTGACTTAGAATTTTATAAAGGTCGTGCTTATCGCATCGAGGATGTGCCTGGAGATTCAGAGTCTTTTTACACATTCATTGCATACCCACTTGATCTGTTTGAAGAAGGTTCAATAGTAAACGTATTGACTTCTTTAGTTGGTAACGTATTCGGCTTTAAAGCTTTAAAGCATTTACGTTTAGAAGATCTTCGTTTCCCAATGGCGTATATCAAAACTTGTGGTGGTCCACCAGCGGGTATACAAGTTGAACGTGATCGCCTGAACAAATACGGTCGTCCAATGTTGGGTTGTACTATCAAACCTAAATTAGGTCTGTCTGCTAAGAACTATGGTCGAGCAGTTTACGAATGCTTACGTGGTGGTCTTGATTTAACAAAAGATGATGAGAACGTTAACTCTCAATCATTCATGCGTTGGCGTGATCGCTTCGATTTTGTATCCGAAGCAATTGATAAGGCAGAGCGTGAAACTGGTGAGCGTAAAGGTCATTACCTGAACGTTACAGCAGCAACACCAGAAGATATGTATGAACGTGCTGAATATGCAAAAGAGTTAGGTCAACCTATCATCATGCATGACTTCTTAACGGGTGGTTTCACTGCAAATACAGGTCTGGCTAACTGGTGTCGTAAAAATGGTATGTTATTACATATTCACCGCGCGATGCATGCTGTAATCGATCGTCATCCTAAGCACGGTATCCACTTCCGCGTATTAGCTAAATGCTTGCGTTTATCAGGTGGTGATCATCTTCATACTGGTACCGTTGTAGGTAAATTAGAAGGTGACCGTAATTCAACATTAGGTTTTGTTGATCAGTTACGTGAATCATTTGTACCAGAAGATCGTTCACGTGGTGTGTTCTTTGATCAGGACTGGGGTTCGATGCCAGGTGTCTTCGCAGTTGCTTCAGGTGGTATCCATGTTTGGCATATGCCTGCATTACTTAACATCTTTGGTGATGATTCAGTATTACAGTTTGGTGGTGGTACTCAGGGTCATCCATGGGGTAACGCTGCAGGTGCTGCGGCTAACCGTGTTGCTCTTGAAGCATGTGTTAAAGCTCGTAACGAAGGCCGTGAGCTTGAACATGAAGCTAAAGACATCATGACTAATGCAGCTAAAAACAGTCCTGAGCTGGCTATCGCAATGGAAACTTGGAAAGAGATCAAGTTTGAATTCGAAACAGTTGACAAGTTGGACGTTTAATTACGTCCCTTTACTCCATTCGACGTACTAATTATTACGAGGAATAAACAATGAATAGTGGTATTTCAGGTGATTACCAAACTCAACAAACTTTGGAAACTTTTGGTTTTCTTCCAAAGTTAACGGCTGAAGAAGTTCAGAAACAAATTGCATACATTGTTGCTAATGGCTGGTCTCCATCGATTGAGCATGAGCACCCAAGCAATTCAATGGATCATTACTGGACTATGTGGAAGCTTCCATTCTTCGGTGAAACTAACATCGGAAATGTTTTGGCTGAGCTTGAATCTTGTCATCGTACTTATCCCGGTCATCATATTCGTTTGATCGGTTACGATGCATACACTCAAAGTCAGAGCTCATGCTTTGTAGTTTACGAAGGTTAATTAACATCGAAAAAAAATTCGAGGTTAAATAACTTTCGACTTAAAAAGTCACTAGCGTCAGCTATTGAGTGTGAATAGCAAAAGCTTTTCACACTTAGAGTTGGCATTACGGAGATAACAATGGCACAAACAGCACGTGAAGCATCATTAGCGCGAAGAAAAGCCTTATCTACTTCAGGTAAAGCGGCAATTTCTGGTAGTGCAGACCGTACTCGCACTACAGCGCCTGGTGCAGTAATTTCATCAGCGCCAGCGACAAGTACTGCAGCTACTGCTAGTCAGGGTACTAGTGCACGTAGTGTAGCGTTAGCTCGTCGTAGTGCAATGTCAAAAGGCGGCAAAGGTGCAGTTGCAAACACCGACAGAGTTCGTGGGGCTAATGAGAAGACTGCAACTCAGGCAACAAGTACTACGTCAACATCAACGCCACAAAGTGTTGAGACAAAAGAAGGTTGTGGATGTGGTTGTGGCGGTAAAAATATACCGGCAACAACGTCTGAAACAACGACTGATATAAGTATGTCAGCAGCAGCGTCTCCGCAAGTGAGTGTAAATGTAGGTAAAAAGGTTGCTATGAATCCAACGCGTGCTGCGTCTTTGTCACGTCGCAGAGCGATGTCGGCTAAAGGTAAGTCTGCCTTGGCAGGTGGTGTGAGTGAAGCGAGTGCAGCTCGTGCAGCTAATCCAAATATATCCAGCCGTGAACTTGCGCAAGCATTACGTACAGCGCGTAGTCAAAAAGGTAAAACACAGAAACAGTCTGCAGCAAAAACAGCAGCAACTGGACCAGGTCGCCATCGTAAACAGGCGGCAGCAGAAGACGCAGCCTGGAAAGTAGGCGCAACTGAAACTGCATCTGGACAAACTGTAACAGGTACTATGGTTGACCGAACGACTGAAGTAACAGGTAACGAAGCAAGCACCTGTCGTTCAGTAACAGGTACTGAATATATGGGTGCCGATGTGTTTAAAGATTTTTGTCAATCAGATGCATCACCAGGTTTTAATCGTGTATCGGTAACAACTACAGGTACTGGCAATAGCGTGAGCGGTAACAACGTTAGTCGCAGCACTAAAGTAACCGGTAATGAGTCAGGTACTTGTAAATCAGTAACCGGTACAGAGTATGTTTCAACTGAACAAGCACAGTCATTTTGTGCCTCAAAAGGCCCAACTAAGCCAGCTAAAATCACATTGGCAGAAACGGCTAAAGGTAAATCTGTAACAGGTAACAATGTTGGCCGTGCTGAAAAAGTAACGGGTGATGAGCCTGGTTCTGATCGTAATCTTACCGGCACGCAATATATGCAGCGTGGAGAAGATACTGCGCCAGATAAAGTTGCAATCAGCAAAACCTTACGTGGTGGTTCGGTGTCGGGTACGACAGTTGGACGTAGCACTAATGTTACCGGCGATGAGCCAGGTAGCTGTCGTAATGTAACCGGTGATGATTATGTAAGTGCTGAGCAATATTCTGATTTTTGTAAAACCGCGCCAGCACCAACTGATCGCAAAGTTGGTATGTCGAAGACTTTAATGGGTAAGTCGATAAGCGGAACAATGACAGATCGTGGCGGCAACGTAACAGGTAATGAAGCAGGAACCTGCAAAGCGTTAACCGGAACACCTTATTCGGGCCGGGAACAAACTGAAGCATTCTGTTCTTCTCCCGAAAAATCAATGGCGATGGCACGTGCCCAGAAAGGAACTAACAATGTTGGTTCAGCTATGACAGGTATTCAGCCAGGTATAGACGGCGTAATGACAGGCAATGCAAAGGGTGTATGTGAGCCGCTAACTGGCACACCTTATGTAGGTGCTGATCAGGCAGCTAATGTATGTCCGGCAACTGCAGCAACAACGGCTAGTCCAGATTTTCCGCAACCTGTAGGCGGTCAGCCATGGGGTGACTTTAGTGTGTCATCACCAGCGATCGAAGCCCAGCAAATGACGGGTAATGATGCTGTAACAGGTGCTGCTTCTGACAAGGGTAATATAACCGGTCCTTTTGGTATGGCTGGTGACAAAGTCACTGGAACAGAGGACGCACGTTTTGGTAAGTCAGTACATCAGACGCCTGTAACTGCTATGCAGATTCCTGCTACTGCAGAAACAATTGAAGGTCGTGTTAAGTCGCGTATTTCAGGTGAAGGTATGTCTGCAGGTGTAAAAATATCAGGTGATGACTGGGATCGTGGTGACCATGTTACCGGGACCGAAGGTTTATCAGCTGCACGTCGTAATCCAACAATACGCTCGGCGACATCTATGGTTATGCCTGCGATGACAGCGCCAAAGCGTAATGATGAAATAGTTGTTCCTACAAGTAAGGTTACTGGTGGTAGTGGTAATACTGAGCAAGGTGCATTTATAACTTATTCAGGAGGTGCTCGCGGTTAATTCGCGACAGGCCTATAGCATGTTAAACGCACGTCGAAATCAATCTCGCTCATTGTCCAGGTCTAGACGACACGCACGCCCAGCTCGTGAAAGTGTTAAACCGAACAGGACTTTGAGTGTGGCTGCTTCTCTTTCGAGTACATCGTTAATGGGACAACATCCCTTAACGAATCGTGCAGAGAATGAGCGACTACACAACTATGAAAAAAGTGTAAAAGCAGCTTTTGATGTGATTGTTCCGACATTAAAGAAAGTTTCAGGTTTACAAAATGAAGCAGACTTTGAGTCACGTGCGCAACAAATTGCAGTAGAAGAATTAGGTTATAAATTACCAGAAAGTTTTCTACAAGATGTTTGGGTACAACAGCTTGATATGCGACGCTTGTTTGCATGGTGCATGTTTCAAACGTATCAAAACTTTTGTGATGATTTTTACAAAAATGATCCGTTAGCAAACGGTAACGATGAAAATTTTAATAGTATGTTGCAGGAATGTGGTTTTCATACATTAGATATCTCCCCATGTGCCGATGGACGATTAGCGCATGTAATTAGATATGTATTGCGATTGCCATATCGTGAAGTAAGAAGAAAATCTTACGCAGGTGCGATGTTTGATATTGAAGATAGTATTGATAAATGGGTTGAGACAGAACTGATGCGTTTTCGTGAGGGTAAGCCTAATACGGCAGACTCAGCAACGCGTTATCTGAAGACTGTTGTTTATCATTACAGTTCAATAGATCCTGATCATGAAGGCTGTGCAGCACATGGTTCTGATACAAACCTTGCTGCTCAATCAGGTATTGATCGTTTACATGGTTTTAAACAAGCAATAGAGAACACACATTGCTGTGGTGCATCGATTGATCATTTGTTGATTGGATTAGATACCGATACAGATACGATTCGAATTCATGTACCAAAAGCAGACGGTTCGATTGAATTGAATAAATTTATTGATGCGCGTGATATTTATGACGCAACAATGACAATGCCGGAAGATGTTGCTAAAGACTGGATTTCTGATTATGTAGAAGGTGAAAATCCGGCAATGTCTTTTGGAATGGTAAGGTTTATCACACATATTTTGATAAACAATTTATCACAGATGGATTATGTACGTACCTATCATGGTAATGCTTATCAAGATGCAGGGCATGCTGAACGTTTTATTGGTGCAGGAATTGGTTTTGAAGAAGTGCAGCTACGTAACCTGACATATTTTTCATACCTTAATACTGTAGAGGAAGCGACTGCAGATTTGGATGTTGGTATAAAAATATTTTCAGGATTGAATGTGTCGCATGGCATGCCAATACCAATAGTAGTGCGTTATGACTATCACGGTAATGTGCCGGGTGCTCGTGAACGTGCAATACAACACTGCCATCGTGTGACTGATGCGATTAATAGTCGCTATTCTGATCTGACATCGCAAGGTTTATTGCATACTTTATTAGCAGTGCGGGATGTAAATGCAGCGAGTTGTATTGAAGTATTGGCTAATTCTGTAACAGCGCAAACAGCGCAGGAGACTCACTGATGTTAATTTGTCAGGTAGAAAAGCCATTAGTGTCGACTAATCGCATTCCAGGTTTGCAGCATAAGCATATGCAAGTAGTGAGAGATGGTAATTCACAAAAGGTTGCAGTAGATGCAGTGGGTTGTGTTCCTGGTGACTGGGTAATTTGTGTTGGCAGTTCTGCTGCTCGTGAAGCTGCGGGCAGTAAAGAATATCCAAGTGACCTGACCATTGTAGGAATTATTGATCACTGGGATCCAAAATAGGAAGAATGTGATGGATATTTTACAAGTAGAAGAATCACTTGTTTGTACCAGTCGTATTGATGGATTAAAACATGCCAGCTTGCGAGTATTACGTAACTCAAGTGGTAAGAAGCTTGTTGCAACTGATCCTGTTGGCGCACGTAAAGGTAATTGGGTATTTACTGTAAGTGGCTCAGCTGCACGTCACGCAGTCGGTGATTTTGAAGTACTAACAGATTTAACCATTGGCGGCATTATTGATTTCTGGGAAGCTGATTAAGATCAGTTTTGAGAAAAATTGTGATAACACCTTGGTTGTTATCAAATTAAATATCACAGTAACAGATTTAAGAAAACAACGTTAGGAGATAGAAAAATGGCAAATGATAATTATGGTATAGCACTGGGTATGATTGAAACCCGCGGATTGGTACCTGCAATTGAAGCAGCTGATGCAATGACAAAAGCTGCGGAAGTTCGCCTGGTTGGACGTGAATTTGTTGGCGGTGGTTATGTCAGCGTTTTGGTTCGAGGTGAAACAGGTGCGGTAAATGCTGCGGTACGTGCCGGAGCAGATGCTTGTGAACGTGTTGGTGATGGCTTAGTTGCAGCTCACATCATTGCTCGTCCACACAAAGAAGTTGAACCAGTATTACCTACCGGTGGTACTAGTGCCTAAATATTAGGCTTTATAGATAATCTGAATTAACAGGAGAATAAACCATGGCTAACGAAAACTATGGCATTGCATTGGGTATGATTGAAACCCGAGGATTAGTACCTGCTATAGAAGCAGCAGATGCTATGACTAAAGCGGCTGAAGTACAATTGATCGGACGCGAATTTGTCGGTGGCGGCTACGTTACTGTACTCGTTCGTGGTGAAACAGGTGCGGTAAATGCAGCGGTACGTGCCGGAGCAGATGCTTGCGAACGTGTTGGTGATGGACTTGTGGCTGCACATATCATTGCGCGTCCACATGGTGAAGTTGAGCCTGTATTACCAAAAGCTGGCAGTGCTGATTCTTCAAAAATTAAATCTTCAAAGTAAATAAATTTTATCGATAACAGAGTTGATAGGAGAAAAACCATGGCCAACGAAAACTATGGCATAGCACTGGGTATGATTGAAACCCGTGGACTGGTACCAGCAATTGAAGCAGCAGATGCAATGACAAAAGCTGCTGAGGTTCGTCTGGTCGGACGCGAGTTTGTCGGCGGCGGCTACGTTACTGTGCTCGTTCGAGGTGAAACAGGTGCGGTAAATGCGGCAGTTCGTGCTGGTGCAGATGCTTGTGAACGTGTTGGTGATGGTCTGGTTGCAGCTCACATCATTGCGCGTCCACATAAAGAAGTTGAACCTACACTTACGGATGCAGGTGCGAATCGTCCTTCAATTAGTTGAGGGACAGATTAAGAAATCATGATGATGCCGATAAACACTGATTTAAAAGTGCTCGGATACCTTGGACGCGCTTTGAGCCTTGAGCTCTCAGCGGTTCAGCTATATAGCACCCAGGCCCGATTGGTTGAGGTTTGGGGGTTATCCGAGATTGCAACAAAATTTAGTGTTGAAGCAAAAGAAGAAATGTCTCATGCAAACAGGATTATCAGTCGCATGCTGGCTTTAGGTGTTGCACCTAATGCATCACAATTACGGCCAGTACAACTTGGTAACAGTTTGCATGAGTTATTAAAATATGATTTTGAATTTGAAAATGAATTAATAAATTTATACAAAGATGCAACTCAGCATTGTGCAAGTGTTGGCGATAATGATAATCGCTTATTCTTTGAAGCACTTTTAAATGAAGAAAGCAGGCACGCAGAAGAGTTGTTGAAGTGGATAAACGAGTTACAACAAACAGAATCGAAAACTTCAAACATAATTTAATGATGGAGAATAACGATGAGTGGCAATTGGCAAGAACGTAATCGACCAGAACGACTCGAAGGGCGTTTTGAGTTTGAAGACTATAATTCATTGCGTGATTTTTTAGACAGAGCGGCAGAGTTATCAGAGCGTGAAGACTTATACCCGGATATGGGTTTTGGTCGTGATTATGTCAATATCACTATTCATATAGACGATGAAGCAACAACATTAAGTAGTGCTCAGCGTCGCTTTGCGCAAGAACTTGACACTTTAATAAGTGTTGAAAAACATTAAGGATTAGTGAGCTATGCCCATTATTGCCCTGGTTGGTAATAAGGGAGGAGCGGGCAAAACTACATTGTCTGTAAACCTTGCTGCCGGTCTGGCAAATCTGGGTAGTGCAGTTATTGTTGATGCAGATCCGCAGGGTTCGTCATTACAATGGAATGTTTTTGCGGAACATCCAATGACAGAAAACGTAATTGAAGCAAATGATAATCTTAGTGAACAGGTAGCCGTTCTATCACTTGAACATGATTATGTTGTTGTTGACTGTCCCCCCTCTGTTCATGCAATACAAACAACCGAAATACTGAGTGTATGTGATCTGGCATTAATACCGGTGCAACCTTCGCCTGTAGATTTGTGGGCAACTGTGCATATTGAAGACGCTGTGAATGTTGCACGTGAATCGAATGAAAAGTTACAAGTATTACTCGTTATCAACCAGCTTGAAACACGCACTACTTTATCTAAATTAGTACGTGATGCACTTGAACAAATTGAATTACCTGTAGCTAAAACAGCATTGCGCAGGCGTGCAGTTTTTAGAAGCAGTGCTCTTGAGGGAAAAAATGTTTTTCAAATGGGGCACCGTGGTAAAGAGGCTGCGAGAGAAATGAATGAACTTATACAGGAGATTGTTTCGATATGAGTACCAATGACAAAATACGAAATAAATTAGTCGATTCAATGCGTAAAACCAAAGAGACAGCTCATATAAAGGCGGAACAGACTCCAGCAAAGGCAGAACAGGCTCCGGTTCAGACTACAAAAACAGAAAAAAACAAGATTGTGAAAAAAGAAGAGACTGGCAATAAAACAGTTTCAACATCATATAAAGTGATGATAGATCCCTACCAATTATCTTTCCGTATATGGCCTGATTGATTGTAAATATATTTAGTTAATTCATTGATGATCATCAATCGATTTGTCTTGAGATTTTGATTGGATTTGAACTTATCGGCATAAGACACTGATAATCTTAAATAAAACATGTTTGGTGGTACTCACTAACAGAGTAATAAGCATAAAAACTAGCGGGTATTTATGTAAAAAGGCTGAAGCTGTTATATAGATAATAATCTATATATAGTTATCATTATATTTATTTGAATAGATGTGGATTTGGGTCATACTTAAACAGTGAGGCAGACATGCTAAGTATCATTGAGTTGTTTTTGGGCTTGTCTATAAACGATTTTTCAGTACCTGAGCAGAAACAGCTACAGGAGAAAATTCAAAAGATACAGGCGTGTAAAGAAAACCCTAATGCACATCCTGACTGCAAAAATGCATTAGAACGCTATCTTGAAACAAAAGAGAAAACAGGTGAACCCTATGTCAACATTCAATGATAATAGCTATACACCACCGGCAGCTATGCCCGAGCATCTTATTCGGCATACAACTCTTCGTCAGTTTCAGGTTTTTGAAGCGATATACAGGCTCGGTAGTTTTACCCGTGCTTCAGAAGAGTTATTTCTGACTCAGCCAACGGTTTCCATGCAAATAAAAAAATTATCAGATGCAGTGGGCTTGCCTTTATTCGAACATGTTGGTCGCAATGTGGCACCAACAGATGCGGGTAATGAATTGTATGCTGCCTGCCGCACTTTATTTGAAACGCTGGCAAACCTTGAAATGAAAATTTCCGACATGAAAGGATTGAAGCGTGGTCGGTTGCGGATGGGCGTAATCACAACAGCGAAATATCTTGCTCCGGAAATGCTTGGTGAATTTAGTCAACATTATCCTGGTATCGATCTGGCATTAAAAGTGACTAATCGAGACAGAATTGTTAGCCGCATGCTTTCGAATGAAGATGATCTTTACATTATGGGTGAGGCACCAGAGGGTGATATGGAAGTCGTGTCGTATCCTTTTGCAGCAAATCCTCTGGTGATGATGGCACCACGAAATCATCCTTTAGTGGGTAAGAAAAATATTACTCTGGAAGATATAGCAAAGGAGCCGTTCATCATTCGTGAGCCGGGTTCGGGAATCAGAGATGCGACACTTAAAGTGTTTAAAGCAAAGGGGTTGCGTCCAAGTGTGCGTATGGAGCTTGGTAGTAACGAAGCGATCAAACATGCAATTGCTGGTGGCTTAGGTTTATCAGTGTCTTCTCTTCATACATTATCTCTGGAAGGTGCAGATGGTCCTGTTGCTATTCTGGATGTAGAAGGTTTTCCAATACTGCGTCACTGGTATATTGTCCATCCTAAAGGCAAGGAATTATCTCTGGTTGCAGAAACCTTCCTTGAGTTTGCTAGAAACTATGAGCCTGTCATTCGTGAGCGTATGCAAACTATGTGGCCTAAATTAACAAAAATTTTAAACCCGAAGAAAAAAAAAGATAAAAAATAATTATCCATTCCGGTTATTAAATTTATAAACGTTTAGCTATAGTTTCTATCGTAAGATTCAATGAGTAATTGAATCGCTTCCAGTTCATAATTATCCCATCAATAATTTTTCCCTGAAACTGTTATGTGAAAAGCATAGTGGCTTTCAACTGGAGTTAAAGTGACGGCGATATTTAATGACATAAGTTTACGAAATGTACGGGGTGATATGTTCGGTGGTGTTACAGCTGCGGTTATCGCATTACCTATGGCGTTAGCTTTTGGCGTTGCTTCCGGAGCAGGTGCTGAAGCAGGATTGTATGGCGCAATCCTTGTTGGCTTATTTGCTTCTTTATTTGGCGGTTCACCCACACTCATTTCTGAGCCGACAGGCCCAATGACGGTTGTTTTTACTGCGGTTATTGCAAAACTGATCGCATCGGATCCCGTTAATGGTATGGCGATGGCTTTCACAGTTGTGATTATGGCAGGCATGTTTCAAATTCTTTTTGGAATTATGCGCTTAGGTAAATATGTAACACTAATGCCATATACGGTTGTCTCCGGCTTTATGTCTGGCATTGGTATCATATTAGTTATTTTACAAATTGGACCTCTCTTAGGGCAAGCATCCCCGCAAGGTGGAGTTATTGCTGTGTTACAAAATGTGCCGGCATTAATAGCGGGCATTCAAGGTAAAGAGTTGATGCTTGGTTTGGCAACACTAGCAATACTCTTCTTGCTGCCGAAAAATCTTAAACGTTTTCTTCCGCCACAACTTATTGCATTAATTGTTTGTACATTAATATCGGTTTGGTTTTTAAGTTCTTCTGAAATCAGAAGAATTGGTGAAATACCAACAGGCCTGCCAGAATTACAAATGCCAGTGTTTAACATTGATCAATGGCAAATAATGTTTCTGGATGCGATTGTATTGGGCATGCTTGGATGTATTGACGCTTTATTGACCTCAGTTGTAGCCGACAGTATTACGCGTAAGCGACATAATTCAGATAAGGAATTAATAGGGCAAGGTCTTGGCAACATGATGTCTGGGTTATTTGGCGGCTTACCAGGTGCCGGTGCCACGATGGGGACGGTGGTTAGTATACAGGCAGGTGCTCAGACAGCATTGTCAGGATTAGTGAGAGCAGGTATTTTATTAGTCGTTGTATTGTGGGCAGCAGACCTGACCTCCGTTATACCTTTGGCAGTATTAGCTGGTATCGCCATTAAAGTTGGTATCGATATCATCGACTGGAACTTTTTAAAGCGCGCTCATATTATTTCGGGTAAAGGAGCAATAATTACTTACGGGGTTATTGCGTTAACGGTGTTTGTTGATTTGATTGCGGCGGTTGGGATTGGCTTATTTATAGCTAATGTTATGACCATTACAAAATTATCTGAACTGCAGGCGAACGATGTAAAAGCAGTAACAGATCCAGATGACACAGATCTGGAATTATCAGCACATGAAAAAGAATTATTGAAGATGGCTAAAGGCAGTATATTGCTGTTTTACCTTCGTGGCACAATGATTTTTGGTACTTCCAGAGCCATTACTCGTAAGAACTCACAAATAGAAAGTTGTCAGTCATTAGTCGTTGATATCACTGATGTAAATCATCTGGGTGTTTCTGCTTCATTATCGCTTGAGGAATCTATTCTTGATATGATTCGTGCTGGTCGCTCTGTTTATATTGTTGCCAGAAATGGGCAGCCTTTAAAGCGCCTTGAGAAGCTGGGATTACTTAGCAAGATACCTGAAGAGAATATTGTTGATAAACGGATAGTTGCACTAAAGCGTATCGAAAAAAAACAGTCTGAAAAAACGATTATAAATCATGATTCGGATATTACAGCTTATAGTATTTAAAGAAATATTTACCACTGACTTTAATGAATGTGAAAATAGGGGTGCTATGCTAACACCTGGTCGTCTTTTTCGTTTGCTGCCATTTATGAAGTTATACATGCAAGAAAAAATTCTAATTTGTTTTGGTGATAGTTTCTTGATTTTTGTTGAGGAAATGATGTTTGTGGAAGAAAGTAGTTAAGCTACTTTTTGGTTTAGTTATTTAAGATCCAGCCTAAATGTGATCAGTTCGATTACATGCTATTCTCGTAGAGTCTTTCATGTGCCTGAGTTGCTCTTCTCAGGTTATCAAAATTAAATACTGCTCGCCCTCATGTGTTTTATATCTGATAATAATGCTTTTCTGACATAATATTGTAATGTACTTGCAAAACAGCAGATGTGGCGCTGGCAGGTGTGGGTATAGCTTCCAGTTGGCCTGATCATCAGGTTATATAGCCGGTATGAATATATAGTGGGGTATGGGCTATACTATTCATATTATTATAGTGAGAAGCACTTTTAAGTGCTCCATCAGGGGTTCGGATAGATCTATATATGAAATCATTAATATTCAACATGGCAATAAAGAGTTTGCTACGGGCCTTTTTGCTCATTACAGCGCTGGTATCTGTGGCTTTAGCGGCTGAAATTAAGTCGCCTGATTATATTGAAGGTGTAACCAAGGTTGATGCTGGTGGTGTTATCGAGTTGACACAGCGTTTTCAAAATCTGGTCATTGTCGACTCAAGAATTCCCGGCGACAGACGTAAGGGCTACATTGAGTCATCGGTCAGTCTGCCGGATACAAAAACAAATTGTCAGTCTCTGACAAAAATTATCCCTGACAAAATGAGGCCTGCTTTATTTTATTGTAATGGTATCAAGTGTGGCAGAAGCGCTATTGCAATCGAAATTGCAAAAAAATGTGGCTATCGTGAACTGTACTGGTTTCGGGGTGGTTTTGAGGACTGGATGAAAAACGGCTTTCCTTTTGTTAAGTATTAAATTCCTCTGATATGCAACCTTATAGTATGCGTTCCAGTCTGCTGATTACTATTGTCCTGATGGGCTCGTTGTGTGTGGGTCTGACGCTTTTTACTGGCGAAATTTATCTGCAACAAACGCTGGATAACAGGGAAGAAACTTTTTCTGAGCTGGCTGAGCTTGAGGTTCATTATCTGTGGGATAAATTAAAAGCAGAGACGAAGTCATTGGGAATGTCGGTGCAATCAAATACAGATTTGCGAGACGCCTACAATGAAAACATCTTAGTCGGTGCAGAAAAAGCTCTGGATAATCATTTTCACCGGGCCTTTGTCACACTTGGAATTTTAAATCTTAAAAAACTCATTGTTTATGATACAGAATTTAATAAGCGTGTTCAGTCGACAGAGGGTGAACACGTTCTTGATGATGTTTGTCCTGCGATTATAAGCAAGGCAAGAGAAAGAAAGGGAGCGAGTCGGTTTAAAACACTGCATCAGGCTTGTGTCTATAACGAAGAGATAAGACTGGTAACGATTGTGCCAATCGGTGGTTTGCGTCTTAAAGGTTACCTGTCTGTTGTTGTCGATCCATTAGTTAACCTGATGAAAGCAGAAGAAGGGCTGGGTATACCATTATTAATTCAAAATTCTACTGGCGGTCATTTATATAAATCGGCTAAGTGGCCTGTTGAGAAAAACATGAAAAATATCATGCTGGTGAAATATGATAATCATGCCGGAAATGAGAAAAAAGTGGCCCGTTTTTATTTTGCATCAGATGTCAGTGAATTGAACGGTCGCTTGCTTAAAACCAGAGTTGCGCTGATCAGTATTGTGATTATTGCAACGCTGATGGCGATGATTATTGCGCTTGGGCTTTTCAGAAAAACAATTATTCAACCACTGGATGTAATCTCTGCTTATTTACAGAAGATACGCATTAATAATAAATACCTGAATGATGAGCTGAAAGTGTCCGGCAGTAAAGAACTGGTAAATCTGGCGAGTGAAATGAATGACATGAGTCATGAGCTTAGCCGCTTATACAGTGAATTTGAAGAAATGGCGTTTACCGATTCATTAACAGGCATTCCAAACCGTGCGTTATTGTTTGATCGTCTGGAGCAGATTACGCAGTTTGCCAAGCGTGATAAAGCGCAGAGTGAGTTTATGTTAATGATGCTGGATATGAACAAGTTCAAAGCGGTTAACGATGAGCTGGGGCATCATATCGGAGATTTGCTGCTGATCGCAGTGGCAGAGCGTTTGCAAACGGCTTTAAGAACATCTGATACGGTGGCAAGAATTGGTGGTGATGAGTTTTCAATTATTTTGTATGCGGTTAATGACAGAGATCTGGCTGTTTCGATCGCAGATAAAATTACGGCATTAATGAATGAGTTATTTGTTATTGAAGGTCATCAGATTGAAGTAGGTATGAGTATTGGTATCTCACGTTTTCCTCATGATGGCGGCAACAGTGAGGAGATTATGCACAGTGCCGACATGGCCATGTATCACGCCAAAAGAAATAAACTGCCTTATATCTTTTTTGACGGAATGCCCGGCTAGTTTTCGGTTGTGGCTAAAAAATATTTGCGCGGTTGAGAGTTGGCGAGTGGTAAAGCTTAATGGTTGATCAGCACCAGATTGTCGCGATGGATGAGTTCCTGTTCATCAACATAGCCTAATATCTTTTCTATTTCTTTGCTGGCATGGCCTTTTATTTTCTGGCTTTCCTGTGAGCTGTAATTGACCAGCCCACGGGCTATTTCAGTGCCGTTTTTATCAAGACATAAAATTAAGTCACCACGCAGGAACTGACCACTGACATCTGTTAGTCCCACGGCCAGTAAACTACCGCCATTTTTTTGCAGGCCGGCAACCGCACCATCATCCAGAGTCACGGTGCCATTTGGACGCAAATGACCGGCAAGCCATTGTTTGCGTGCTGCCAGTGTTTCTGTCGATGGTGTCAGATAGGTGCCAATGTTTTCTGCATTGCGCAAGCGTGTTAAAACCTGCTCTTCTTTGCCGCTGGCAATGACTGTGCAGCAACCGGAGCGGGCGGCTCTTTGTGCAGCAGTAATTTTTGTGGTCATGCCACCCATGCCCAGGCTGCCGCCACTTGGGCCGGCCATCTTAATCAGCTCAGGGTTTTCAGAATTTGATTGCTCAATCAGTTTCGCATCAGCAAGCTCGGGCGATTTGTCATATAAACCTTGCTGGTCGGTGAGGATGATTAAGGCATCCGCTTCTACCAGATTGGCAACCAGAGCAGCCAGTGTGTCATTGTCACCAAAACGGATTTCGTCAGTGGCAACGGTATCGTTTTCATTGATGATGGGAATGGTGTTCAGATTCAGCAGTGTTTTTAATGTACTGCGTGCGTTTAAATAACGCTCACGATTGGAAAGGTCGTCGTGTGTGAGCAGAATTTGTGCGGTGTGGATATTGTGTTCCTGAAAACAGGTTTCATAAGCCTGAACCAGTCCCATTTGACCGACGGCAGCAGCTGCTTGTAATTCATGTATGGCGTGAGGCCTTTTTGACCAGCCAAGACGTGCCATACCTTCAGCAACTGCACCCGATGAGACCAGTAAGCACTGGATACCGGATTGTTGTAACTGATGCATCTGATCGCTCCAGGCTTTAATTGCCTGGCGATCAAGTCCCTTGCCCTGATTGGTGACTAACGAACTGCCAATTTTAATGACCCAGCGTTTCGTCTGGCTCAGTTGTTTCCGGTTCACGTTGATTCTCTTCAATGTAATTCATAATGGCAAAAATCAATTCATTGGTGCCATCACCACTAATACCTGAGATTCTAAAGACAGGTCCCTGCCAGTTCAATTCTTTTATGATGCGGTCACAGATTTCGTCCTGCTCATCATCATTAATTAGATCGAGTTTGTTTAAAACTAACCAGCGGGTTTTTGCGCTCAAGTCGGGGCTGTATACGTCCAGTTCTTTTAATATTTTTTTCGCATCTTCAACCGGGTCGCTGTCATCCATTGGAGCAACATCAATCAGGTGTAATAAAATACGTGTGCGCATCAGGTGTTTTAAGAAACGGTGCCCAAGACCTGCGCCATCGGCAGCGCCTTCAATCAGGCCGGGGATATCTGCAATCACAAAGCTGCGCAGCGCATCAACACGAACTACACCCAGATTAGGATGGATGGTGGTGAACGGGTAGTTCGCCACTTTAGGTTTAGCAGCGGACACGGCGCGTATTAAAGTTGATTTGCCGGCATTCGGCAGACCCAATAAGCCGACATCAGCCAGTACCTTCAGCTCCATTTTCAGCTGACGACGTTCGCCGTCGCTGCCAGGTGTTGTTTTACGTGGTGCGCGATTGGTTGAGCTTTTAAAGCGGGTGTTACCAAGGCCGTGCCAGCCGCCTTTGGCTACTAAAAGCTTTTGGCCTTCTTTGACGATGTCACCAATTAACTCTTCGGTATCAATGTCGTAAATAAGTGTGCCGACAGGGACGGGTACGAAGGTGTCGTCGCCGCTTTTACCGGTACGGTTTCCGCCTTTACCGGATTTGCCATCCTCAGCGTGATAAGTACGGACAGTACGGAAGTCTGCCAGTGTATTGATGTTATGGTCACCGACCAGATAAACATCACCACCGTCGCCGCCGTCACCGCCATCAGGACCGCCACGTGGAATATATTTTTCGCGGCGAAAACTCATGCAGCCATTACCGCCGTCACCGGAAATCACTTTAATTGTGGCTTCATCAACAAATTTCATTGATCAGGGGTCTCGTTAGTAACGTTGAGTAAGGACTGTCTGTTTTGGACAGCGTAGTGGGATTTTAGAAAATAGGTTTGCAGTATGCAAAAAAGCCCCGCTATAAATAACGGGGCTTTTTTCAATGATAATCACTCCGCAGAGCGAAAGATCATTTAGTCAGCAACAACGCTCACATGTTTGCGGTTCTTCGGGCCTTTTGTTTCAAAAACAATTTTGCCGTCAGCTTTTGCAAATAATGTGTGGTCACGACCCATACCAACGTTGTTACCAGCGTGTACTTTGGTACCGCGTTGACGGATGATGATGTTGCCAGCAATCACTTC